>Ga0208919_1001798_pt1 | contig 11855 bp, 15 predicted proteins | sample 4_EtaG_FD_184076 | JGI IMG/M metagenome (GOLD analysis project Ga0208919, IMG submission 184076) | Marine viral communities from the Subarctic Pacific Ocean - 4_ETSP_OMZ_AT15127 metaG (SPAdes) (version 3) | ecosystem: Environmental > Aquatic > Marine > Oceanic | place: Pacific Ocean | collected...
AAACAGCTAATAGACTAATAGAAGTAATAGAATGGAGGTGAAAGTCTCTAGAACAGTGGATAGTGGTGAGTGACGAAAGTAATAGAAAAACTATTAGTTATTAGTTACGAGAGAGAATATAAGGAAAGAGGCCACGAGAAAAGTTTTCTTTTTATTAAAAAAGATTAGATATATAAATTATACTTCACCCAGTTGAAACACTCGGAATGACTGGATGAAAGAACTCAAGTACACCCCAATGGTTCCTACAGACGATGGTAACGGCTACCTTGACCCCGAAGGTAAGACGTGGCAGGAACTCAACTCGAAACAAAAGAAGTTTGTAAGGGAGTACGTTAAAGGCCAGAACGCCACCGATGCCGCTGTTAAAGCGGGCTACACCAAGAACCGCAACGCTGCGAAGCGACAGGGCAGTGTGTTACTCAATCACAACCCACTAGTGCGAAACTATCTGATTGAGCAGGAGATAGAGGCCGAGGAAAGAGAAAAGATTTCCATGGAGAGCCATCTATCTGCCCTCCACGATCTGAGGGAGGAGGCGAGGGACCAAGGACAGATTAACGCAGCCATTACGGCAGAGATCCACCGAGGGAAGGCAGGGGGACTTTACATCGATCGACGGGAGGTTTTGACCGCTAAGATCGACGGACTAAGCAAGGACCAGCTGATCGATCGACTGAGCGACTTGATCAGCAAACGAGTACCACGGACCATTGAGGGAGAAGTGATTAGTTCAGGTTCCAGTTAAACCAGAACCCAAACCAAGACCCACGGGTCTGCTCTACGTTTGCGTCTTTGTTATAACAAGCGTTCGTTACCTTGTTGCTCTACTCGCTCGATCAATCGCTCTACTCTACTCTACTCGCTCTACTCTACTCTACTCGATCAATCAATCGCGCGCCCGCCACCCACCCTCCCACCCATTCATTCATCCATTGATTGAGTGAGTGATTGACCCAGCGGCGGCGATTTTAACAAGCGTGCGAAAGTTTGTTAGATTTGTGTCCGGCGTTTTGTTATTTGTTATGTGTGCGTTTGTTTGTTATGTGTGCGTTGACTTGTTAAGTTTGTGTCCAGCGTTTGTTTACTTGTTAGTCAGTAGTAACAAAAAAGCCCACACACGGTGGGCTGATTTGTTAGCTAAGTATTAGCTACGCTTATTGACTAGGTTTAGCCGCGCTTTGTAATCAGTAGCAGTTAAGTGTTTCTTGACTTCCTGCCTAGATTCCTTAGTTTCACCGGTTTTAAGGTTTTTGTAGGTGTAAATAAATTTACCCTCTAACACTTTATCAGATGTATTAGTTTGTGGTCTTGTTTCAATAACACACATTGTTTGTATGTTCTTGTCACTAACCTTAGCCTCACCGGGTACTAAGTCATTCTCTAAGCAATAAGCCATGTAACCCCAATAACAACATTCCGTTAAGAAAGGCCAGTCAATATTACCGGCCTCATTAGGATCAAAACAGTTAAGAGTGCCGCCACTATTTGAATCACCGCCGCCTTTACGCGATCTTGACAAGTTAGCAAACTGTTCAAGGCTTGCTTTTTTTCTGTCAATGTTTTTGATTGCTTGTTTAACAGTAATGTCTGTGTTGACTTGCTTGTCAGCTACATTTGAGTTAGCCATAATATTTATCCTTCTAAAAGATTAACAAGTGAGTTAACGCTAACAGGATTGCCAACGTTAACTATTATACATGACGCATAGACAGGCACACTCTCACCGTCAAGTGTGAAAACAAGTTGCCCAACGGTTAATAATCTCGCGTGGCTAGTGGGAACTTTGTGCGTCACCCCGTGACCCCATCCCCGCACCTACGAGCGCGATTAACTAAACTAATTATAAGCCTAAACCTATGCGCTGAGCAATACCTAAACCTACCTTAAAACCTACCTTAAAACCTAACCTAAACCTATGCCTAATGTACTGTGTGTGTTGGCTTGTTAGTTAGTTGTTGCCCAGGTGCTAACCGTGTGTGTGTTGGCTTGTTAGTTAGTTGTGTGTGTTGGCTTGTTAGCCGGAGGGGTATACCCCCAAAAGGGCGCGTCTTTACCCGCCCCACCACCCCAGCTTGGATCGCGATCCTTTTTCCCTGATACTTTTGCTACGGGTCCCCAGACCACAAATTTTTCGCAAATTTTCGTGGGACTCCTACCTAAAAATTTTTCGCGAGATTTTTTTAGAGCGTTGCGCATGACGTGTGGAAAGAGTTACGATTCGGCATTGAAAACCCACGGAGCGGTTTATGGCTGACGAATCATTTGATATGCAAGCAGAGTATGAGCGAGAGGCGATGTCTGGCCTCCGCACTTTGTTTGATTTTGCAGGTATCCCCACACAAGCGGATGAAGTTTCATTTTACACACAGAACATTCCCGCTGGATCGTTGATGGAGGGATTAACGGGTGGTGGTTTTAGTGCGGGGTTAAGCGCGGTAGGAGAAGCGGAGCCGATGGATATTGAGGCGACGTTAACAGAATACGGAGTCTCACCTGAAGTGGCTGGACTGGGCGCGTTAGCGGCAGGTGCGATGAAGGGCCGTGGTAAGGGTATATTTGATATGTTGGGCGACGCACTAGACCCGTCGACAATTAGAAAGTATGACGACAAAGAATTTATGGATTTCCAGAAAGGTTCGGAAGATGTCTTAGGTAGTTTAAGAAGTGACCGTGATCAGGAGTGGTGGGATTCACCGGAAGCGGATGATTTAATTAGAAGAGAGCAGTGGGAGCGTGCACGCAAGATGCGCGACGACCCAGGAGTTGCGGATGAATTAGCCTCGGGCGGTCGTCCAGGGTTGTACGCAAATATCAACGCGAAGCGTAAGCGTATAGCGGCAGGTTCTGGTGAGCGGATGCGAAGCAAGGGTGAGGAAGGCGCACCGACCGCTGAGAACTTTAGGCAAGCTGAGAAGACTGAAAAGAAAAACATGGGCGGTCGTCCAGGAACGCGGCGTCGCAAGAAGATAATGGTGCCTTCTAGTTACAAGGCTGGTGGTCAGGTGTTCCAGAAAGGTTATTACGGAAAGACATACAAGTGAGTTCTGAATTAGCGGAGGTCTCTAAGTTTGAGTTAGCTCGAAGAGATAAGTTGTCTGCTGTACAGAAGGTCATGATGGATGTACTAGTGAGGCATCCGGACGCTGAAATAAAGCCCATGGTTAATCATTATTTTGCGCCACAAATATACATCAGAGAATTTTTAGGACCGAAGGATTCGATCATTATGAGCAAGGTTCATAAAGAACCGAATATGTTCATTTTAGTCAAAGGTCATGTGAAGATTGTTTCAACAGCACAGAAAAAAGAACAGGTGGATGTGTTCAAAGACTTCGCGATCTGCACTACCCCTGCTAATACAAAACGGGTAGGCTACTTTTTAGAAGACACCGTAATATTAACAATTCATCCGAATCCGGATGATTCACGAGATATTGAAGAATTAGAATCGCGTATTGCGATTGATTCATTTGAGGAGAAAACAGCATGAGTGTTTTATGGGTTGGGGTAGCCACTAGTGTAGTGATGGGAGCTGCTAATATGGCGGCGGGAAAGAAGCGTGCTAAAGCACAAAACGAAGCAATGAAAGAAGCTGCATACGTTGAAGGGTCTGCCCCGATTATTCCTGACTCGAATCAATTAGAGATTGAAACAATAGGCGATGCGCCATCCGGTGCTGAAGGTGCTGCGCCAGATTTCCGAGAAGCCTTGGAAGGTTCTTACGGAGGTGGTATATACGACACGCAAGAGTTTGGAAGTGGTCCCCAACAAGAGATACCCCCTGAGCTTGAAGAATTATTAATGATGCAACAGTCCTCAGGACAAGATCCCACTAACGTACAGTTTGCGAACAGTGGTGGTCCGGTTGGTTTACCACAGGACGTGTATAACTTTCCTGTAGAAAAAATTAGCCAGATGCAGATGGACGTAGATCCTGGGGTCAGGAATGTCGGCAATGCGATGATGGCGCAGATGGAGGCGAATCCTGGAATGGGGATGGTTGGTGCGTCAGCAGCGGATATTGATCAGATGGCTGCGGGTGGACCAGTACGCCCAAAAAAGTATCAAGATGGTAGTGAGGGTGGTCTTAGAGGTTATCTGTCTATGGACGAGATGCCGGAAGACGCCACCGAATATGATAAGCAAATGCAGCGTGAGCTGATTGCTACCGAATTAGGGCGTAACAATAACATAGTCGAACTATTAGATCTTTATAATTCAACAGCTCCTTCAAAAGAATCTATCTTTTCAGAAGAAATACAATATGTAGAAGATCCTGAGACGGGAGACATTATACCGACTATGAGAGGGTATATGTCCCCTCTTACCGGTTCTTCAAGAGAGTTTTATCAGAGCTTACAAGATGTTGAACAAAGCACACAAAGCGGAAAAGCGTTAACTGATCGCGATAGAGAAATGTTGGGATTACCTATGGCCACGGGTGGCCCAGTACAACCTCGACGGTATGATGATGGCGGTGTAATTCAGGAAGCAATTGTAGACACAGTCACAAACCAGATTCCTGGGGTTTCACAAGCTAAGATTTTACAGGCTATTAAACAAACAGATGACCCAGAAGAAAAGCGCAGACTTGCGCGACAGTTAATTCCTGGATATGGGTTAGGTGAAATGGGTGCTCAAGGAGTAAAGGCACTGGGTAGAAAGATTAAGGAAAGACCTCGTATGCGGGCGTGGCGTGCCAGACGACGAGGAGAGGGAATTCCTGAATTTGGACGAAGATGAGTGATATCCTCAAGGATCTAAAAAACGTAGACCTCTCATTCTTAGCTAAGAATGAAGCAAAAGAATTTACACTCCTATTAGAAGAACTTGAAAAGCGGGAGCGCAGAGAAACTTCTGCAGCCAGCTTTATTGACTTTGTAAAAATTATCTGGCCTGAATTTATTAACGGTGATCACCACCGTAAAATGGCACAGGCGTTTGATAAAATTGCCGATGGTAAATTAAAACGCCTTATTATTAACATGCCACCCAGACATACAAAGTCTGAGTTTGCATCACACTTGTTTCCTGCGTACTTGTTAGGAAAGAATCCTAAGTTAAAAATTATTGAAGCAACGCACACAGCTGACTTAGCCATTAACTTTGGTCGTAAGGTGCGTGACTTAATTGATACTGAGGAATACAGCGAGATATTCCCACAGACTGAGTTGAAGGCTGACTCACGAAGCGCGGGTAAGTGGTTGACTTCGCAGCGCGGTGAGTATTATGCATCAGGTATTGGTGGTGCACTTGCAGGTCGTGGTGCTGATTTGTTTATTATTGACGACCCGCACTCTGAGCAAGATGCGTTTTCTGATAAATCACTAGACGAAGCCTACGAATGGTTTATGACGGGTCCCCGACAGCGTCTTCAGCCAGGAGGTGCCATCGTTATTGTGATGACTCGTTGGTCTAAGAAAGACTTAACGGGTAAGTTAGTCAAGAAAATGATGCAGGATAAGAACGCAGACCAGTGGGAGGTAATTGAGTTCCCCGCAATCTTGCCATCGGGTAAGTCGTTATGGCCAGAATTTTGGAAGTTAGAAGAACTTGAGTCTATTAAGGCTTCGGTTCCCCCTTCGAAATGGGCAGCTCAGTACATGCAGCGGCCAACCGGTGAAGGTATTTCTATCATTCCGAAGGATTGGTTTAAGATTTGGCCAAACGAAAAGCCTCCCTCATGCGAATATTTGATTCAAAGTTACGATACGGCGTTTTTAAAGTCTGAGCGTGCTGACTTTACAGCCATAACTACGTGGGGTGTGTTTTATCCGGAAGGAAAAATCAACGATGAGATGTATGCGGGAGGAGAAGCCCACATTCTTTTGATTGATTGTGTAAAAGAGCGGCTAGACTTTCCCGAGTTAAAGCGTGAGGCGATGCGTCTATACGAGTATTGGAGTCCTGATGCAGTTATTATTGAAACAAAAGCATCGGGTATCCCACTAACGCAGGAATTACGCAGATTAGGTATTCCAATTAACACCTATTCACCGAACAAAGGACACGATAAAATCGCAAGGCTTAATTCAGTTAGCCCGATTTTCCAAGATGGCAAGGTTTGGGTTCCAGAAAACCGGTGGGCTGAAGAGTTAATGGAAGAAATTACAGACTTCCCTAACGGAGAGCATGATGACTTGGTGGACTCCACCACATTAGCGTTAATACGCTTTAGAAACGGGGGATTTTTGCGATTAGCGTCAGATTACGACGACGAAGAGGAATACTACCCGAAAATCCGTGCATATTACTGATTTATTCTTGAATTAAAACGAGGTATCTTTTCGCGCTATGGCTGAACAAATCGAAATTGAGGTAGGTCAGGATCCTTACGAGGAAGAAACCGTTGAAGTCTTTATAGACGAGGACGGACTAACTGCTTTTGGCGATGAGTTTGACGAAGATTATGAAATCTCGTTTGGCGAAAACATTGCTGAGGTGATGGACGACTCCGCGTTAGGAGAACTTGCTTCAAAAATCACATCTTTTTACCATGAGGACTTAGAGTCCCGCAAAGACTGGTACGAAACTTTTCGAGACGGTCTTGATTTACTTGGTATTAAGACAAATACCCGTAGCGAACCCTTCGAAGGTGCGAGCGGGGTTTATCATCCACTATTAGCTGAAGCTGTAACGCATTTTCAAGCGCAAACTTACCGCGAGTTACTGCCCGCAGGGGGACCAGTAGACACAAAAGTGATGGGCGTCACCTCCGATCCAAAACTTGAACAAGCAAATCGTGTCAAAAACTTCATGAACTACCAGCTTACTTATAAGATGGAAGAATACGATCCAGAAATGGATCAAATGTTGTTTTATCTCCCCTTAGCAGGATCTGCTTTTAAAAAGAGCTATTATGATCCCTCTGTGGGCAGAGCAGTTTGCCGTTTTGTTAAAGCTGAAGACTTAGTTGTCCCATATACCACTACCGATTTAGCTACAACACCACGAATCACTCATGTCATTAAGATGACAGAAAATGATGTGAAGAAATTACAGCTATCTGGGTTTTATCGTGACATTGATATGGGATCTCCTTCGTTTGTTGGACAAAGCGATTTAAAAGATAAGATAGATGAGCTCGAAGGAGTGGATCGTTCGGGTGGCGATGACGAATTTACGTTATTAGAAGTTCATGGTGAGTTTGATTTAGAAGGTTTTGAGGATAAAGATAAAAACGGTGAGCCTACTGGGTTGGCGTTGCCATATATAGCGACGGTCTGTTTAGATACGAACGAAGTTTTGTCAATTCGGCAGAATTATGACCCGACTGACCCAATGCGTAAGAAAGTTGAATACTTTACGCACTTTAAATTCCTTCCAGGATTAGGATTTTATGGATTTGGCTTAATCCACATGATTGGTGGCGTAACTAAATCCGCTACTGCAATATTACGGCAGTTGATTGACGCAGGAACGCTTTCAAACTTACCGGCTGGTTTTAAATCCAGAGGATTAAATATACAACGGTCTGATGATCCTATACAACCAGGAGAGTGGCGTGATGTTGACACTCCTGGAGGCGTTATTCGGGATTCTTTCTTGCCGTTGCCTTATAAAGAGCCAAGCGGTACGTTAGCACAGCTATTAGGCTTATTAGTTGAGTCTGGTCAGAAGTTTGCGGCGGTAATGGACCAAGGAACTGGGGATGGCAATAGTCAAGCTCCTGTAGGTACTACTGTTGCAATGTTAGAGAAAGGCCAGAAGGTTATTTCTGCAATACATAAGCGATTACATTACGCACAGCGAAATGAATTCAAAATACTGAAACGAATCTTTGGAGAGGTGCTTCCTCAGGAATATCCTTATCAAGTACAGGGCGCAGATCAAACTGTTTTCCGTGAGGACTTCGGCGATAACGTAGATGTTATTCCTGTTTCGGATCCAAACATCTTTAGTACGACTCAGCGGATTATTTTAGCACAGACCCAGTTACAGATGGCACAAAGTGCACCTCAAATACACAACATGAGAGAAGCCTTTCGTAAAATGTATTTGGCGTTAAACATTCAAGATATTGATGACTTACTTCTTCCTGAATTCGAACCGATCCCGAAAGATCCTGTTCAGGAGAATATGGATGCGTTAATGAACGTTCCATTAAAAGCATTTATCCAACAAAACCACGATGCGCACATTCAAGCGCATATGGCGTTTATGCAAAGCCCGCAAATACAGCAAAACCCACAGGCTATGTCAGCATTACAGGCCCATATCCAAGAACATCAAGCCTTGAAGTATCGTATTCAAGTTGAAGAGATGTTAGCGCAGCAAGGTATCCAGTTACCACAGCCTGGACCAAACGGGGAGCTACCACAGTTACCCCCAGAAATGGAAAACCAAATTGCGATGGCAGCAGCTCAAGCAACGCAGCAAATAACAGGTCAGGAGCAAGCACTAGCGCAAGCGATGGCCGCTCAGCAGCAAGATCCGCAACGCGAGATGTTCCAAGAGCAGATGAATTTGGAATACGAGAAACTGTCTCAGAAAGACAGAGATTCTCAGATTAAGGCAGACCTTGCACTAGAAAAACTTAGTTCTCAAGAAAGACAAACAGATATTAAAGTTGCTGCTAATTTACAAGAAGCTGAAATGCAAAATGAGAGAGACGTAGATTCTAACTTAACTGAGATTGCGAAAGTTGTTCGTGAATCTAGAGAACAGGAATAGGTGGCTTATTTATTAAGCAACATACCTCACTTTAACACATGGATACGAAAGGAATTTACACACAATCATTTGGATTACCACGGAGAGTATTTACACGCAGTTGTTTTTGCAGTAAACACTATTCCAGATAGGTGTTTATCTTTTCAAGTAGTCTTTACAGGGTTTGAGCTTGATGCGGAGGAAGATGCAGAAAATATACACGGTGGTGCGATGTGGGCTAGGATGCCGATTACCGCACTCGTTGCAGATTCTGTTTTAGAAGAGATGCCAGAACCAATGCCAACACATTTAGCGCAACCATGGGACTGCAGTTCTTACGATCACGCAGTTATAAAAATGGATCGTGTTTCTTCTAGTCCTTGGCTTTGTAAAATAGATGATGAGTTCCATACGGGACGTTATCTTTTTACGGTTGACTACACTGGTAATGATATCGCTGATGATCCTGCACAACATAAACAAAGTCATGTAATAGAGCTTACTGATGCAGGAAAATGGACAGGTAATATTGTAGCACTGCCTAATAACCGCGTAAGAGCAACTAACCCAGCATTATGGGAAACAGGTTCAGGTGCCCCTGACTTTTATCCTAGCCAACATTTACACAGTGCAGAAATAGACGACAGTTATATGGATCCTAAAGTTACTTTCAATAATTTATACTCAGATGGAGAAAAGAATGAAGGGTAGAAAGAAAATGCCTAAGATGATGAAAAAAGGTGGCGCGGCTAAAAAGAAAACTAAAAAGTCACCTAAGATGATGAAGAAAGGAGGCAGAGCTAAATGAGGAGATACAACAGAGACTACCCTAAGCCTAGTTCTCAACCGAAAGGTGTGAAGGTAGAACCTATGAGTGCATCTGCGGAAGGCTTTGCACAGGCTAAAGAAGTAACCGCTGGAAAAGTAATAGACGGTAAAGAAACTAAAGTAAAAGGCGGTGGTGCTGCAACGAAAGGCTTAAACTTTTACAGATACATAACTTAATGGACTATATCAAGTTTTCGGAGCATTTGCTCCGCAAAATGCGAGAGAGGCAACAAGAGCTTTCGCAAACACTGGCTTCGGGCAGTGCACAGGATTATTCTCACTATGTGAGGATAGTAGGCGAAATATCAGGTTTAAATTTCGCTGAACAAGAAATCGTGAACCTGCACTCTAAAATGGAAGAGATAGATGACTGATACTGTACCAGACCGTGTTCTAAATTTTGGATCTGACACTGAGAAAGAAGAATCTCAGATCACTCCTGAAAACATAGAAGCACACGCAGACAAACTTCCCGTACCTACGGGATACAGGATTTTAATCCTGCCTCACGAGCCTAAAGCCACTACTAAAGGTGGAATTATGCTTGCAAAGCAAACTCTCGAAAAGGAACGAATAGCTGCGATTGTAGGTTTAGTCGTTTCTGTTGGATCAAGCGCCTATGCGGATAAGGAAAAATTTCCAGATGGGCCTTGGTGTAAAGAGGGGGACTTTATAATCTTTGGACGCTATGCAGGGGCTAGGTTCAATATTGAAGGCGGCAGTATGCGGCTTTTAAACGATGATGAAGTGCTTGCTGTAATAAACGACCCAGAAGACATTCTGCAATAATATGGAGTTATAGCTGTGGCTGAACAAACTATAGAATTAGATCTTCCTGAAGGGGAAGTAGACATTCACGAAGCGGATGTGATTCAAGAAAGCACTCCTGACGTGGACACAGGCGATCAAACGATCGAAGAGTCTCAACACACTGAAGAAGTAGACGAATACAGTGCTGGTGTTAAAAAACGTATTGATAAGTTAACTTATCGAATGCGCGAGGCAGAAAGGCGAGAACAAGAAGCAATTAAATTCGCTCAAAATGTTCAAGCTGAAAACCAAACACTTCAGGGCAAACTAACTTCTTCAGATACAACATTAGTTAATGAATATGACGCTCGCGTTAAGTCTGATGCGGAAAGAGCTAGAAAAGCTCTTAAAGAAGCACAGGAACTAGGTGATGCGGAAGCGATAGCCTTAGCTACAGAAGCGGTTGCTAAAACTTCATTAGAAGCGCAGAATGTTCAGCGTTTGCAAAGACAACAAAAGGTAAGAGCTGAAAGGCCACCTCCTGCTCCGCAGCAGCAAGCCCCACAGCCCCCACCTCCTTCGATAGATCCTATCACGGAAGAATGGGCAGAACGAAATAAATGGTTTGGGAGTGATCGGGTAATGACCCAAGCTGCTATGGATATTCACGAAGAGATGATCGCCGAGAATAACCAAAGAGGGCAGCTGGTTTGGAATCCACAGTCTCCCAGCTATTATAAAGAGGTTGATAAAAGGATGCAGGAATATTTCCCGCAAAAATTTGATCAAGCACAACCCGTGCAACAATCCGCTGTTGCTGGGCCTAGCCGTGGGGTTGGGTCTCCTAATCGCGGAGCACGCAAAGTTTCACTCTCTCCTTCACAGCAAGCAATTGCTAAGAGGATCGGGGTGCCGTTAGAAGAGTACGCAAAATATGTATAGAGGAGATAAAGAATGACAGATCGAACTCCTAGATCTGCTGATACACGAGCAAAGAAGGCTCGCAGAAAAACTTGGCAACCACCTTCAATGTTGGACGCCCCAGAAGCACCTCCTGGATATAAACACAGGTGGTTACGTGCAGAAGTCCGAGGACACGATGACAAAGCGAATATGTCTAAACGTATTCGTGAAGGATTCGAACCAGTAAGAGCGGAAGACTATCCAGAGTTTGACTCTCCTACAATAGACGACGGTAAACACGCGGGTACAATTGGAGTCGGTGGGCTAGTGCTTGCAAAAGTTCCAGAAGAAACCGTAGAAGAAAGAACTGATTACTTTAGACAAAGAAGTCAGGAACAACTTCAGGGAGTAGACAACGACCTTTTGCGGGATAGTGATCCTAGAATGCCTATTAGTAAACGGGACATTCAAAGGAACTCTAAAGTTGAATTTGGCAGTCGGGACGTAAGTTCTGATTAAATATCACTCTAATATGAGGGTTTAACAATGGCGAATACGGATGCACCTAATGGGTTCACCCCTGCTTTCTCTATGTATGGAGGAACGATTAGACCCAAGAAATTGCGTATTGCAAGTGCATACGGAACTGCTATTTATAGCGGCGACGTAGTCACGCTTTCTTCGGGTTATGTCAATCAAGCAGGAGCAACCTCAACTCC
>Ga0208919_1001799_pt1 | contig 11836 bp, 11 predicted proteins | sample 4_EtaG_FD_184076 | JGI IMG/M metagenome (GOLD analysis project Ga0208919, IMG submission 184076) | Marine viral communities from the Subarctic Pacific Ocean - 4_ETSP_OMZ_AT15127 metaG (SPAdes) (version 3) | ecosystem: Environmental > Aquatic > Marine > Oceanic | place: Pacific Ocean | collected...
GCCTCCTGAAGGGCCCAGCGAGACCAGCTGGTTGATAGGCACGGTGTGGAAGCGCTGCAAGGCGTTGAGCTAACGTGTACTAATGGCCCGTGAGGCTTGACCCTATAACACCCAAGGGGTCTGGTCGTGATGATGACGAAGCATTAAAAAGCCGGATACGCAGCGTGTGGCCTGACTCAAACGAGCAGGCGGCACAATGAGACGATCACAAACAGCATGATGTACATTAACAGTTACGCCTGACGACCATAGCACGCGTGAACCACCTGATCCCTTGCCGAACTCAGAAGTGAAACCGCTTAGCGCCGATGGTAGTGTGGGGTCTCCCCATGCGAGAGTAGGTCATCGTCAGGCACTTATTATGAAAAATCCCCCAGGGCTGATGCCTTGGGGGATTTTTTTTGCATGGGCGTGAGGGGTAAATAGTGAGGAGTGAGGGGAATAGTGAGTAGAAAACGTTGGTGTAGGGGTATCTAACGAATATCCTGTTCCACCTCACGCCTCACGCCTCACGCCTCACGCCTCACGCCTCACGCCTCACACTAACGTGCGGTTTTCCGGCGTTTTATGTCAGAATGCACTCCTCAGGAGGAATGCCCATGACTCATATGCGCTGGGAACAGTTACTTTCCCCACGACGTCTTCACGATCAACGCTCAACAAGTACCCGTGAAATCGGTCGTAGCCCGTTTCATAAAGATCACGACCGTATTGTTTTCTCAGGTTCATTTAGACGCCTAGGGCGCAAGACCCAGGTGCATCCGCTAACCGAAAACGATCATATTCATACGCGCCTAACTCACTCGCTGGAGGTTGGCTGTGTAGGCCGCTCCTTGGGCATGATTGTGGGGGAGTTGCTGCGCGATCGCCTGCCTGAATGGATTACGCCTGCTGACCTTGGCGTCATTGTCCAAACAGCGTGCCTGGGACATGACATCGGGAATCCCCCTTTTGGCCATGCGGGAGAGTATGCAATCCGTGATTGGTTTCAGCGCGCTCAAAGCAGTGGCCTGTTAGAAGGCCTTTCAAACGCTGAGCGCGAAGATCTGTTGACCTATGAAGGCAACGCCCAGGGTTTTCGGGTGATTACCCAGATCGAATATAACCAGTTTAATGGCGGTATGCGGCTTTCTGCGGCCACCTTGGGTGCATTGCTTAAATACCCTTGGACGGTTCGTTATGGTGGTCGAGCGGGCAAGTTTGGCGCCTATCAGTCAGAGCAGGTGCTGCTCAAAGAGGTGGCTGAAGCGGTAGGGTTGTTGCCCCAAGGCGAGCAGCGCTGGTGTCGCCATCCACTGGCGTGGCTGGTCGAGGCGGCAGATGATATCTGCTATGCCCTGTTGGATCTGGAAGATGGTTTGGAGATGGGCATCTTGCGCTATGAAGAGGTTGTCGAAATACTGCGCCAAATTGCCGGAGAGTTTCCGCCCGAGTATGCCGAAATGCAAGATCGTAATGTGTCACAGCGGCGCCGCATTGCACTGCTGCGAGGAGCTGCGATGGAGCGCGCGGTCAATGATGTTGGCACGGTGTTTGTGCAGCACGAGCAGGCCCTGCTGAGCGGCACACTCAGTGAGGATCTGTTGGAGCTGTGCCACCCTGACCTGGGATGGGGTGTTCAAGCGGCGAAGCAGTTGGCTCGAGAGCGCATTTTCCAGAATGAGCGTAAGGCGAAGCTCGAGATTGGCGCCTATACGACACTGGGTATCCTGTTGGAAGCCTTTATTGGCGCTGCACACGAGCTTCACCACACAGGGCACTCATCGTTTAAACACCAGCGTGTACTGGCCCTGATAGGTGAAAACACGCCCCTGCCATCTTGGTCACTCTACGATAGCTATCGGCGAATGCTGGACTTTATCGGTGGGATGACAGACCACTACGCGGTGGATCTAGCCCAGGAGATGGGCGGCCGACTGCGCGGTGATTGAGTACTGTTTAATTAAACCGAAGGTTGGCTCAGGTGCTTCAACTCCATCAACTGAGCGCGCTCAAGAAGCACATTAATGACCTTGTCATGGATGGCATCGTTGAGTGGGCCTGGGGTCAGCTCGGTCAGCTGCTTAGCAAGCGTGTCCCCGCTGACCACTAAAATATCAGGAGCGGCTTCGCTGTTATCTATTTTCCAACCCGGCAGCACCAATACGCCCCGTACCGGGACGGGCACGCCACAGCGCCGCTCTAACCAGTGAGTCAGCCAGTTAACCCCTTGGCGAGTTTTATGCAGTGGCCGACGTTCTTGCCCATGGGGAAAGCGCAACCGCTCGCGTTCCACCGCGACTGTATTGAGCTCATTGCCATCGGTGCCGATAGCGAGTGTTCTTGCCCGTGTCTCAACCACAAATACGCCATGGGGCGTTACTACGATGTGATCGATCGTGAAGCTATCGGTAGGCACATCGTGGAATACATAGTAAGGGTGTGCATCAGGGCGGACTAAGCGCTCCAGCTCTTGGCCAACGGCGAGCTCACAGGCTAAGCCTAACTTTAGCCGTCGGATACGCTGATAGTCGCGTACCAGCAATAATGAAAAAGTCAGTACCAGCAACGTACTAAGCAGCCCATACAGCGCCCACTCAACCCAGTCCTGCTTATCCACAAACAACATACGGCCCATTCCGTAAACTAGCGGAGCGAGGCTGATAATGGGCCCTAATGCACCATTTAAAAAAAGGCTGGAAAACGCTTGGTCAAGGCGGTGCCGTAGCGCTTGACCCGGCTCATGAAGGGGGGCGTTGAATGGAGAGTGAACGCGAGCATCGTGCAGGCTGCGCAGCGCGAGGACAATACTGGCCATTGCCGCCATGGGGAATAAAAAAATCAGGGGTAGCACGTATTCCAGCCAAGCCATTGCAGTGCCTTGCTCTATAGTGACTTACCCGATGGTAAGCCCCGATGGAAAGTTATAGTGGCGTAGAGGAGGCTAACCCCCAGCGAGTTTAACTTGGTAGCCAAGGGCGCTTAACTCCTGACGCAGGGTGTCGCGGTGGTCGCCTTGAATTTCAATAATACCCTCTTTAACTGCCCCACCCGTTCCACACCGCTTTTTAAGCGTTTTAGCTAACGTTTTAAGCTCTTCGCCAGGCAGAGGAATGCCACTGACGGTGGTCACGCCTTTACCTTTACGGCCACTCGTTTCGCGGCGAATGCGTACTACGCCATCAAGCGCCGCCAGCCGCTGCTGTTCGCTCAGATCATCGCAGTGGCAGTCATTGAGTGGCTCGCGGCAAGTGGGGCAGGTTTTGCCATGTTCGGTGGAATAAACCAGCCCACCGAGCTGGTCTCGTAAAGAGGCCATTTTTATCCTCCAATTGAGTGTTGGGGCACAGGGGTTTGCCAATACTCACGGGTGAGTCGCTCCACTACAGCGGGTAGCTGATACATATTACTGATCATGATAGCGTTTTCAGGCGTTGTCTCGGCATCCGGGAAACGGTTTAAGTGGATCACCGTCATTCCCGCCTGAAGCGCCGCGCGTACGCCTACTAAGGCATCGTCTATGGCAATGCAGTCATGCGCTGAATAGCCCATGATACTCGCTGCGTGTAGATGTAAACAGGGTTCGGGCTTCCAGCAATTAGCGGTATAGCCACTGAAAAAACGTTTACCGAAGTAGTGGCTGAGCCCTGTCGCTTCTAAAGCCGTATGAATTTTGCTTTCAGGCCCATTAGAAACCACTGCACTGGGATAAGCCGCCAGAGTATCCAGCGCTTCTTGGGCGCCGGGGATGGTGGTCAGCTCTTGGGCAAGCCGGGTGGCTAGATTGGCTCGCATAGAGACTTCCATGCGGTCAAGCTGGTCAGGGTCAACGTTACCGTAGCGTTGTTGCAGTTCAGCAACGATGCGTCGAAAGCGCGCTCCACGAAATTCGCCAAGATAATCAGTAGACGCGAAAGGCAGGCCTACTGAATTGAGCCCGGCAGCCATCTCTTCAGCCAGTAGCGGCTCGCTATCGACAAGAGTGCCATCACAGTCAAACAGCAAAAGTGGGAGCGGCATTGTGGTTCCTTGCAGCGGCTTATGCACTGCCAGTGTTAGTTGAAGCCATCCATACTGCTATTGAACGGGATTTTACGTCATTTGTGAACACTGTTTTGTTATTTTTTGCTTGCCTGAGCGTGACTCTTGAGCCAGCTTAAATGGCTACACTCATTTTGCTGGCTACTGTTGTAGGCCATCTAGCGTCAGCAGACGCAGTAGTACAAGCGATGGAAATGCCTCAGCTGCGCTGAAGAGATAGTGGGGATGCACTATTCTTTCATAATCACAACATGGAGAATGCCTAATGCGATTAACCCCTTGGTTTCTACCCTTTGCACTTAGCGCTGCCTTATTAACGACCACTGGCTATGTGTTTGCTGATAATCATGCGTCTGAGGGTGAACAGCACGAACCTCTGGATGATGAAACGCTTGAAGAGGAGTACGGCATTAAAGCGGGATCAGTAAAGCGTGATGAAGGTGAAGGCGCTTCTTCTAGCGATTCCGAAGGCGCTGATGAGCAGGCACGCGTCCGTGAAGAAGAAGAGGAGGAAGAGAAAAACGAAGAAGTAGCCACTAGCGAGGGCGAGGCTGACGTCGAGTTAGAATCTGGTGAGAGTGAAGAGCGAAACCCAGAGGCGGGCACGGGCGGCACTGGTAGTCCCGACGATGCTATTCACAGTAGCGAAGAAGAGAATAGCGAAGATGACGAGGATGACACCGACGATAATGAATAACGTCAGTGCCTAAGCGTTACTGGGCGAGTCGGCGCGAGTTAGCGCTACTACGCTGATGGTAAGGCTTCATTGTGCGCTGGCTGGTCACCCACCAGGGAGCCTGCTTGCCGCTCATTGAGTTGAGCAGCGCTTTTTGCATGACGAGGCCAGCTTCCATGCTGGCCTCGAGTTTTTCGGTGACCATACGTTGATTTTCTTGCATCATTTTGGGGCTGAAAAACGGCTGTGTTTGCCATAAATGATTTCGCATAGTGATCGTCGACAAAGACGTCGACCATAGCTCAAAGGCCATGATACCGACTTTCCATATATCGAACATCGCTACCGGGGGAGTGGGCATTAGGGGAAGGGAAGTTGTGGGTTTCATCAGCGTTGTGGCCTCCTTGCTGGAACACGAGACATCGTGACCTCATCTCCAGTGTTAGCGCATCTATGCTGCATTGCAATATCTATTTAATTAGCCACAAAAAAAGACGACCGGTTGGTCGTCTTTTTCGAAAGTGGGCCAATTACAAGCTTATTTTACCTTGGGAGCCAGTTCGCCGCGCTCATAGCGCAGGAACATCTCTTCCAAGCTGATCGGCTTAATCTTACTGGCATTGCCGGCTGTACCAAAGGCTTCGTAGCGGGCGATACATAGATCGCGCATCGCGGTAACGGTCTCTTTCAAGAACTTACGTGGGTCGAATTCTGACGGGTTCTCAGCCAGAAAGCGACGCACGGCACCGGTAGACGCCAAGCGTAGGTCGGTGTCGATGTTGACCTTACGCACGCCGTGCTTAATGCCCTCAACGATCTCTTCGACTGGCACGCCGTACGTTTCGGGGATCTCACCGCCGTGCTGGTTAATCACTTCCAGCCACTCCTGGGGAACAGAAGAAGAGCCGTGCATGACCAGATGGGTGTCCGGAATTCGCGCGTGGATCTCTTTAATACGCTGGATAGAGAGCGTGTCACCGGTAGGCGGCTTAGTGAACTTGTAAGCGCCGTGGCTGGTGCCAATGGCAATCGCCAGTGCGTCCACATGGGTCGCTTTCACAAACTCTGCGGCTTCTTCTGGGTCGGTAAGCAGTTGCTCCATATCCAGCTTGCCTTCCGCGCCAATACCGTCTTCTTCACCGGCCATGCCGGTTTCCAGGCTGCCCAGGCAGCCCAACTCGCCTTCGACGGAAACGCCACAGGCGTGAGCCATTTCCACCGCGCGGCGGGTAACATTGACGTTATAGTCGTAGTCGGTGGGCGTTTTACCATCTTCACCCAGCGAGCCATCCATCATCACCGAGGAGAAGCCGAGCTGAATAGAACGCTGGCAGACCGCAGGGCTGGTGCCGTGATCCTGGTGCATGACCACAGGGATATGCGGAAACTCTTCGACGGCCGCCAAAATCAGATGGCGCAGGAAGGGCGCACCCGCGTACTTGCGTGCACCGGCAGATGCTTGCACGATGACCGGCGAATCGGTGGCATCAGCGGCTTCCATAATGGCGCGCATCTGCTCAAGGTTGTTGACGTTGAACGCCGGAATGCCGTAACCATATTCGGCGGCGTGGTCGAGCATCTGGCGCATGCTGATCAAAGCCATGAAGTTACCTTATCTATGTTGTAAAGACTGGGTTGTCAAAATTGGGTTTAAAGACTGAGCTACCAGTTTGAACGATGGTGAGTGTTTAGATTCAAGTCGTGTAATGTTAACCGCGTTTGGCGGCGGCTTCGAGTGCAGCAACGGCAGGCAACTGCTTGCCTTCGACATACTCAAGAAAGGCGCCGCCACCGGTTGAAATGTACGAAACGCGATCCGCAATAGCATATTTATCAATGGCCGCTAAGGTATCGCCGCCACCGGCAATAGAGAAACCTGCGCTATCAGCGATAGCCTGGGCGATTACCTGGGTACCTTTACCGAATTGATCGATTTCAAAGACGCCGACAGGCCCATTCCATAAAATAGTGCCAGCATCCTTAAGCATGCTGGCCAAATGTGCAGCGGTGTCTGGGCCAATATCCAGAATCATCTCGTTATCAGCCACCTGGTCGACCGGCTTGACAACGGCCTTGGCCGACTCAGAAAACTCGGTGGCAACGACAACATCGGTAGGAAGTGGAATCGAGACCTTCTCCATCAGTGCTTTGGCTTGGCCCACCAAATCAGCCTCATGGAGTGATTTACCGACATTGTACCCCGCGGCGGCAATAAAGGTGTTGGCGATGCCGCCGCCGACAATCAGTTGATCACATTTATCAGCCAGCGCGGTGAGGACATCCAGCTTGGTAGAGACCTTCGAGCCGCCGACGATGGCTGCCATGGGCCGAGCCGGGTGTGCCAGCGCTTTCTCAAGTGCATCGAGTTCCTGGGCAAGCAAAGGGCCAGCGCAGGCGCTAGGGGCAAAACGCGCCACGCCATGGGTAGAGGCTTGGGCACGGTGGGCGGTGCCAAAAGCGTCCATCACAAAGATATCGCACAGCGCGGCGTACTGTTTCGCCAACTGCTCATCATCTTTTTTCTCGCCGCTGTTAAAGCGCACGTTCTCTAGCAGTACGACGTCGCCATTGGCGAGATCCAGCGTTTCGCCGACCGTTTCACCGAGATAGGCTTTGATCAGCGGCACTGGGCGGCCTAACAGTTCACCCAAGTGCTCAGCCACCGGCGCGAGGGAAAACTCCTCAGCGGGTTCACCTTCGGTGGGGCGCCCTAAATGGCTCATCAACATCACCTTCGCCCCAGCCTTTGCGGCGGCTTGAATGGTCGGCAGTGCGGCGCGCAGGCGGGCATCGCTGGAGACGCGGCCATGTTTGATGGGCACATTCAAATCTTCACGAATCAGCACGCGTTGTCCTTCCAGGGGAAGGTCAGTCATCTTTTTTACATTCATGGAAGCGGTTTCCTCGTGTTTAGGCCGTGGAACTCAATATAAACAGTTAATGCAAATAGGTTACGTTTCTGTCGAAAGTCTGGCCAGTCGCTGGCTAATATCGAGCATACGGTTAGCGAACCCCCACTCATTGTCGAACCAGCACAGCAGTTTGATAAGGCGCTTGCCAGCCACTCGGGTTTGGGTAGCGTCCAGGATGCCTGAGCGAGGGTCGTGATTAAAATCAACCGACGCCATAGGCGCTTCAGTATAGCCAAGCACGCCCTTTAAGCGCTGCTGACTGGCGGCCAGCAGCAGGTTATTTACATCGTCGCGGTGAGTGTCGCGGCTGACGGTGAGTGCCACGTCCATGGCAGAGACATTGATAGTGGGAACACGTACGTGCAGGCACTCAAAGCGGTTCGCAAGATTGGGCATCAAGCGGCTAATACCCAGCGCCAAGCCGGTATCCACCGGCACAATGGAGTGCATTGCCGAGCGGGTCAGACGCAGGTCGGTCTGGTGGTAGGCATCGATCACCGGCTGGTCATTCATCGCCGAATGAATCGTCGTGGTGACACCGTGCTCAAGGCCGAGAGCTTCATCCAGAACGGTCAACAGCGGCACCAGGCAGTTGGTGGTGCACGAAGCGGCAGAGAGTATGCGCTGGGAAGGCGCCAGCTCGCCTTCATTAATGCCCCACACAATGGTGGCATCGACATCATTTTCCGCTGGCTGGGAAAACAGCAGCCGCTTAGCGCCTGCCGCTAAGTGCAGCTCAGCGGTGGCACGATCTTTAAAGCTCCCGGAGCACTCCAGCACCAGATCCACATCAAGCGCCTTCCAGGGTAACTTGTGTGGATCTTGTTCGCAGAGTACCTGGATGCGCTGGCCGTTGACGATAAGGTACTGACCGTCGTTATCGACGTCACCGGGAAAGCGGCCATGGGTGGTGTCGTAACGGGTTAGATAGGTGATGGTCGCGAGATCAGAGAGTTCATTAATGGCGACCACTTCAAGTTCGGGGTGTCGCCGCTCGACGAGCGCCCGCAACACGCATTGGCCAATGCGTCCGTAACCGTTAATGGCGATGCGATACCTGGGAGCAGAATTAGCCATGCAGAAGGGTGGCTCTTAAAAGTGAATCAACAATAATCGAAATAGGCTAGAACTCGTTGTGATGATAACGTATTTCAGCGGACGATTCTTATTAACTGCCGGTGCCTATCAGCTGCCCATGCTTATTAATCGCCAGGCGAGTGGCAGCAGTACTGCGGTGAAAATACCGGTAAGGCTCATGCCCAGTGATGCAAAAGCCCCAGCGGTGGGGCTGATCTCAAATGCTCTTACCGTGCCAATGGCATGGCCGTTAAGCCCCAGGGCGAAACCGATCAAGCGCTCATCGTCAATATGCAGCCAACGCGCAGCGAGGCTGACACAGGGAATCGTGATCACCCCGGTGACCAGCAGCGCACCCAACAGCAGGGCTACCGTACCACCAAGCTGTTCCGTAATGCCGATAGCGATAGGCGCGGTTACCGATTTAGCGGCAATGGAAGCGAGTATGGTGTCCGAGCTGCCCAGTAACCAAGCAATTGCCAGTGAATAGCAAGCTGCCAGCGTTGCGGCGATGGGTAAACAAATCGCCAGCGGTCGCCATAATTCAACAATCCGCGGCAACTGTTGATAAAGCGGCATACCCAGCGCCACCGTGGCTGGCCCCAATAGCACCGTTAGCCATGTGGCCCCCTGCTGATAGGTAGCGTAAGGCAGCCCTATCAGCGCTAACGCTCCCGCCAGTAGCAGCGCCGCGATCAAAATAGCGGGAAGCCAAGAAGGGCGCTTTAAACGCTGGAACAGAGCACTACCAAGCAAATAAGCGGCGAGCGTTAACCCCACCGCAAATAGCGGGGTGGTGGTTAATAGAGTGAGCAGCGGTGTATCAGCGGACATGCGGCTGCCCGATTAGTCGCTTGAGCAGCCACAGCGTGGTTATCACGCTGAGTAACGTACCCAACACCAAGGCAATAAGAATGGCACTCCACTGCCCGGCCAGTTCACCGATGATGAAAAACACACCCACAACGCCAGGCATAATCAGCATGGCGAGTAGCGCAATGAGTGGTTGGGCGGCAGCGGCAATGCTAGTAGGGACTCGGCCTCGAACGGCGAGCGTAGCGCAGAGCAGCAACATGCCGATCACGCCTGACGAGATCGGCAAAGCGGTGAAATGGATTACCACTTCACCGATAAGCCAGTAGCTAATCAGCCATAGAAAGCCACTGAGTGCTGGCATGGCTTAGCCGAGTAGTTCGTTGGCTTGCTTGACCACATTGTCGACGGTAAAGCCGAAGTGCTTGAACAGATCCCCCGCTGGTGCGGATTCACCGTAGGTGGTCATGCCGATCACGCGGCCGTCAAGACCCACATACTTGTACCAGTAGTCGGCATGGGCGGCTTCGATGGCGATACGCTTGGTCACCGCCTTGGGCAACACGCTCTCACGGTACTCGGCGTCCTGGCCGTTAAAGCGATAGGCCGAGGGCATGGAGACCACGCGTACCGCTTTGCCCTGCTGCTCGAGCTCGGCGGCGGCGTCCATGGCCAGGCCGACTTCAGAACCAGTGGCAATCAGTATCAACTCGGGCGTTCCTTCGCTGTCCTTAAGAACGTACGCACCGTTCTGAATGGCTGCCAACTGAGCTTTAGTGCGCTGCTGGTGGGGCAGGTTCTGGCGTGACAGCACCAGCGCCGTGGGGCCAGAGTGACGCTTGATGGCCGCATCCCAGGCGGCGGCGGTTTCGACCGCATCACAGGGACGCCAGGTATTGAGGTTCGGCGTGGTACGCAGGCTGGTGAGCTGCTCAATGGGCTGGTGAGTCGGGCCATCTTCACCCAGGCCGATGGAGTCGTGGGTAAACACGTAAATCACCTGCTGGCCCATCAGCGACGCCATGCGAATCGAGTTACGCATGTACTCCATAAAGATCAGGAAGGTCGCGCCGTAAGGTACCAGGCCGCCGTGTAGGGCGATGCCGTTCATGACCGCCCCCATGCCAAACTCACGGACACCGTAGTGCAGGTAGTTACCGCTGGCGTCTTCCGGGGTGATCGCTTGGGCGCCTTTCCAGAAGGTCAGGTTAGACGGCGCCAGGTCGGCACTGCCACCCAACAGTTCCGGCATTTGCGGGCCGATCACATTGAGTGCTTCAAACGAGGCTTTGCGTGAGGCAATGGTCTCGCCACGCTCTTGGGCCTGCTCAATTAAGGCTTCAGTGGGCAGTTCCGCGGGCAGCTGGCGCTTCATCCGGCGGGTGAACTCCCGCGCTTCCGTGGGGAAGGCTTCTGCATAGCGGGCGAAACGCGCGTCCCACGCCTGTTGAGCTGCTTTGCCAGCTTCACGAGCATCCCAAGCGGAGTAGATCGGCTCGGGAATATGGAACGGGGCATGGGGCCAGTCGAGCTGGGTACGCGCCAGAGCCACTTCGTCATCGCCTAAGGGCGCACCGTGGGCGTCCTCTTTGCCCTGCTTGTTGGGCGCACCAAAGCCGATAATGGTTTTGCAGATAATCAGGCTCGGCTTATCGTCGTGGCTCTTGGCCAGCTCAATAGCGGCTTTCACTTCTTCAGGCTTGTGACCATCTACATTGGGCACCACGTGCCAGCCGTAAGCTTCAAAACGCTTGGCGGTATCGTCGGTAAACCAGCCTTCCACTTCACCATCGATAGAGATGCCGTTATCGTCGTATACAGTGATCAGCTTACCCAGCTGCTGAGTACCGGCCAGGGAGGCCGCTTCGTGGGAGATCCCTTCCATTAAGCAGCCGTCACCTACAAAGCACCATGTGTGGTGGTCAACGATGGTGTGGCCGGGGCGGTTAAACTGCGCCGCCAGAGTTTTTTCCGCGATGGCAAAGCCCACGGCATTGGCAAAACCCTGACCCAGTGGGCCAGTGGTGGTTTCAATGCCGGGCGCGTAGCCGAATTCCGGGTGGCCCGCGGTGGGCGAATGCAGCTGGCGGAAATTCTGCAGCTGTTCCAGGCTTAGCTCGTAGCCGCTGAGGTGGAGCAGCGAGTAAAGCAGCATGGAGCCGTGGCCATTGGAGAGCACAAAGCGGTCACGATCGGCCCACTTGGGGTCTTCGGGATTGTGCTTGAGGTAGTCATTCCATAGCACCTCGGCGATATCAGCCATACCCATGGGGGCGCCCGGGTGGCCGGATTTGGCCTTCTGAACGGCATCCATGGACAGGGCGCGAATGGCATTGGC
>Ga0208919_1001800_pt1 | contig 11834 bp, 10 predicted proteins | sample 4_EtaG_FD_184076 | JGI IMG/M metagenome (GOLD analysis project Ga0208919, IMG submission 184076) | Marine viral communities from the Subarctic Pacific Ocean - 4_ETSP_OMZ_AT15127 metaG (SPAdes) (version 3) | ecosystem: Environmental > Aquatic > Marine > Oceanic | place: Pacific Ocean | collected...
CATTACGAGTATGTACAAATGCTTCTACTCCAGTATATACCATATTAGATGGTAGTGACGGTGTAAACACATTTACAAATGCTAACGGAACATTTGTTTCGGCTGGAACAGAAAACACGGCAGCTACTGGAGCGGTTACTATGGGTACTATTGACTTATCTGCAACAGGAACACCAAGTGGAACTACATTCCTTAGAGGTGATAATGTTTGGGCAACTCCAGCAGGTGCATATACATCTTGGAGTTTAGAGGGAGACAGTGGTTCGGCAGTAAACATTACTGATGGACTTAGAGTAGATTTTACAGGTGGAACAGGAATTGACACAACTGTAGCAACTGCAACTCCTAATACCTTAACTATAGACCTTGCGGATACAGTTGTTACTCCAGGTTCTTATACTTACGCAAGTATTACAGTTGACCAACAAGGTAGATTAACTTCTGCAGCCAGTGGTACTGCTCCTGGAACAATGTCTTCTTGGATACTAAGCGATGGTTCAAATACAACTTCAATTACTAACGGAGCTACAGCAACATTTGATGGAGGAACTAAACTTACCGCTACTGAATCATCTGGAACTGTAACAATTGAACACGATACGCAATCTCAAACTAATACAACACCAGCCTCTTCTTTATCAAGTGGAGGTACATTCACAGCTTTATCAGCAAATGTAGCTGTTGATGGAACTGGTCACGTTACAGGTCAAGCTCTTGAAACATATACATTACCAACTTCAGATAATTATGGTTCTTGGACAATACAAGGAGACTCTGGCTCATCTTCAGTTTCAAGTGGTCAAACAGTAGATGTTGCAGGTGGAACGAATATTACAACTTCTGAAAGTGGTAGAACTTTAACAGTAGACCTAGATAATAGTATTACTTTATCTGGTGATTTAACAGTACAAGGTGGAGACATAACTACATCTGCAGCAACAACAACATTTACTATAAAAGATGATGAATCTTCAGCTTTAACTTTCTCTTCTTCTGGCTCAGCAGACTTATTAAAATTAAATACTACTGCAAGTGAGGGAGTAAGTGTTGCAGGATTATTTAGTGTTTCTGGAGCTGCTACTTTAACTGGTGGGTTTAGTGCTGGTGCAGAATCAGCAATGGGTTCTAATAAAATAACTGGATTAGCAGATGGTACTGCTACACAGGATGCTGCTACTTTAGGTCAAGTTCAAGCTTTAGTAGCTGGAGTTGGTATATTTAGAGGAGGTTATAATGCAAGTACAGGTCTAACAACAGACTTAGGTGCTGGTAACGGAGCTATTAATGGAGCATCAAACATTGCTTCTGATTTAGGTGATTTCTATGCAGTAACAGTAGCAGGAACTCAAATTGGTGTAGCTTTAGAAACTGGTGATTTAATTTTTGCTAATACAACTATTGCTGCAAGTAGTAACCCTGCTAATTCAGCATTTACAGTTGTACAAGCAGGACAGAGTATAGCAAGTGCAGCAGCTTCTGATGCTCTCGCAACTAAAGGTATTGCAGGATTTGATTCTGGTAACTTTAGTGTTACAGGTAATGGTTGGGTTACACTAGATGATGTTGCTTTAGGAACAGATACTAGTGGTAATTACACTCAGTCTGTAGCAGCAAGCACAGTTAACAATAGATTAGGTATTGCAGTTAGTGGAGCAACTGGAGAAGGTCAAGCTGCTGTAGTTGGTGTGGACATTAATAGTCAAACTGATATAGGTTCTACTTTAGCAGCTACTGATGAGTTTCTTGTTTATGATGCTGCAAATACTACAAATAAAAAAGTAGATTATTCTACACTTGCTTCTGAAGTACACGGTTCTGGTAAATTTTCTGATACATATCCAGCTACTAGTTCAGCTACTTGGACAGTAAATCACAATTTGGGTACTACACAAGTATTAGTTCAATCGTGGTTGGAATCTTCTGGTCAAGCTGTTACTATTGATTTTACTAGAACTGATGCTAATAATGTTGCTTTTACAGCTTCATCAGCTCAAACTGCAGATAGTATTAGAGTACTTGTTACTAAGTAAAAAAATATTACCTTTATAGAAAAATTAAACAATGGCGATTAAATTCCTTAGTGACGTAGTAGGTAGTGGGGAGATTGAAGGTAATACATTAGACGTAGTAGGAGCAGCAACTTTTCAAGGTGTAGGAGACACCGCATTAATTTTATCTTCTGGTGATGTTATTGTCGGAGGTTCACACGGTAACGCTGGTCAAGTACTTACTTCAAACGGAGAAAATAATTCTTTAAGCTGGACAAATAAAACTACCAATTCAAATGATTTTTTAACTGGATTATCTTTTAATACTGGTAGTGGTGTTTTAACTGCAACAGTAGCAAATCAAACTAATCCAACGGTAGATTTGGATGGTAGATATTTACAATTAGGTGGAGGAACAATGACAGGAAATATTGTTATTACAAGTATAACAACTACTTCTGCCTCTAGTTTTATAGGTTCTGTAACTAATCCAATAGTAAATGTTTATTCTACAAGTTTAAGCGGTCAATTAAAAGGAACTATCGCTTCAACAGTGACTGGTACTACTCAATCACAAGATGATAATTCAACTAAAATTGCAACCACTGCTTATGTAGATACTGCAGTGTCTGAAATTCCTGCTGGAAGCGATACAACATATGACTTAACAACATTACCTTCTGGTAGCACTGGATTAAGATTAGACCCTTCGAGTGGTAGTAATGATGATATAACATTTACTGGAACAGGTGGTTTAACTATTACACGAAACAGTTCAACACAATTAACTTTTAATGCTCCAGCGGCTTCATCAACACCTACTTTAGCTCAAGTAACTACTGCTGGTTCTACAACTACAAATGCAATTTCAGTAGGAACAATTACAAATACTGGAAGTATAACTACAACAACTTCAGCAAGTGTTGGAACAAATCTTACTGTATTAGGTAACTCATCATTAGTAAGTCTAGATGTAGGGGGTGGTTTTGGCTCTACTGGAGTTACAATTAGTTCTACTGGAAATATATCAGCTAATGGGACAATTACAGGAAACTTAACTGGAAATGTTACTGGAAATGTTACTGGTAATGTAACAGGAGATGTTACTGGAGATGTTACAGGAGACGTTACAGGTAATGTAACTGGAAATTTAACTGGTGATGTTTCTGGAGATTTAAATGGAACAATAAACACATTAACAACTGCAGCAACCCAGACACAAGGAAATAACTCTACTAAAGTAGCAACAACAGCTTATGTGGATACAGCAGTAGGAAATATTCCATCTGGACTTTCATTTGAAGGTAATTGGAATGCTAGTACTGACTCACCATCTTTATCTGGGACTACTCCAGCTAATGGAGTATTTTATATTGTGTCCGTAGCTGGTAATACAAATTTAAGTGGGATAACAGATTGGGTAGTAGGTGATTGGGCGGTATATGTATCTGATGGTGCAGGAACTGATGCTTGGCAAAAAATTGACAACACTTCTACTTTAGGAGGTGCAGGAACATCTGGTAATATTCCAAAATGGAGTGGAACCACTACTCTTGGTGATAGTACTATTAGTGATGATGGTACAGATGTTACTATGAGTGGAGACTTGACAGTTAGTGGAGGAGATTTTACATTAGGTACTAGTGCGACTACTGCAATTGGAAAAAATTTATTAAAAATTCCAAATGTACAACAAATTAGATATCTGAGGATAAATGCTGATGAAACAATTGATACGTTAAGTGCTGCAAGTTTTAGAAGCGCTATTGGTGCAGGGACTAGTTCAACTACAGGAACAGTTACTTCTGTAGCTGCTTTAACACTTGGAACAACAGGTACTAATTTATCTTCTTCTGTTACTGGTGGTTCTGGAGCAGCAGTAATAACTTTAAATGTACCTACAGCTTCAGCAACTAATAGAGGCGCTTTATCTTCAACAGATTGGTCGACATTTAATAGTAAAACATCTAACACAGGTACTATAACAAGTGTAAGTTCGACCTCTCCTATTACTGGAAGTGCATCTTCTGGTGGAGTAACTATAGGTATTAATGAAGCAGATACTAATACAACTGGTGCTTTAAAAAGTACAGATTGGAACACTTTTAATGGTAAGATGCCGCTGACTAATATTACTTCTAATTATGACGCTACTGGTACTAAAGCATTTATTGCTGTAGGTGTAGACGGAAATTCTAATGCACTTACTTATGCTACGGATACGTATTATGTAGCTGGTTCACCATCAGCATTATATAGTCCATCACTTCAAATTACAAACGGAATAACTGGAGGTTCATTAACTATTAGTGGAACGTCATCTTTAGACACCATAACTTCAGATAAAGATATAACTTTTACTTCTGGAACCAGTGGCGGTACAGGTTTAGTATATGACGCTACTTTAGGTACTGATGGAACATATAGTGGGGAGGTTGCTTATTTTGGAAATTCAACATCTACAAATCAAGGACGTTTATATCAATTACAATCTGGTGGTGGTTGGGCATATGCTGATGCCGATTCAGCAGCTGGCTCTTCTGGATTATTAGCAGTCGCATTGGGTACAAATTCAGATGATGGAATGTTACTGAGAGGATTTATTAGAGATTCAGATTATTCATCTATAGACGGAACAGCAGGTGCTAAACTTTACGTAAATACTACAACTACTAATAATAGTTTTACTGCAGATATACCTACAGGTAGTGGTGATATTGTTCGTATTGTAGGGTATATTACAACTGCTGGCTCCAAAACTATTTATTTCTGTCCAGATAATACATTTATAGAACTCGCGCCTTAATTTTTAATAATGAGCTATAACCAACAAGAACTAATTTTTACTGATAGTAAAATTTATTACATCGAAAAAAATGGCGAAGAAAGACAGGTTATGATGGACTGGGAGGATGAGCTAATGAAAAAATCTGCTGAATATGTTTGTGAAAATGGAGGAGATATTTTAGAGATAGGATTTGGTATGGGTATTTCTGCGGACTATATACAACAGCAAAATATTAATTCTCATACTATTATTGAATCACATCCACAGGTTTACAATCAAGCAAGAATATGGGCGGAAGACAAACCGAATGTAAGATTAATTTTAGGTACTTGGCTTAATGTATTAAAAGATTTATCGGAATATGATGGTATATTTTATGATACGTATGCGGATGTAGACTTTAAATTATTTGGAGAAAAAGTTGTAGATTTAACAAAAGAAGGAACTAAATTATCTTGGTGGAATAGCTGTAGAGATAAAAAAAATATTTATGGTATAGAGGATGTTACATATGAATATATTCCTGTGCGACCTCCAAGTAATCATTACTTTAAATCTACTGTTTATTTTTTACCTAAAAAACAATATTAATATATGCCTACTACTACTATTTATGCTGCAGACAATAGAAGAGCTACTTTAGAGGCAGGATTAGGCTCTGATGATTGGGATGATTTATTATCTACAAGTGATGCTGACAATATTAATACTGGTGAACAAAATACTTTTGCTGTTAGAGCAGGCGCTCTTAGTGGTAGGGGAGGTACTACATATAGGTTATATCGTTGGTTTTGTTTTTTTGATGTAAGTAGTATTACTGGCTCAAACACAATATCTTCCGCTACAATAAAAATAGCAGGAAGAGCTGCTGTTAATGATGGGAGTATAGGTCTTTATAACTCTACAGCTTTTGGGGGTGACGGTACTTCAACTATAGAAACTACAGATATTGATAATGTTGGAGGTACATCTTATTCTTCAAATCAATATGGTTCTCCAGGTTATTCTTCGTGGGTATCTGGCAATCAATCTACTAATTCGTTTACTTTAAATGCTACTGCAATTTCAGCTATGAACACTAATGGTTATTTAAATGTATGTGGAAGAAATATTTATTATGATGCTGATGAAGAAGAACCACCTTCATCGGATAATTATTTAGGTTTAAATCAATGGCTTTCAACAAATGCTACTAATTCTGCTTATCGAGTTCGTATGGATATAACGTATGGTGCTACTGCTGTAGCTTGGGGTGAAAAAATGAATGGGGTACTATCTAATGTAAATAACAAATATAATACGGTTTTAAGTTCAGATATGGACAAAGCAAACGATACAGGTGGTTAAAAAATATTTTACTTATCTTTGTAAAAAATAATAATAATAATTAAATTAAATCAAATGGCAAAAAAAGCAAAACAACAAAAACTTACAACTGAAGAGTTAGGAGAAATTCAAGGGTTACAACAAAAGATGTATGCCTTAAAAGTTAGATTAGGAGACACAATCATAGAACAAAAAAACACTATGGCTCAAATCGACCTAATTCAAACTCAGTTCAAAAGTAAAGAAGTAGAGTTAATTAAAATATACGGAGAGAACGCGCAAATTAATTTGCAAACTGGGGTTGTTACTCCAGAGGCTCCAGCAGACTTAAAAAAAGCATAATATGGCAAGAATAAGTGACACTAATAGTTATCCTAACATCGTACCAGATGGAGAGGACTATTTAATATTAACGGATAAAACAGATGCTTTAGCAACAAAAACCGCAACTTTAAATAGTATATCAAGTTTTTTTGCTAGCACATCGCTACAGTCTACTAAAGTCACTTTATCTACTACACAGCTTTTAAATCTTTTTTCCTCTCCAGTTACTTTAATCGCGGCTCAAGGAGCGAATACATATATTCAAATTATCCGTGCTACTGTATTTTTTACTTATGGCACACAAGCTTATGACTTTGTTGCTGGAGCAGGAGAAATAGTTTTAGAAACTGGAACAGACGATGCTGGCTCTTGGGCAGGTTCTGTGTATAATTCAGCTGTTAATGTTGCATACAATTCTACATTAATTGAAAATGTAAAGTTAAGTGCTAATTCCGCATTAACTATCAAGGCTCTTACTCAAAACCCTACTCAAGGTAATGGAACTGCAATTGTAAATATTTTATATCGAGTTATAACACAGAGTTAAATGGATATTCGTAAAATTTCTGTAGGTCCAGATTATAAGTCTGGTGCTATGCACTATTTAGTTGGACAAGAAATTTTAGGTGGTCACTATAAGATTCATTTAATTAGATATAGCAAACAATTATCTAACTTTCAAATTTACATTATTCAAGAAGATAAAATAGTATTGTGGAAGTCTTTTTCTTCTACAATGCCTGTATCTATTGAGTATAATATTAATTTTTAATGCAATCTCTTTTTGATTTTATTGTAAAGCCTGTTAATAATAAACGATATAATAATACAACGGATATCGATGGTTTAGAGTTTATAACTAGTACTTCTCAAGAAGACCACAAGTTTTCAAATCGTGAGGCTATTGTTATTAATGTTCCTTTAGGTTATGTTGGAAATATAAAAAAGGGAGACACTTTATTAGTTCATCATAATGTATTTAAATATTATTATGATATGAAAGGAAGACAAAAAAGCGGTAAAAGTTTTTTAAAAGACAATTTGTTTTTTGTAGACTCTGACCAGTTTTTTTTATACAAACAAAAAGGAAAATGGTATTCGCACGATAGGTTTTGTTTTGTAAAACCATTAGAAAAACAAGACTCAATTATTTATAAAAACACCGAGTTCGAACCATTGATAGGTCATATAAAATATATTAGTGATGAATTAAAAAGCTATGGTGTAAATGTAGGGGATAAAGTTACATATAAACCAGATACAGAATATGAATTTACTGTTGATGGAGAAAAATTATATCGTATATATACGCAAAGTATTACTGCAGTTTTGTAATGAAAAAAAGAAAAAAATTTAAACCTACTATTAGAGAAGGAGAGTTAAAACCTAAAATTAAATATAATCGAAAAAAAGATGGATTCAAAAAACATAAAGTTAGAGATTATAAAAGCTGGACACAGGGCGGTGGAGCAATTGATTAAAGTTGCAAAGGAACCTATTATAAAACACGACCCAGAAGATGACTTGTCTGCTGACAGATTAAAAAATGCAGCAGCTACAAAAAAATTATGCATTATGGATGCGTTTGAAATATTAAACAGAATACAAGCAGAAAAAGAAAATATTGAATTAGCCGATAAAGGATTTTTAAAAACTGATACAAAACAAGGATTTGCAGAAAGAAACTCCAAATAAATTATATGAGAAATTAGATGGTATAATTCCAAAGAATGTTTTAACAAAACAAAATAAAACAAGAAAATGGAAGTATGGCTATAATTCTACTTATAATATAATTATTATATCTAAAACTGGACAGATAGGTGATATTATATCTATTAATGGTTTAGATATCGCATTACCATTATCTCCTATATTTAGTCGTACACGACTAAAAAACAAAACTTCACAATATTGGGTACGTCAAGAATATCCAAAAGTTTTATCAAAAATTCAAACAATATTTCAGTGGAATGAAATGCCTGCTACGTTTAAAAATCTGTGGGTAGATTATATTGAAAGAGAGTTCGAAAGGAGGGAAGAAGGTCATTGGTTTTTAAATAATGGTGAACCAACCTATATAACAGGTTCTCATTATATGTATTTACAATGGACAAAAATAGATGTTGGTTATCCAGATTATAGAGAAGCAAATAGATTGTTTTATATTTATTGGGAAGCGTGCAAAGCTGACCCCAGAAGCTTTGGTATTTGTTATTTAAAAATAAGACGTTCTGGATTTTCTTTTATGGGTTCAGAAGAGTGTGCAAATATTGGAACTATATCTAAAGATTCTAGAATAGGAATATTATCTAAAACTGGTGCAGATGCAAAAAAAATGTTTACTGATAAAGTAGTGCCTATTACAAATAACTATCCTTTCTTTTTTAAACCCATACAAGACGGTATGGATAAACCTAAAACCGAATTAGCTTTTAGAGTTCCTGCTTCTAAGATAACTAAAAAAAATATGCATCTTAAAGATGAGTTTGAAATGGATGGGTTAGATACTACCATTGACTGGAAAAATACGGATGATAATAGCTATGATGGTGAAAAACTATTATTACTTGTACACGATGAAAGTGGAAAGTGGATAAGACCTAATGATATATTAAACAATTGGCGAGTTACTAAAACTTGTTTAAGATTAGGTAGAAAAATTATTGGTAAATGTATGATGGGTTCAACATCTAATGCTTTAAACAAAGGTGGTAGTAGTTTTAAAAAATTATATGAAGATTCCGATATTAATAAAAGAAATGCTAACGGTCAAACCAAAAGCGGTCTATACAATTTATTTATACCTATGGAATGGAATATGGAAGGGTTTATTGATAGGTATGGTATGCCAGTGTTAGACACTCCAGAAAAACCTGTTTTAGGTATTGATAATGAACCTATTAATGTAGGAGCAATTGACTACTGGCAAAATGAAGTTGATTCATTGAAATCAGATGCTAATGCTTTAAATGAGTTTTACAGACAATTTCCACGTACTGAATCACACGCATTCAGAGATGAAAGTAATCAATCATTATTTAATTTAACAAAAATATATCAACAGATAGATTATAATGACTCATTAATATTAGAGCAGCATACTACTCGTGGTTCTTTTCAATGGGATAATGGTATAAAAGATTCTAAAGTAATATTTTCTCCAAATAAAAATGGTAGATTTTTAGTTAGCTGGACTCCAGAGTTTAATATGCAAAACAGATATACAGAGCGTAATGGAACTAAATATCCTGGTAATGAACACTTGGGGTCTTTTGGATGTGACTCTTATGATATTTCTGGAACAGTTGGCGGTAAAGGTTCTAATGGAGCTTTGCACGGAATGACTAAATTTAATATGGATAACGCTCCTAGTAATGAGTTTTTTTTAGAATATGTTGCTAGACCACAAACAGCAGAGATATTTTTTGAAGACGTATTGATGGCGTGTGTATTTTATGGAATGCCTTTACTGTGTGAAAATAATAAACCAAGGCTTTTATATCATTTTAAAAACAGAGGGTATAGAGGTTTTAGTATGAACAGACCAGACAAAACATATAACAAACTTTCGAAAACAGAAAGAGAATTAGGTGGTATTCCTAATTCATCAGAAGATGTAAAACAATCTCACGCAGCAGCAATTGAATCATATATTGAAAAATATGTAGGTATTGATTCTACTGGTACGTTTAGAGATGTGGATGAAATGGGTACAATGCCATTTATGAGAACTTTGGAAGATTGGGCAAAATTTGAGATAAACAATAGGACTAAATATGATGCTTCAATTAGCTCTGGATTAGCTATTATGGCTAATCAAAAACACCTATACACGCCTACTAAAAAACAATCAAAAATAAGCATTAACTTTGCAAGATATGCTAATAAAGGAACTTTGAGCGAATTACTAAAATAAATGATAGAAACTAAAATAAATATATCTAATGTTGGGTTTCCTAATCAGTTTGCTTCTGAAGCAGAAATGGCTACAGAAGAGTATGGTTTAATGATAGGTCAAGCTATACAATACGAATGGTTTAGAAAAGATTCAAACAGTTGTAGATATTACAGTCAATGGCAAGACTTTAACAGATTAAGATTGTATGCTCGAGGGGAGCAGTCAATAGCCAAATATAAAAACGAGTTAGCGGTAGACGGAGATTTATCGTATTTAAATTTAGATTGGGCGATTGTTCCTGTTATTCCAAAGTTTATTGACTTAGTTGTTAATGGAATGTCAGACAGGCTTTTCAAAGTGAATGCATATGCTCAAGATGCAATGTCTCAAAGTAGACGAACGCAATTTCAAGATATGATTGAGGCTCAAATGGTTTCTAAAGATATGCTCAAAGCAGTTCAAGATAACTTTGGGGTTAATCCTTTTACTATGAGTCCAGAAGATTTACCTAATTCAAATGAAGAGTTAGCGCTTTATATGCAGCTTAATTATAAGCCAGCTATTGAAATAGCTCAAGAAGAAGGTATTGATACTTTATTTGCTTTAAATCATTATGAAGATATTAGAAAAAGAATTGATTATGATTTAACAGTATTAGGTATTGGAGCGGCTAAGCACGAATTTGAGCCAGGCAATGGAGTTAAGGTTTCATATATTGACCCAGCTAATTTAATTTATAGTTATACTGAAGACCCACATTTTAAAGATTGTTTTTATTGGGGAGAAATTAAAACTCTTGCAATAACAGAGTTAATGAAAATTGACCAATCTTTAACAAAAGAAGATTTAGAAGAAATTAGTACAAGAAGTCAACAGTGGTATGATTATTTTAATGTGGCTCAATATTATGACAATAGCTTATTTTATAAAGACACCTGTACATTATTATACTTTAATTATAAAACTACAAAAAAATATGTTTATAAAAAGAAGTATAATGAAAATGGAGGTTCTAAAATTATAGAAAAAGATGACCAGTTTAATCCACCAGATGAAATGATGGAGGATGGAAAATTTGAAAAAGTTGAAAAAACTATAGATGTTTGGTATAATGGTATTATGGTTATGGGAACTGATATTGTTTTAAAATGGGAGTTAGCTGAAAATATGGTAAGACCTAAATCGGCTACGCAGAATGCATTACCTAATTATGTTGCAACTGCACCAAGAATGTATAAAGGAGTGATAGAGTCTTTGACAAGAAGAATGTTGCCATTTGCTGATTTAATTCAACTTACACATTTAAAATTACAACAAGTTATATCAAGAGTTGTACCAGATGGTGTTTATATAGATGCAGATGGTTTAAACGAAGTAGATTTAGGAACTGGTAATGCATATAATCCAGAAGACGCTTTGCGTTTGTATTTTCAAACTGGTAGTGTAGTGGGAAGGAGCTATACACAAGATGGAGATTTTAATCAAGGTAAAGTTCCAATTACACAAT
>Ga0208919_1001801_pt1 | contig 11834 bp, 13 predicted proteins | sample 4_EtaG_FD_184076 | JGI IMG/M metagenome (GOLD analysis project Ga0208919, IMG submission 184076) | Marine viral communities from the Subarctic Pacific Ocean - 4_ETSP_OMZ_AT15127 metaG (SPAdes) (version 3) | ecosystem: Environmental > Aquatic > Marine > Oceanic | place: Pacific Ocean | collected...
GTGAAATGAATATCCTTAAGTATTACAGGCTCACTAGAAAGTGGGTCTGTAAAACTTACGGGTTAAAAGATGCAGATTTAGAATTATTAATTTATTTAGATTGTAAAGGAAGATTTACACGAAAAGATTTTATGGATGGAGTTTACACTTATTCATGGGATAAAAACAGATGGGAGAGATTAAGAAGAGATGGTTGGTTAGAAGTATGGAGACAAAGAAACCGTACAACTATAAAATACTCTGTATTTAAAACCTCGTGGAAATGCTCTCAAATGATAAGTAGGATATATAGAATCCTATTAGGTGAGGAAGACTTACCCACTTCAGAGAGAAGTGTATTTTATAATAATAAATCATATACAGATAAAGTTTACAATAAGGCTATAGATGATATGATAAAAGATAAAGATAGATAATGGGATTTAAACTAGGTAAAAATAGAGGTAATTACGCTGTTAACGGTGTAATAAAAACAAAGCTACGCTTCGGTCAAGAAGCTGGCGATAGTGATGTATCCGTACCTGGCACACCTATTATAAGAAAAAATTTAGAAGAAGGTATTATGGGTGAGGCTAATATGGATGGTAGTATATATATAAGTGATAAAATAATACCTGGTAGCGATGAAGAGAAAAAAGTTATAAATCACGAAATGAGACATTCTACGGATATGAAAACTGGTAAGCTTGCTTATGGAGATGATTTTGTAAAGTATAATGGTAACATCTACCCAAGAGTAACTATAGATGGAAAAGATATGATAATTGTAGACGGTATTGCTAAAGAAGCTGGTGATCATGATTTTCCATGGGAAGATGATGCGAATAATGGAAATTAAATAATATGTTAGGAAATTTATTATCTGGAGGAGCAGCTGATTTAGTTAAAAACGTGGGTGGAGTTATAGATGAATTTCACACGTCTGATGAAGAAAAGCTCGAAGCAGAAAGAAAAATAAAAGAATTAGTTGCTAACTACGAGATTGAAATGGAAAAGAACATTACAGCTCGTTGGGAAGCAGATTTAAAATCAGATTCATGGTTAAGCAAAAATGTTAGACCATTGACTTTAATATTTTTAATAGTATGCACCATGCTATTAATATTTATAGATGCAGGTGCATTAAATTTTGAAGTAAAATCAACTTGGGTTGACTTATTACAATTAGTATTAATAACCGTGATCGGCGCTTATTTTGGCGGTAGATCACTAGAAAAAGTAAAAAAATAAATTATGGGACAAAATTCAACAGAGGTAGCTTATAGCTTTGGTCAACTAGGCAGTGGTTTTAGTGATGAAGCAGTTGAGGTAACTCCTCCAACTGGAAAAGTTATAGTAGCTATTCAATTTTTAGAAGACACAGTGTTATCTACTTTAGTGGCAGCTACAGACACACCTGATACGGCTTACTTTAGCCACACAGCAGCTGTAGCTAACAATGGTGGCGGTGCTGCAGAAACAGATGGCGCAACAAGTTTTCCAAAAGGAGTTACTATATACGGAAGATGGGCTAGCTTTACGCCTCCTGCTTCAACAGCTGGTGGCGTAATTTTCTACTTCGGATACTAATGTTAGGATTAGGAAATAGCGTAAGTGCTAATCAATATCCAGGTGGTTGGACTCCAACAAGTCTTGGTAGTAAACTAATTCACTGGTATAAGTTTGATACTGGTTTAACAACCGCTACAGTAAGTGGTACAGACGGACTTATAACACAATGGACAGATCAAAAAGGTAGTAATAATTTAGCGCCTGAAGTTACTAATGATGGAACTAAAATGCCTATATTACATACTGATAATTCTGTAAGATTTTCAGGATCAGACGATGTTTTAGTGTTTGGATCAGCATTAACTTTAGGAAAATTCGCTATATATGGAAGATTTAGAACAGATGCTTTTAACGATCGTTTTCTTCAACAATCAAACGGTTCTGAGTTTATAAAATTTCAAACAACCACAGAGTTTAGGGTACAACCAGGAGGTAGTAGACACGATATGACTATATCTGGTGATGCTAACTTAGCTAACAATACAAAGTTTACAGCTGGATTTGAAAGGGATGGTGATGGGGATATTTTAGCATCAGCTAATGGTTTAGCGTCGACAACTAGTGCTAACACGGCTATAAGTAATACAGTAGATGCTCAAGAAGTTTCTCCTGCAAACGCTGGTGCGCTTGATGTATTTGAATTTATAATATGTAATGATAGTTTATCAGCAAGCGAAAGAACAGAAGTAAACGCGTATTTAGACGCAATATAATAACAATAATTAAATTAAATAAAATGGCAAAAAACACAAGTAAAAAAATTAAAGAATTAAAAGGTATTAAACCTGAAAAAATTTCTGAAGAACATTTAAAAGAAGTTCAAGGTATAATAAATGATATAAATAGAGCTCAATTAGAAATAGGTTCTTTTGAAACTAAGAAGCATAATATTTTACACCATATATCAACTATGCAAGAAAAGCTAGGTAAGATGCAGCTTAAATTTGAAGATGAATATGGAACTTTTGACGTTAACATTCAAGACGGAACAATAAACTATCCAGAAAATGGCGAAGTTAATAAGAAAGATTAGTATCGGTAAAGACTACAAAAACGATGCCATGCATTATGCCGTAGGGCAAGAAGTATATGGAGGTCATACAATATGTGATATAATAGAAGAAGACGATAAATATTCTGTTTATATTAAAAAGAATAAAGACGTATTACCTTGGAAAGACTTTAATAAAAATATGGCTGTATCTGTAGAATATAATTTACAATATTAATGAAAAGCGTTTACAACTTTATTGTAAAACCAAAAGGAGAAAGATATAACAATAGTAAAAAAGTTGGTGATTTAGAGTTAATACTTAATACTGAAATATATAATCATCAATACGTAAATAGAGAAGCTATAGTCATATCAACTCCAATCGTTGGTGATACAGATATAAAACCTGGAGATACAGTTGTAGTTCATCATAACGTTTTTAGAAGATGGCATAATGTAAAAGGTATAGAAAAAAATAGTAGAGCATATTTTAATGAATCTACATATTTTATAAATCACGATCAAATCTTTTTATATAAAAGAGATAAAGAGTGGATAGCTCCAAAAGGTTATTGTTTTGTAAAACCTTTAAAAGCTATAGATCAATTTAATATTGAATCTGAAAAACCATTACAAGGTATTGTTAAGTATTCAGACGGTACGGTAAAGGTTAATGACTTAATTGGTTTTAGACCAAGTAGTCAATACGAGTTTATCGTCGATGGCGAAAGACTATATCGAGTTTTATCTAATTTTATTACTATCAAATATGAATATCAAGGAGACGAAGAAGAATATAATCCAAGCTGGGCAGAGAGCAGTTGAAGAGTTGATTAAGGTTGCTAAAGAACCTATCGTGGATTCAGATGACGATATATCAGCTGATAGATTAAAGAATGCCGCGGCTACTAAAAAACTAGCTATATTTGACGCATTCGAAATACTTAACAGAATCCAAGAAGAAAAGAACTTACTCGAGGGCAAAACACCTGAAGAGAGAAAGGAAAAAGTCTTTAAAGGATTCGCAGAAGGTAGATCTAAGTAATGTACGAGCAAAGTTTAGTTAAAACAATAGAACCCATTAAAAAAACTACGATCACTAGAATGAATCGCGGTAAAAAATGGAAATATGGATATAACAAAGAGCATGACATTATTATTATATCTAAAACAGGTAAAATAGGAGAAATATATGAAATCGAAAATCTTAAAATTGCTTTACCATCTGTGCCCTTGCAAGTACATAAATTGCAAAAAAATAAGTGGTCAAGAATAGAACAACCTAAAGAGTTATCACGTCTTAAAAACATATTTGATTGGAGAGGTTATCCAGAAGAATCAAAAGAACAATGGTTTGATTATATAGACGAAGAGTTTAAAAGAAGAGATGAGGGTTTTTGGTTTACTAATAATAATAAACCAACTTATTTAACAGGTACGCACTATATGTACTTACAATGGAGTAAAATAGATGTAGGTGCGCCAGATTTTAGAGAAGCAAATAGATTGTTCTATATATTCTGGGAAGCTTGCAAAGCAGATAAAAGATGTTATGGTATGTGCTATCTTAAAAATCGTCGTAGTGGTTTTTCTTTTATGTCTTCAGCTGAAACAGTTAATTTAGCCACTCTTGCAAGTGATAGTAGATATGGGATCTTATCTAAAACAGGATCAGATGCTAAAAAAATGTTTACAGATAAAGTAGTTCCGATAAGTATTAACTATCCATTCTTTTTCAAACCGATACAAGATGGTATGGATCGACCTAAAACGGAACTAGCGTATAGAGTTCCTGCTAGTAAGTTTACAAGAAAGAAAATAACTTCTAATGAAAAACTAGAGGAGTTAGAAGGATTAGATACAACTATAGATTGGAAAAATACTGGTGATAATAGTTATGATGGTGAAAAACTAGCTTTATTAGTACATGATGAAAGTGGTAAGTGGGAAAGACCTGATAATATATTAAATAACTGGCGAGTTACAAAAACATGTTTACGATTAGGTAGTAGAATTATAGGTAAATGTATGATGGGCTCAACTTCAAATGCATTAGATAAAGGTGGAGAAAATTTTAAAAAACTATACAACGCATCAGATGTCACTAAGAGAAATAGAAATGGCCAGACAAAGTCTGGTTTATACTCTTTGTTTATCCCAATGGAATGGAACTACGAAGGATTTATTGATGAGTTCGGAGTTCCAGTATTTAATACACCTGACACAGATGTCTTTGCCCCAGATGGTGAATTAATAGATGTAGGTGTAATAGATAATTGGCAAAACGAAGCTGATGGTTTAAAAGATGATCAAGATGCTTTAAACGAATTTTATCGCCAATTTCCAAGAACTACAGAACATGCTTTTAGAGATGAGACAAAAAATAGTATATTTAATTTAGTAAAAATATACGAACAGATAGATTACAATGAAGAAATGTCTAGAACTCTTGGAATTACAACTGGTAATTTTCAATGGATAAACGGCATTAAAGATTCACAAGTAATATTTTACCCAGATCCAAAAGGTAGATTTAAAGTTAGTTGGGTGCCTAAACAGCAACTACAAAATAGAGTGGTACTTAAAAATGGTATAAAGTATCCCGGTAATGAACATATGGGTGCATTTGGATGTGACTCGTATGATATATCCGGGACCGTAGATGGTGAAGGTTCTAAAGGAGCACTTCACGGGCTTACTAGGTTCAGCATGGAGGACGCTCCAGCTAATAGTTTCTTTTTAGAATACTTATCAAGACCACCTACGGCAGAGATATTTTTTGAAGATGTGTTGATGGCATTAGTGTTTTACGGTATGCCAATACTTGCTGAGAATAATAAACCACGACTTTTGTATTATTTAAGAAGAAGAGGTTATAGAGGGTTTAGTATGAATAGACCAGATAAAGTTTGGAATAAATTATCTGTAGCAGAAAAAGAAGTTGGTGGTATACCAAACTCAAGTGAAGACATAAAACAAGCTCATGCAGCGGCAGTTGAAATGTATATACAAGATCATGTTGGAATGAAGCAAGACGGAACGTTTGGAGATTTATATTTTAACGCACTGCTTAATGATTGGGCAAAGTTTGATATAAACAAAAGAACAAAGTTTGATGCAACTATAAGTAGTGGTTTAGCTATAATGGCTAACAACAGACATCTATACGCGCCAAACGTTAAAATAGAAAAACCAAAATTAAATATACATATTTCTAGATATTCTAATAAAGGAAATATGTCTAAAATAATCAAAGAATAAATATGGCATATTCTAATAAAAATTATTTCCCGAGTCAAGTGGTTAGTGATGCTGAAAAGTTAAGTTACGACTATGGTTTAAAAGTTGCTAAAGCTATTGAAAAAGAATGGTTTTATCAAGGTGAAAATAATAATAGATATAGAAATAATTTAAATGATTTTCATAAACTAAGATTATACGCTAGAGGCGAGCAATCTATACAAAAATATAAGGATGAGTTGTCTATTAATGGCGATTTGTCCTATTTAAATTTAGACTGGAAGCCTGTTCCTATTATAACTAAGTTTGTAGATATAGTTGTAAATGGTATAGCTGAAAGAACTTATGATATAAAAGCTTATTCTCAAGATCCTTATGGTGTTCAAAAAAGAACCGAGTATATGGAGTCTATAATAAGAGATATGAAAATGAAAAACGTAGATCAATATATTAAAGAAAACTTTAATATTGATTTAACAGAAAACGATGCTGAAAACTTACCTGCTAACGAAGAAGAATTAGCGTTACACATGCAATTAAGTTATAAGCAATCTATTGAATTAGCTGAAGAGCAAGCTTTAAAAGTTTTAATGGAAGGTAATAATTATGAATTAATTAAAAAACGTTTTTATTATGACTTAACAGTTTTAGGTATAGGTGCTGTAAAAACTAATTTTACCACTTCTGAAGGTGTTGTTATAAAGTACGTTGATCCAGCTAACCTTGTTTATTCTTATACAGATTCTCCTTATTTTGAAGATATATATTATGTGGGTGAAGTTAAATCTATACCTGTTAACGAATTAGCTAAACAATTTCCTTATTTAGAACATGAAGATCTTGAAGATATAATGAAAAATAAAGGTAATAGTAATAATAATTATAATACAAGATATTCTGTAGATAAAGAAGATAATAACACAATACAAGTTTTATATTTTAATTATAAAACTTATATGAACGAGGTTTATAAAATAAAAGAAACAGGTAGCGGTGCAGATAAAATCATACCTAAAGACGATCAGTTTAATCCACCAGAAAATAAAGAAGGTGGTTATTCAAGGTTATTGAGATCTATAGAGGTTTTATATGAAGGCGCTTTGGTATTAGGTACTAATAAATTACTTAAATGGGAAATGTCAAAAAATATGATGCGTCCTAAAAGTGACTATACTAAAGTAAAAATGAACTACTCTATAGTGGCACCACGAATGTATAATGGTAGAATAGAAAGTTTAGTTAAACGTATAACGGGTTTTGCAGACATGATTCAATTAACGCATCTTAAGTTGCAACAAGTAATGTCTAGAATGGTTCCTGATGGTGTTTATCTCGATGCTGATGGTCTTGCTGAAATTGATTTAGGCAACGGTACAAACTATAATCCACAAGAAGCTTTAAACATGTTTTTTCAAACTGGTTCTGTTATTGGTAGATCATTTACTCAAGATGGCGATATGAATCCAGGTAAAGTGCCTATTCAAGAAATAACATCTGGTAGTGGTGGTAATAAAATGCAAGCTCTTATAGGTAATTATAATTATTATTTACAAATGATAAGAGATGTAACCGGGTTAAATGAAGCTAGAGATGGTAGTACGCCAGATAAAAATGCTTTGGTTGGTATTCAAAAGTTAGCAGCAGCAAATAGTAACACAGCAACACGACATATATTACAAGCTGGTTTATTTTTAACAGCAGAAACAGCAGAATGTTTATCACTTAGAATTTCAGATATTATAGAGTATTCACCAACAAAAGACGCTTTTATACAAGCAATAGGAGCACACAATGTTGCTACACTAAGTGAGTTGTCAGATTTACATCTTTATGATTTTGGTATATTTATAGAATTACAACCAGATGAAGAAGAAAAAGCTTTACTTGAAAATAATATTCAAATAGCTTTATCAAGTCAAAGTGTTGATTTAGAAGATGTGATAGATATACGGGAAATTAAAAATTTAAAACTAGCTAACCAACTGTTAAAAATTAGAAGAAAAAAGAAATTAGATAGAGATCAAAAAATACAGCAACAAAATATACAAGCACAAGCAGAAGCTAACGCTCAAGCGCAGCAAGTCGCCGCTCAAGCAGAGATACAAAAAAATCAAGCTATAAATCAATATAAAGCAGAACTTGCACAAACACAAACACAATTAGATATTCAAAAGCTACAAGCGGAAGGTGAGCTAAAGAAAATGTTAATGGAACAAGAGTTTCAATACAACATGCAGTTAAGACAAATGGAAGTAAATGGTCAAAAATCAAAAGAAAAAGAAAAAGAAGATAGGAAAGATGAGAGAACAAAGATTCAAGCAACTCAACAAAGTGAGTTAATTGATCAAAGAAAATCAGGTAAACCACCTAAAAACTTTGAGTCCGCAGGTAATGATATATTAGGAGGCGGATTTGATTTAGGTGCGTTTGAACCTAGATAGAAATTATTAATTATTATTATATTATATTATGGAAGAAAAAAACGAAAACGTAGTTGAGAAAACTACACAAGACCAGGTAGAACAAACACCTGTAGAGGAAACACCTCAAATAGATGAAAGTAAGTTTGAGTCTGCTGGTGATGATAGTGTTATAAAAGTAGATTTAAGTAAACCGTCAACACCAGAAGAAAATGAAACTAAAAAAGATAACGCTGACGACAGCGGAGTGGTTGCAGAGTCTGAAAATGCCGAGCCCACACAAGAACAAAAAGAAGTACAATCGGAAGCCGAAGCACAAGAAGCTCCAGTATTAGAAGAAATTACTGAAGATTCTACTGAAGAAGAAGTTGCAGAAGTAGAAGAACAAATTGAAGAAGCTGTAGCGGAAGCTGAAGCAACCGGTAAACCATTACCAGAAAATATTCAAAAGTTAGTTGACTTTATGGAAGAAACTGGTGGTGATATAAATGATTATGTAAAACTTAATCAAGACTATACTAAACTAAATGATAATGATGTTTTAATTGAATACTATAAACAAACAAAACCTCATTTATCAACTGATGAAATAAATTTTTTAATGGAAGATTCTTTTTCTATAGATGAAGACGAAGATACCGATAGAGAAATAAAAAGAAAAAAATTAGCGTTAAAAGAGCAAGTTGCCAACGCTAGAACCCACTTGGACGGGCAAAAGTCCAAATACTACGAAGAGATTAAAGCTGGTTCAAAACTTACGAGTGAGCAACAGAAAGCAGTTGATTTCTTTAATAGATATAACAAAGAGTCAGAAGTAACTCAAAAGACAGTTAAAATAAACACTGATATTTTTAACAAAAAAACTAATCAAGTTTTTAACAACAAATTCAAAGGTTTTGAATATAACGTTGGGGATAAAAAATATAGGTTTAACGTGAACAATGCTGAAGAGATCAAAAACACCCAAAGCGATATAAGTAATTTTACTAAAAAGTTTTTAGATAAAAATTCTGCTTTATCAGATGCTAGCGGTTATCACAAATCTTTATTTACAGCTATGAACGCAGATGCTGTCGCAAAACACTTTTACGAACAAGGTAAAGCTGATGCTATGAAAAATAGCGTTGCTAAAGCCAAAAACGTGAATATGAACCCAAGGCAAAGTCATGGGACTATAGACGCGGGTGGTATTAAAGTAAGAGTGTTAGGTAATGATGCTAACGACTTTAAGTTTAAAATTAAAAACAATAAATAACAATTTAAAATTATTACAAAATGGCAATAACTGCAAGAACGTCGTTTCAAGCTGCTCCAGTGCAGCAAATAACGTCGGATAATTATTTAGACATCCAAACTAATGGATGGGCACAGCAATACCTTCCAGATTTGATGGAAAAAGAAGCTGAGGTTTACGGAAAAAGAACAATCTCAGGATTTTTAGGTCAAGTAGGAGCGGAAGAAGCTATGTCAGCTGATCAAGTTATTTGGTCAGAACAAGGTAGGTTACACTTATCTTATAGAGCGGACTGTTTAGACGCTTCAGCTAGTACAATTAACATTACTCACGATATTGATGGTGTAGCTTTAACAACTACTCATGGTATTAGAGTTGGTGATCAAGTTTTAATCGCTGGTGGTGGTCAAACTGTTACTGCTTTAGTAACTGTTGCTGCCGCTGGTAACCAGACTATCACTGCTTTACCTTATGGCGCTGCTCACTTAAGTGATATGAACTTTGCTGATGGTGACAACGATATTAGAGTTTTAGTTTTTGGTTCTGAAAATTCAAAAGGAACTGAGTATTCTGGTGCTAGATCTGTTAAACCTTCTTTTACTACATTTACTAACAAACCAATTATTCTTAAAGATCAATACGAAGTTTCAGGTTCTGACGCTTCTCAAGTTGGTTGGGTTGAAGTTTCTGGTGAAGATGGACAAGCAGGTTACTTATGGTACTTAAAAGCTGAAGGTGAAACTAGATCAAGGTTTACTGATTACTTAGAAATGAGTATGATTGAGTCTGAAAAAGCTGCTGATGCTTCTACTATTTTAGGTGGTGCAAATGGATTAGTTGGTACACAAGGTTTATTTGCTGCTATCAAAGATAGAGGTCACCAAACTTCTGGTGTTACTGGTGTTAATGCTGCTACTGATTTAGCTGAATTTGATGCTATCTTAGCTGAGTTTGATAAAAATGGGGCTATTGAAGAAAACATGATGTTTGTAAACAGAGCAACTGCTCTAGCTTTAGACGACATGTTGGCTTCTATGAATTCTTATGGAGCTGGTGGTACTTCTTACGGAGTATTTGACAACTCTGAAGATATGGCTTTAAATTTAGGTTTCTCTGGATTCAGAAGAGGTTCTTATGACTTCTACAAGTCTGACTGGAAATACTTAAACGACTTAGCAACAAGAGGTGGTATTAACGCTAACGCAACTGCTGGTGAAGATATTAGAGGGGTTATAATACCAGCTGGTACTTCTTCTGTATATGATGAGTCTATGGGTAAAAACCTTACTCGTCCTTTCTTACACGTTCGTTACAGAGCTTCTCAGTTAGAAAGCAGAAAAATGAAAACTTGGATCACAGGATCAGTTGGAGCTGTTACATCTACTTTAGATGCAATGACAGTTAACTTCTTATCTGAAAGATGTTTAGTTACTCAAGGTGCTAATAACTTCATGTTAATGAACTAAGCACAATTATTTTAAAGAGTCGGGGCTTTGGCCTCGACCCTTTATTTTTATTAATTTTATTATATATTATATTATGGCAAAGAAAAAAGAAACAAAAGAAAAGGTAGAGGTACCTGTTGTTGAAACACCAGTTGTTGAAACACCAAAACCTAAAAAAGTTGAACCTAAACAACCTAAATGGGAAATTAAAGATAGAACTTATATTTTAAAAAATGATCAAACACCTTTAAGTAGATCTATTAAAGCTGCTGGTATTTATTATTTTGATGAAGAAAAAGGATATGAAAGAGAATTAAAGTACACATCAAATCAAAGAACTGTTTTTGTAGAAGAAATGAAAGGTGATCAAAGGTTAGATCATATTATTTTTAGAAAAGGAGTTTTAGTAGTACCAAAAAACAAGGTAACATTACAAAAGTTATTATCACTTTACCACCCACATAGAGATAAAATCTTCTATGAATTAAAACCAGAAGTTAACGCTGCTAATGAAATTGATTGGTTAGAACTAGAAATAGAAGCGTTAAATGCTGCTCAAAGTTTAGATATAGATATGGCTGAAGCAGTTATGCGTGTTGAGATTGGTTCTAAGGTATCAAGCATGAGTTCTAAGGAACTTAGAAGAGATTTACTACTATATGCTAAAAGAAACCCAGAATTATTCTTAGAGTTAGTAAATGATGATAACGTTACACTTAGAAACTTTGGTATCAAAGCAACAGAAATGGGTATATTAAAATTATCTTCTGATCAAAGAACTTTTTCATGGGGTTCTAATGATAGAAAGTTAATGAATGTTCCTTTTGATGAACACCCTTATTCAGCTTTAGCCGCTTGGTTTAAAACTGATGAAGGTATGGAGATTTACTCCAATATTGAAAAAAGATTAAATTAATCTAACTGTAGATGCAGTCGCTCTACGGGGCGAT
>Ga0208919_1001802_pt1 | contig 11828 bp, 13 predicted proteins | sample 4_EtaG_FD_184076 | JGI IMG/M metagenome (GOLD analysis project Ga0208919, IMG submission 184076) | Marine viral communities from the Subarctic Pacific Ocean - 4_ETSP_OMZ_AT15127 metaG (SPAdes) (version 3) | ecosystem: Environmental > Aquatic > Marine > Oceanic | place: Pacific Ocean | collected...
ACAGCTATGGGTCATTCTGTAGATCTAATCAATGGTATCATTGATGGTTCTCAAATGAGCGAAGAAGAGGCAGCTGATAGACAAGATGCAGTTGACAGAAATGTTGAACATTTAGAACTTATGGTTGCTAAAGATTACTGGACATCAGAAGATATGACTGCAGTTAATGCGGCTATCACTGCTGGTAAAGCTCACACAGCAAGTTAAGGTTTTTAATGATTACAATCGACGATAAAAAGTACGATGAAACTAAGCTTTCAGATGACGGGAAAGCTGCGTTACAAAATATCCAAGTATTAACTCAAGAACAAAGTAAGTTAAAAGTAAGATTTACTAATAACGAAATTTTAACAAAACATTACTTAGATATTTTAAAATCTAACTTACCTGAAGAATTAAAAGAAGAAACTAAATGAGTGAAGTAAAAGTAAATAAACTTAGCCCAAGAAGTGGTACCACTGTTACAATAGGTGATAGTGGTGATACTATCAATATAGTTGGAACGTTACAAAATAATGGTGCAGCTATACCAGGTGATATTTCATCAGTTGTTGCAGGTACAGGTTTATCAGGAGGTGGTACATCAGGCGATGTAACTTTAAACGTAGATTTAATAAGTAAACAGGCGGGGACAAATTTTACAAACAGTGTATTAGTAGGTACTTCTAGCACAGGAACTTTAGATGCTGCAACTTCTAATACTGGTGTTGGAGTAGGAGTTTTTGCAGCTTTAACTTCTGGAGATAATAACACAGCTGTAGGAACAAGCTCTTTAGATGTTCTTACAACAGGTGGAACTAATTCCGCTTTTGGTGTAGGATCATTAGGTGCTAACACAACAGGTAGTCAAAATGTAGCTGTTGGTTATCAGGCTCTTGGTTCAAATACCACAGCTTCTCGAAATACTGCTGTTGGAGAAAATGCTTTAGTTCTTAATACAACAGGAACACAAAATGTAGCTATTGGTTATGGTGCTTTAGATGCAAATACAGAAGGTGGATATTCTGTAGCCGTTGGTGATAGTGCTTTAAGTGCTCAAACTACTGGTGCAAATAACGTAGCAGTAGGAAGAACTGCTCTTAACTCATTAACAACAGGAACAAGAAATACTGTTGTTGGTGGATCTTATGCTTTAGGTGCTGGTGCAGCAATCACAACAGGTTATCATAATGTAATTGTTGGTAATGATGCAGCTGGTACAATGACAGAAGGTCATAACAATACAGTAGTTGGAACAGAGGCTTTAAAAGTAAATACAACAGGATCTGCAAATGTAGCTATTGGAACTAAAGCTTTATGCACAGCAACAACATCAAGTAGTAATGTGGCTGTTGGTAGAGAATCAATGAAACTTACTACAACAGGAACTCAAAATACTGCTGTTGGAACTGATTCTTTAGTATCTAGCACAACAGGTGATCAAAATACTGCAATAGGTATGGGAGCTATGATAAATGGCACAACAGGCTGTTACAATACAGCATTAGGTGCTTGTACTTTGCAAGCTGTAAATACAGGAAATAACAATGTTGCTATTGGTAGAAAAGCAATGTTTGATAATACGTCTGGTGGATGTAATACTGCTGTTGGAAATGATTCTTTAGGAAATAATACAACAGGTCTTAGAAATACTGCGGTAGGTCTTGCAGCTGCTTTATGTAACACATCAGGTTGTGATAATACTGCTATAGGAAGATGTGCAGCTAAACTAACTACAACAGCTGGATGTAATACTTCTGTTGGTACTGATGCTTTTGTTTTTAACACAACAGGTGGATGTAATACTGCTGTTGGAAAATTTGCACTATATGCTAATACTACAGGTGCTGATAACGTAGCAATAGGTGCTTGTGCTGCTGCATCTAACACAACTGGTTTTACAAATACTTACGTTGGTCAAAATGCTGGTTGCCAAGCAACAACACCAGAAGGAAATGTATTTATAGGTCATGAAGCTGGTGGTAATGCTATAGATGGAAATAATAATATTGCTGTAGGAACAAATGCTGGTCAAGATGCAGTTAGAAATCTTACAGGTAGTTGTACTCATAATATTGTTATGGGTGGAAACTCTCACACTAACGCATATATTAAAATAGCATGGACAGTAACTTCAGATTTAAGAGATAAAACAAATATTGAAGATGTGCCACATGGTTTAAATTTTATTAACCAATTAAATCCAATAAAATATCAATTTAAAAAATCAAGAGAAGATGACACTCCTACAGGAAGTGTTAGATATGGTTTTAAAGCACAAGAAATATTAGGACTTGAAGGAGAAGATTCTGTTATTATTGACAGTTCTGATTCTGAAAATTTAAAATACAAAGGCGAACATTTAGTACCTGTATTAGTCAATGCAGTAAAAGAATTAAAAGCAGAAATAGACGAATTAAAAAAGGGGTAAGCTGCCATGTTCTTCGGTGCAACTACCTTTTCCCAATCAACATTTGCAGATATTGGAATAGCCAATGCATTGGTCAATGTATCAGGGTCCAGGGTCAATACAGCAATTGGTAATGTAGTTGTTGTTGGTAATTCATTAGTTTTACCAAATGGTAATAGATATAATCTATCCACAGGAACAGTTACTGTTAAACAAGGTGCTAATGCACCAGTCACAGGTAATCAATATAATTTAGGAACAGGTTCAGTTACATTCTCTATTAGTGGAACAGTTGTTCCAACTGGTAGTAGACTTAATACAGCAATAGGTAATGTAACCGTTGCAGCAGGTGCTGTATTATCGGTTACAGGTAATCAATTTAATTTCTCTACTGGTAGTCCAACTGTAGTTGCAAATGCACTTGTTGCAGCAACAGGTAATCAATTAAATATTGCAACAGGTACAGTCACTGCAGCAGCAGGGGCCACGGCCCAAGTAACAGGAAACAGATTTAATACATCAATTGGTAATGTAACAGTAACAGGTAAAGCAGTTGTTTTACCAAACGGTAATCAATTAAATATTGGAACAGGTACAGTTACAATTGCAGCTGCTGCAAATTTTTCAGTTACAGGTAACAGAGTTAACTTATCAATTGGTAATGCAACAGCTAAAGCAAATGCAACAGCAATTATAACAGGTAATAGATACAACCTATCTACTGGATCAGTAACAATTGTTGCAAAAGCAGGTATAGCTGTAACAGGAAATGGTCTTGCAATAGGTACAACTCAACCAAATATTAGATTATGGAACCCTATTGATCCTAGTGTTTCTCAAGTTTGGACAAGGATATCAACACCGTAAGGATAAATTATGTTTTTTGGAACTACAACATTTGCACAAACAACTTTTTCTGACATTGGAAGTAGTCAAGTTAGTCCTGTAGTTATTGTATCAGGTAACAGATTAAACATATCCATAGGTAATATAGCAACAATTCCTAATCAATTAATAGTGCCTACAGGACAACAATTAAATGTTGCAACAAACCCTGTAAGTGTTATAACATGGAATCCAATACCCCCAGGGGTTAATCAAGTTTGGGTCCCAGTTGACCCTGACGCATAAGGAGAATTATGGCATCAAGTACATCAACAGATTTAAAACTAGAATTAATAACAACAGGTGAAAAAGCAGGTACCTGGGGTACAATTACTAATACAAACCTACAGATTTTAGAGCAAGCAGCATCGGGATACTTTACTCAAAATATTGGATCAGCTGATCTAGCTTTAGCACTTTCAACTTATGCTGTATCAAATGGTAAAAATTTATACTACAAATTTACAGGAACACTAGCAGCTAACAGAACAGTTACTATGCCAGATAGTGCTGAAAGAGTTTTTATAGTAGAAGATGCAACAGCTAGATCTTCATCTAATTATACATTAACAGTTAAAACAGTTTCAGGGACAGGTGTAACTATTCCAATAGGTGCCAAAATAGTTTTATATTCTGATGGAACTAACATTAGTTCTGGGCCAATAACTAAAGGTTATTATACAATACCAGCTGCTTACACAGCAGTTAATGGTGATCAATTATTAATTAATACAACAGGTACCGGTGGCGGTTTAAATGCTCCGGTTACAATAACATTACCAGCTTCACCTGCCATAGGTAATGAGGTTACATTTATTGATAGTGGAAACGGTTTTGGTTCTAACAATTTAACTATTAATAGAAATAGTCAACCTATTTTAGGCGCTGCTTCTAATCTAACTGTATCAACAAATGGCGCAGCATTTACATTAGTATATGTTAATGCAACAAGAGGCTGGGCTTACAAAGATAAGATATAGGAGCATAACTTATGGCTCTAATTGATTTTAAAGTCTTACCGGGAATTGACAAGCAAGACACCGAATCTGGTGCAGAAAACAGATGGGTTGATTGTGATAATACTAGATTTAGATATGGACTACCTGAAAAAGTTGGTGGTTGGTCTTCATTAGTTTCTGATACTATTGTTAGTGTTGCAAGAAAACAATTTGCATTTGTTGATTTAGATGGAAATAAATATGTAGCAATTGGAACAGATAAATTTTTACTTATATATTTTGAAGGACAATTGTACGATGTTACTCCTATAAAATCTACAATAGGAAGTGTTGTAATGTCGGCTCAAGATGCAACACAAGAAGTATCTTTAACATTTTCTTCAGCACATAATTTACAATCAGGTGATATAATTTTATTGGATAACGTGACTGTACCAAGTGGTATTGGTTTAACGGATGCTGCATTTGAAGATAAACTATTTCAAGTAACTAGAATTACAAATTCTTTAATTGCAATTGTGACAGGAACACAAACTACAACAGGTGCCGCAGGTGGTGGAGCATGTAGTGTAATTCCTTACGAACCGGTTGGTCCTGCTGCGCAATCTTATGGTTATGGTTGGGGTATATCAGAATGGGATGGTGTAGTTTCAAGTGCTTTAACAAATACATTAAATGGAACTTTAGCAGATAATACTAGTGGTACATCAGGTTCTAATATAGCATTAACATCTGCTACAGGTTTTCCATCAACAGGTATAATACAAGTTGGAACAGAATTAATTTCTTACACAGGTGTATCAACAAATAATTTAACAGGTATTACAAGAGCTGTAAATGGTTCAACGAGAGCCGCACATTCAAGTGGTGCAACTGTAACTAATGCTGCTGACTTTGTAGATTGGGGCGAAGCTTCTTCTGCATCTGTAATTTCTCTTGAACCAGGCCTCTGGAGTTTAAGTAATTTTGGTCAAGTATTGGTTGCAACTATTGCTAACGGTAAAACTTTTACATGGAACGCTGGTGATGCTGCAAGATTAACAACTAGAGCATCAACAACTACATCTGGTTTTTCTACATCAGCTAACCCAACAGCAACAAGGGTTACATTAGTTTCACCTACAACACGTCACTTAATTCATTTAGGAACTGAAACAACTATAGGAAATACTGATACACAAGATGATATGTTTATAAGATTTTCGGACCAAGAAGATATAAATGATTATACGCCAACAGCAATTAACTCAGCTGGATCACAAAGATTGCAAGACGGAACACGTATCATAGGAGCTTTAAAAGCTAAAGAATCTATTTTAGTTTGGACTGATAATGCATTGTACACTATGAAATTTATTGGTGCACCTTTTACATTTGGATTTGAGCAAGTGGGTACTAACTGTGGATTGATTGGTAAAAATGCAGCTGTTGAAATAGATGGTGCTGCTTTTTGGATGTCTTCAAATGGTTTTTTTATGTTCGATGGTACGGTTAAATCATTACCATGTTCTGTTGAAGATTATGTTTACGATCAAGCTGATACAACTAAAGGTCAACAAATATGTGCAGGTTTAAATAATCAATTTACCGAAGTTGTTTGGTATTACCCATCAACAAATTCTAGTTATAATGATCAATATGTAGTATTTAATTATGGTGAAGCAATGAAAGGTGGTGTTTGGTATATTGGAACTGAAGCTAGAACATCTTGGATAGATTCTACTGTATATCCAAAACCTTTTGGAACAAAATTTAATAGTTCTGCATCGGGTAGTTTTCCTGAAGTTGTGGGTGAAGATGGTTTAGGTCAAACAACATTATTTGAACATGAAATAGGAACTGATCAAGTTAATGCAGATGGTAGTACAACAGCAGTTACTTCATTTGTAAAATCATATGATTTTGATATACAATCAAAACAAAAAGATGCTCAAGGTAGATCTTCTGGTCCAGGTATATCTGGAGAAATATTTCTAGCTATGAGAAGATTTGTACCAGATTTTAAGAACTTACAAGGTAATGCAAAAGTAACACTTGCTGTTAAGCGTTATCCTCAACAATCAGATACTAATACCTCTTTAAGCCCCTTTACAATTACTGCAAGTACTGATAAAAAGGATACTAGAGCCAGAGGCAGGTTTGTTAACATCAAGATAGAAAATACAGATGTTAGTGAATCTTGGCGTTTTGGTACCTTACGAATTGACATACAACCGGATGGGAGAAGATAATGGCAACTTTATATGATCTAGCAATGCAGTATTTAAATCAGTCTTTACCTAAGACTTTTGAATATGGCAAAACTAACCCACCTACAATAGGACCTGTTCTTCCAGTACAACCAGGAAAACCTATAGAAAAATTATTACCTAGACCAGGTGGCGGCGGAGATGGATTTAGTGTTTACAATCCTGATCCAAATATGACAAAAGGCAAAGATAATTATAATGAACGTCCTTATAAATCAGCTTTATATAATAATTCTTTTCCTATGATGGGTGACCCAGAAGCCAATATTGCAACAGGTGCATTAAACGCAGATGGTTTAATGAGTTATCCCGGAGATAAACCACCAACAGGAATAGAAAAATTAATAGGAATGTTGCCTGGTCAACAGGTTTTAAAAGGAATTAAAAATATGCTTCCTGTAAATAGAACAGGAATATTACAAAACGAATTACTAGGAGCTGGTTTTCAGTTAAATGACATTGGACAAATCGTAGGTGATCCACGTACAGTAGAAGGAGTAATGGCAGGTATGAACACCAGTAGAATGGATTCTGGTAGTTTTGATAGAAAATCTGCAGGTATTGAAAGTACTTTAAGTGGTAAATACGGACTTTCTAAATCAGAAATAGATTCTATAAAAGCAGGTAATATTACAGATGCTATTAAAGATAAAACATTTAATAAGACAATGGGAACTACTACTAATTTAGTACAAGATTTATTGAATACACAAATTGCTAAAAGTAAGTTTGAAAATGTTATAGATAAAACAAAAACTGTTTTTGATGCTAAATCATTAGCTAAAGATCCTGATTACGTATCTTTTGATACTGAATTAGATATAAATAATATGATTAATAAAGAAAAAGAAGATGATGAGAATTTTGATCCATTAGATCCTAAAAATACTTTTAAAAACAAAAATGCTTTTGAAATAAATAATATAGTTGATGTACAAAGAGCAAAAGACGCTATAGAAGAAGCTAGATTGAGAGATCTAGACGCCATGGACCCTGGTACAGTAGTAGACAATTCAGCTCCACCAAATAATAACCCTAACGAAGATCATGATGGTGATGGAGTACCTAATAACGTAGAAGCAGCTGGAGGCTCATATGATGGAGGTTATCAAAGTGCTGAAGGTGGATTTGAATATACTGGTGATTTTGCAGATCCATACAGTGATGATAATTTTATGGTTGGTGATAATAGCGAAGCTTCTCCTACCGGAAGTATTTTTGATAGTCCAGTTACAGGCACAACTAAACCGGGAGAAAGTGGCGGTACTGAAGCTGGTGGTGGCCGCGGAACTCATTGTTGTACAGCAGCTAATGAACGTGGAGACATGACTTTAACTGAAGTTAAAAAACTTAGAGCTTGGCATAGAAAACAATCTAAAATTTGGCAAAGAGGATATGATGTTTGGGGAAGAGTTATGGCTGATAATCTTGTTTCTAAATATAAATGGTCATCTGATAGAGTAAGAGATTTTTATAATCATAAAATTTATGGTAAAAGAACTATAGGTTCAACGTTTGCTGATTTTTGTATTTATCCAATGTCAATGATCATAGGATCTATATTAACTGTAATGCCTCCTATTTTAGGATATCAAGAAAATAAAAAACATGGCAAAAGTAGTAGTTAGAATACCTGAACCTAAAGAAGAGTATGACTTTTCTAACCAAAAACAAATTAATAGAGCGATTGCTTTATTAATAGAACAATTAAATTCTACTTTTTTAAACGACCAAAAACAAGATCAAGAAAGGTTTGCGTGGTTTAATGGCTAATATATATACAAATGCAAAAGTAGATTTAACTACAACAAATGCTACTACATTATATACAACACCTAGTAATTCTAGAGCAATTGTAAAATCTTTATTGGTGTCAAATGATGCTGGAAGTGCAGCAACAATAACAGCAACATTAACTGATGCTGCAAGTGCTATATTTAATCTATTTAATGTAAAATCAATAGCTTCTAATACTGCTGTACAATTGTTATCAGAACCATTAGTATTATTAGAAAGTGAAATATTAAAAGTCACTGCATCAGATGCTAATGAATTACATGTTGTAGCATCAATATTGGAAATTAATAGGGATTAAGGAGAAAAATATGGCGTTTATAGAAGAAGGAGAAGTAGCATACACAATGATAAATGGTAAAAAAGTACCGGTTGTTAAATGTGAAACAGAAGTAGTTTTAAGAAATACTAAAACTAATGTAGAATACAATTCAGATAAAGAAGCAGAGGATGATATTGCAAACCCATCTACTGATACTAAGCAAGAAGATATTATGAGATCTTTAAAAATAAAAGTAGCTGCAATGCCGCCACTTGGAGCAGGTTCAGACGAGGAATAAATTATGACAATATCAAGATCACAAATGCCAAGACAAATGTACGGACTAGGAAGTTTCGTAAAGTCTATTGGTAAAGGAATTAAAAAAATAGTTAAATCACCTATAGGTAAAGCAGCTATATTAGGTTTTGGTGCTAACGCATTAATACCTGGAGGACTTAGTTCTTTGTTTAGTGGCGGTGGTGGACTAACAAGTTTATTTAGTAAAGCTAAAGGTTTATACGATGGATTATCGGGTGTACAAAAATTTGGAGGAGCTTTAGCTCTTGGAGGTGCATTTGGCGGTATGGAAGATGAACAAATAGCAGAATTAAAATCTAATCCAGAAGCTTTAGCAAATTATTTAAGACAATATTATTCTAATTTAAATCAAGATGCTACACCAACACAAGTAGAAGAATTTGTACAAAGAAACATGCAAGCTAATGGTGGTAGAATTAATCGTGCTTATGGGTCTGATGATTTAGTGGAACAGGCTTCAGGGATTGAAGGACTAGATATTAACATTAATCCTAAGGGTGTAAAAGAGCTAGATTTAAGAGAAACAGGTGGATTTATTCCTCCAGTTGGTGTAAAAGAAAAGGCAGATGACATTCCTGCAATGTTATCAAACAATGAATTTGTATTTACTGCTGATGCTGTAAGAGCAGCAGGTGGTGGTAGCGTAAATAAAGGTGCTCAGATTATGTATGACACTATGAAAAAATTAGAAAACGGAGGAACAGTATAATGGCAGTTAGTGAAACTAGAGTCAGGCCACCGGAATTTATAGAAGCAGCTGGTAAAACTTTTTTAGGTGATTTATCAACAGCAGTAGGACAATATAAAGGTGCTGATCTTTCTAAAGTATATGGTCCTCAAAATGTAGCAGGATTAGATCCTTTACAACAACAAGCTATTAAAGAATTACAATCAGGTATTGGTGCATATAAACCATACATTCAAGATGCAGCAGCAGCTACTGGGCCTACAGGCTATCAACAATTTATGTCTCCTTATCAACGGGATGTCATTGATGCAACTTTAGGAGAATATGATCTTCAAGCACAAAAAGGTTTAGGTTCTATTTCACAAAATGCTATAGCTTCGGGTGCTTTTGGTGGATCAAGAGAAGGTGTTGCACAAGCAGAGTATATGTCAAACTCTGATAGAAACAGAGCAGCACTACAAGCACAATTATTAGGTCAAGGATTTACACAAGCTAATCAGTTAGCTCAAAATCAATTTGCTAATCAAATGAATTTAGCTCAAAATGTTCCTGCATTACAAGGTCAACAAGTTGCAGGTCTAACTACAATGGGTGGAGCATTACAAGCACAAAGACAAAATGAATTAACTGCACAACAACAATTAAATATACAAAATTTAAATCAACCATTAACTGCTGCACAACAGTATGGTACAGGGGTAACACAATTAATTGCAGGTTATCCTGGTAAATCAATTCAAGAACAAACTCCTAATCCAAGTGGATTACAATCTTTAATTAGTGCGGGATCAGGATTAGCAGGAATTTACAGAACATTAAACCCAGTTAAACCAGCATAATGAGTAAAGTATTTAGAAGACCAATGTTTAGAGGTGGATCTACCAATATGAATGGTATCATGTCTGGTATTGAAGATAGAAAAAATTATGATAATGGATCAGAAAATCCATCTGCTGGAGATAGATACAAAGAGATATATGAAAAATATGCACAACCAACTATTGATCCACTAGGTAAATATTTAATTCAAGGGTCATTACAAGGTTTTTCTGAAAATAGAGGTGGAAGTACTTTAGGTAATTTAGGTTTAGCATTTGGTGGAGAAAACTTAAATCAATTATTTTCTGATATAGAAGGTCAAAGAACAAGCGCAAGAGACATGGAGCTTGCTAAATTAGGCTATGATATAGAAGATGAAAAAGCTAAAGAAGCTATTGCAAGAGAAGATCTTTTAATGAATAGAAAACAAACATTTGAACAAAGTTTATTAAATCAAGAGATAGAATTAAAACAACAACTTGCTCAAGATGAAGCAGATTTAAAAACAGCACTAAAAGGTTCTGAGTTAGAAAACAAACTTCAAGTTAAAATTCAAGATGGTAAAAATAAAATAGCTGAACTTCAATTTAAAAAAGATAACCCTGAAATTGGTAAAGAATTTGCAGCTCAAACAACGGCAGAAAGATTTAAAACACTTACTGCTGGATATAGAAGTGACAGCTCATCTCCACCTATTAAAGAACATGCTAATGCTTTAGCTGATTTTAGATTAAAATATGCTGCTAATGAACCTTATTATGAATTAAAATATGATTATAGTAACAAAAGTAAAAAATATGAACCTGATTTTTCAGGTATTCCTATAGGTGGTTTAACTTATGATCCAACGAAAGGAAAAGCTTATAGAAGAAATAAAGACGGAAGTTTTACAGAATTAAGTCCAATAGATTTATCACCATTAGATGTTGATGGTACGGAGTAAACATGGCTACACTAGTCATAGATCCAGTTACGGGGAAACTAGTCCGAGAAGACTCTTTAACTAGTAATAAAAATAAAGAAGACATCAATAAAAATCTATATACCGGTACAGACGAAACCGATATTGAATTACCAGACGCAGAAGATAACAATGAAGTTAGTGGTGCTACTGCTTTTGCAGCAGGTTTAGCATCTGGTGTTATTAAAGTAGGTGAAGGTGTTGTATCATTAGGTGCAGAATTAATTGATTTAGGTGTAGATACAGATACAGCAGCATCCGTTGAACAATTTTTTGATGACTTAAATCCTTTTGAAGAAATTGCAGAACAAAGAGCCGTAGGTAGATTAACAGAAGCTTTTGTTCAGATAGCTGTACCAGGTGGTGCAGGTGCAAAAGCAGCAACGATGGCAGCTAAAGCTTTAAAAGCAAAAAGAGCTGGTAAGTATGTAAACTTTAAAGGTAAGAATCTTAAAAAAGGTACAGCTAAAGCAAAACAATTAAATGATTTATCGGGCACACAAA
>Ga0208919_1001803_pt1 | contig 11826 bp, 14 predicted proteins | sample 4_EtaG_FD_184076 | JGI IMG/M metagenome (GOLD analysis project Ga0208919, IMG submission 184076) | Marine viral communities from the Subarctic Pacific Ocean - 4_ETSP_OMZ_AT15127 metaG (SPAdes) (version 3) | ecosystem: Environmental > Aquatic > Marine > Oceanic | place: Pacific Ocean | collected...
GAGGATACAGTGGTAATCACCCTCGTTTTTCAAAACGTGGAGACGAAAGGTATGATGCTAAAGAAGCATATAATAAAGATTTAACAGCGTCAGCTCGTTTACATTATTTAGAAAATGATAGACATGACCACGACTCACCTGCTAATTCACATTGCTCACCAATGCATAGGCATAATGATAGACATATTAAAAAAGAAGCAAAACAAATAGCTAGAAAAAATGAAGGAGATGAACAAGATATCTATTATGAATTAAAAGCTAAGATAGATGATGAAAGATCAAAAGGCGCTGCTATCGAAGGAAGAAATATAGGAAAGTTTTTATCAAAAAATGATGAAAGATCAGGTGAAGAAAGAAGAAAAGATATAGATGAAATGATCTACGAAAGACCAGATTCACCAATGAATGAAATTTCTAAAAGAGGTGAGAGAATTCTTAATCAAGCGGATAAAGCTAGGGATGCTTATTCTGAAGGTAATATAAAGAAAGGTGATAGACATGCTGGAAGAGCCAGAAGAATTAAGAAAAGAGATGATAAAGGACACGCTAGAGCCAATCAATCACCTATGAATGCATGCGCTAAATCAGAAGGCGGAAGTGGATGTGTTAAACAAATGGGTGGAGCATGGAGAGTTATTAGTAACAAAACAGATAAACCTTGGCCTGCAAAATATGCTAACAAAGCAAAAGCAGAAGCTGCATTAAGAGGTTATCACGCGGGATAATATGGATACTTTAGGTAAGTTTAAAACTAATTTTCTAAAAGATAGAAGTTCTTTTAAGATAGGTTTTAATAATAGATCACCATTAAGTAATCTACAAGGTAAACTTGATGGAAGTATAAAATCAGGAATGATTACTCCACCTAAGTTAAAATCAACTATAGGAAAAGATGGTACTTCTATTTTAGTTCCATCTATTTCTGGACAACTTGAGGCAGGTGAAGCAATTGGAGACGCAATAAGTGATGCTGGTAAAAATATTCAAGAAGCTATTGAAAAGAAACAATTCAATAAAATTGTAGATAATTTACCAGAACATTATGATAATTGGAAAAAAGAAAACCCTGGTAAAACTAAAGAAGATTATAACAAAAAGTTTAGCAAACATGTTGAGGCATTTAAAAAGACTCATCAATTTTCTCAGGACCATCAAGGAAGATTAGGTTTTGAAAAAAAATAAAAACAGTCATGGATCTGTATAAAACCAAAGAAACTTAGAAATATATAATTAACATTAAAAACAAAAAAACATGGCAAAATTTATTAACTTTAATATTGTTGGTGGATACGATGTATCAGCAGGAGCGGCAGATGCTTCATTAGATGGCGACAACTTAGTATCAGTTGACGATATATTAAGCGTTAAAGCAGAGGCTGGTTTAGGTGGAGAATACAATGTAGTTCTTCAATTAACTGGTGGCTTATCGTGTAGAGTAACTTGTGCTACAACTGCTGATGCTACAGCTCCAGCTTCAAGCATACCAACAGCAAGCAACTATTTAGCTTTTATGAAAAAAGCTGTTAATAGAGCAATTACTGCTAACCCAGGTGGTGTAAAAGCTAGTGTTATCTTACCGTTAGATACTGATGACGCGAACGCAAAATATGATCCAGCATTAAGAGTATACTGGAAAGATATTTTAATTAGCTAAATATGAAACCTAGAGGTTTAGGCGATAGTATAGCTAACTTCACACAAAAAACAGGAATTAAGGCTGCTGTGCAGAGGATCGCGAGTAGCCTTAATAAACCCTGTGGGTGTCAGCAAAGACAAGACTATTTAAATAAAAAATTTCCTTACAAACAATGAAAATAAGATTAAGTAGTGGGTTTAAAATAAACCCTCCGTTTCAACACGATACTACACCTATCTATGCAACTGATCTTGAAGAAGGAGTTTTAGGTAAGGCAAATAATAATGGTACTATACTGATATCAGATAAAATAACAGATCCAGAAGAAAGGCAAAGCGTTATAGAGCATGAAAAAGTACATTTAGATCAAATGAAGCGAGGTGATCTAGATTATGACGATGACTTTGTATACTGGAAAGGAAAAAAATATTCACGCGAAGATATGAAAGAAGGTGCTCAAGATTTACCTTGGGAAGCTGAAGCATACTCGAAAACAGATCCATTTGAAAAATATTAATTATGGGATATAAACAACATAACAATCCATTTAGCAGAAAAATTTCTAGTCCACTAAGACATAATGTAACTAATGCAGCGGGTCAAACATGGAAACATGGTCACCGTGATGATGGTCGAACTGTTTCACTTGAAGCTAAAAATATAACTGGTAGTTCAAAATTTGGTGAGAGACCTAATAGAGCTGCTAAAAGTAGAGAAACAGATTCAAAAAGATTATCTGAGGAAAGAGGTGGCGGAAGAGCTACAGAAAAAAATCTTGCTATGGATTATGCTGGTCAAATAGCTGATATGTATAACAGAGGTGAATTAGTTGGTGGTCAATTTATAGCTGATGATTTTTATAAACGTAAATCTAAATTTAGTCTTAAAAACAATAGACTTAAAATAAAACCTAGACATAAAAGCATTGGAGATGCTACAAGATACAATGTTCAATATGCAGATGAGATGGAAGGTTTTGATAAAGAAGCCGGTTATCAAGCAGCTGAAACACAATATACACCTGAAGACATATATGACATGATGGTTCAAGGTGGAGGTATGGTTAGCATTGTAGATGGAAAAATTGTTGCAGGTAATCCTAACGAAGTTAAATACAATCTTACTGATGAGGATTATGAAAATGCAAGTATTAGCGGAACAAATAGATATACAACTTCTTATCAAGATGCTGGTTATGCTCCAGAAGGATTTACTAGTGACTATGATGAGAGATCAAATAAAAAATTAACTGTCAAAGAATTGCTTGAACAAAGAAAAAACCAAAAACCTGTTGTTGTTGAGAATTTTGATGATCCTAATAAAAAACTTACAGTTAGAGAACTATTAGAGAGAAGAAAACAAAAAAGCAACAGCGCTATAAATAGAGTAATGGGTGATAGTCCTTTAAATCAAGGACACGAAACTGATCAAAGAAGTGATGGTCCAAAAGAAGGTTTTGATTATACTCCAGATGAACCAGTAATAAATACACGTACTGAAGAAGTTTTAGATGACAATGGTAATGTTATAGGATATAGGGATATTACTACGACTACCACTACTAATACTGGTCAAAGAGAAGTTCCTGCAGTAGCTGATACTCCCGACGATGGACCTGATTTTGAAGAAGATTGTAAAGGAATTGTAATGAATGTAGGAAATATATCTAGATCAGGAAAATTTAAATGTGATTTAGATCCTAATCCACCACCAAACACACAGGTAGATCCTCCAGAGCCAACTATAGAAACAGATACTTATGACGATGTAACTGAAGACGTTGTTTTTAGACCTATAGAAACACCACCGGTAGAAGAACCAGTTATTCAAAGAGATAGATTTAATACAGATTCAGCTTCTTTAACTGGTAAAGGACTTGACCTACCATTACCTAGAGTTCCTATAGGTGAATTACTTGAAACAGCTGCAGGTTGGTTTGAACCTAGAAGTGCTGGTGGAGGAAGAGGCTGTGGTTGTATGGTAAATCCAAGATAATGTCTAAAAAAAAATTTAAAGATACAGCGGTTGGACAATTATTGTTTGGCGCAGCATCTGTAATAAATCCTACATTAGGAAATGTATTACAAGGTGTAACATCTCCTAAAGAAGCAATAGCTGAAATAGCTAAATCTGATGTTTCTTTAGATGACAAGATTAAATTACAACAATTGATATACGAGCAACAAAACAAAGAAATAGAAGCTATCACATCAAGATGGCAAGCTGATTCTATGTCAGACTCATGGTTAAGTAAAAACGTGCGTCCACTTGTTTTAGTATGGTGCATTGTTGTATTTTCTTTTGCAGGTATATTAGACAGTGTAGAAACCATACCTTTCAATATACATGACGCTTGGAATGATACTTTTGAAAAAGTTATGATGGCTGTGGTATTAGCTTACTTTGGTGGACGAAGTAGTGAAAAAGCAGTTAGTATATTTAAAAAGTAAAAGTTAATAATAACAAGTAATTATACACTTAGAAATTAAATTAAATTAAATATTATGAAAAAATTATTATTAAGTATAGTAATGCTGTTTAGTATTGCTATGTATAGTCACGATTTAAGTGATAAATTAAGAGGAGCTTGGTCAAGTGAAAGAACAAGTTATTATGTCATTATATTACATGATGAAGATAGAGGTTATGAATTAGTTAATTTTTCTTTTGCAGAAAATCAAACCCTACAAGAAACTGTAATAGAAGAAGGCGAAGATTATATAAAAACTAGATTATATAATCCAACTAACCAATTTGAAACTTTTGTTACTTACACTTTTGTAGAAGGCGAACTTCATTGTAAATTTGAAGGTAAATCAACTGAAGTTACTGTTTACAAAAAGTATTGGTTAATGACAAATTAAATTAAATAAAATGACAAAAATAACAAAAGAAGAGTTAGAAAAAGTTGTAAGTTTTCAAGATAAATTATATAAAGTTACAACTGATATCGGTATTTTAGAAGCACAAAAACATGCGCTACTGCATGACTTAGCTGTTGTTAATAAAGATACTGAGGATTATAAAAAAGTATTAGAAGATAAGTACGGATCAATTAATATAAATTTAGAAGACGGTACGTATACTGAAATAAAGAAAGATGAATAATGTAATAAGAAAGATCAGTATAGGTTCTGACTATAAAAATGATGCAATGCATTATTCTTTAGGTCAACAGGTTTATGGTGGTCACGAAATATCTCACATCTTATTTGATGAAAAAGATAATTCATATAATATTTACATAAAGAAAAACAATGAAGTATTGCCTTGGAAAAAGTTTAATTCTAATATGGCTATATCAATTGAATATGATTTAGAATATTAATGAATAGTTTATATGATTTTATAGTAAAGCCTATCGGAAAAGGTAGATATAATAATAGTAAAAAAATAGGTGAAAAAGAATTAATTTTAAATACTAAAATTGAATCTTGGAAGTTTGTTAATAGATTTGCTGAAGTTGTATCTACACCGCTGGCTATTACTACTAATATAAAAAAAGGCGACACTGTAGTTATACACCAAAACATATTTAGAAGATTTTATAATATGCAAGGTAAACAAACTAATAGTAGATCTTTTTTTAAAAATAATTTATACTTTGTTTCACCAGATCAAATATATTTATATAAAAATAAAGGTGAATGGCAAAGTTTTGGCGATAGATGTTTTATAAAACCAATAAAAAATTCTGATGATATAAGGAATAGAAAAGAACAACCTTATGTTGGTATACTAAAAATAAGTAATAGTAAATTAGAAGCATCTAATATTAATCCAGGAGATGCAATTGGATTTAAACCCGGTGCTGAATGGGAGTTTTTTATAGACGATGAGCGTCTTTATTGTATGAAATCAAATGATATTGTAATTAATTATGGAAATAAAGAAAATCAAAAGGAATATAATCCAAGCTGGGCGAATAGCAGTTGAAGAGTTAATTAAAGTTGCTAAAGAACCTATTATTGATTTTGGTCCAGACATATCTGCTGATAGACTAAAAAATGCAGCAGCTACTAAAAAACTAGCAATATTTGATGCGTTTGAAATATTATCTAAAATAAATGAAGAAGAAAATATTATTGAAGGTAAAGTAGAGCAAGAGACTAAAAAGCCTAAAGAATTTAAAGGTTTTGCAGAAGGGAGGTCAAAATAATGTATCAACAAAGTTTATATAAAGTATTAGATAATCATATTAAACCTAAGATTCTCAATAAAAATAATAGATATAAAAAATGGGAATATGGTTATAATATAGAACATGATATTGTAATCATAAGCAGAACAGGTGAAATAGGTGAGGTTGTAGAAATACAGAACTTAAAAATAGCTTTACCAAAAGCAAAAGAAGTTTATAAATTTGAGTCAGATAAATTTGAATATAAACCTTTACCAAAAGAATTAAAAAGAATTAAAACGATATTTGATTGGGAAGAATATCCGTTAGACTTTAAAGAAACATGGTATGATTACATTGATAAAGAATTTGCTCGTAGAGAAGAAGGTTTTTGGTTTTATAACAAAGGTAACCCTACTTACATCACTGGCACTCATTATATGTACTTGCAGTGGAGTAAAATTGATGTTGGGAAACCAGACTTTAGGGAGTCAAATAGATTATTCTTTATTTTCTGGGAAGCTTGCAAGGCAGATACACGATCCTATGGGATGTGTTACCTTAAGAACAGGCGTTCAGGGTTTTCATTCATGGCCTCAGGAGAGGTGGTTAACTTGGCAACCATATCAAGTGACAGTAGGTATGGTATATTATCAAAGTCCGGTCCTGATGCTAAAACCATGTTCACAGATAAGGTGGTACCCATATCGGTTAATTATCCCTTCTTTTTCAAACCGATTCAGGACGGAATGGACCGTCCAAAGACCGAGCTTGCCTACCGTGTCCCCGCAAGTAAACTTACCAGACGTAAGCTTACCGCCAACGAAACCGCGCCCGATTTACAGGGACTTGACACGACAATCGATTGGAAAAATACCGGTGACAACTCCTACGATGGGGAGAAACTCAAACTCCTCGTTCATGACGAGTCCGGTAAGTGGGAGCGTCCGAACAACATCCTCAACAACTGGAGGGTTACGAAAACCACATTAAGGTTAGGTAGTAGAATTATCGGTAAATGCATGATGGGTTCAACATGTAATTCATTAGATAAAGGTGGTGATAATTTTAAAAAATTATACTATGACTCAGACGTCACAAAAAGAAATGCGAATGGACAGACTCGTTCGGGACTCTATTCTTTGTTCATTCCTATGGAATGGAACTACGAAGGATACATTGATTCTTATGGAATACCTGTATTCGACACTCCGACCGACCTTATTAAAGGACCACAAGGAATACCTATAACTTTAGGAGTTATAAACTATTGGCAGAACGAAGTTGATGGATTAAAAGATGATCAAGACGCTTTAAATGAATTTTATAGACAGTTTCCTAGAACTGAAGAACATGCATTTAGAGATGAAGCTAAATCATCATTGTTTAATCTAACAAAAATATATGAGCAAATTGATTGGAACGCTGATTTAAAGCATTCATCGATGGTAACTCAAGGTAGTTTTCAGTGGTTAGGTGGGATAAAAGATACATCAGTAATATTTGTGCCACAAAATAATGGTAGATTTTTTATTTCATGGACACCGCCACAAAGATTACAAAATAACACAGTACATAAATTAGGTAAAAAATATCCTGGCAATGAACATCTAGGTGCATTTGGTTGTGATAGTTATGATATATCAGGTACAGTAGATAAACGTGGTTCCAAAGGATCATTACATGGTTTAACTAAATTTAGCATGGAAGATGTACCGCCTAATCATTTCTTTTTAGAATATATAGCTAGACCACAAACAGCTGAAATATTTTTTGAAGATGTATTAATGGCTTGTGTATTTTACGGCATGCCTATACTTGCAGAAAACAATAAACCAAGACTTTTGTATCATTTTAAACGTAGAGGATATAGAGGTTATGCAATGAATAGACCGGATAAGATATATAATAAGTTATCTGTAACAGAAAGAGAGATTGGTGGAATACCTAACTCTAGCGAAGATATTAAGCAAGCGCATGCTGCGGCAATTGAAAGTTATATAGAAACATATGTAGGATTACGTAATGATAATACTTATGGAGATGTGTATTTTCAAAGAACATTGGAAGATTGGGCAAAATTTGATATAAATAATAGAACAACTCATGATGCCTCTATCAGTTCAGGGTTAGCAATTATGGCTTGTAATAAAAATAAATATAGACCTGTTCCTAAAATAATAAGACAAAATTATGATTTAGGAATAAAAAAATTTGATAACAGTGGGTTGTTGTCTAAAATTATAGATTAAATGAAAAGTATATATACAAATGGTAATAGTATTTTTCCTAGCCAAGTAGTTAGTGACGCAGAAAAAGCCAGTTGGGAATATGGTGAGAGAGTAGCTCAAGCCATAGAACAAGAATGGTTTAGTCAAGGTAGAACAAATGGTAATAGATATTTGACTACTTGGAATAACTATAATAGATTAAGATTATATGCAAGAGGTGAACAGCCTACTCAAAAATATAAAGATGAATTATCTATTAATGGTGATTTATCTTATTTAAATTTAGATTGGAAGCCAGTGCCTATTATCTCTAAATTTGTAGATATACTTACTAATGGTATTTCTAACAAAGATTATGATATAAATGCTTTTGCTCAAGACCCAGCTTCATTACAAAAAAGAACAAATTACGCGGAGTTGTTAGCTCAAGACATATTTGCTAGAGAAACAATGAATAAGATTAACGCTCAGTTAGGTGAAAATTTATTTAATACTGAAATACCAGAAGAGCAAATGCCTCAAACACCAGAGGAGTTAGAGTTGCACATGCAGTTATCTTATAAGCAGAGTGTTGAAATAGCAGAAGAAGAAGTTATCACTCAAGTAATGGATTATAACAAATGGGAATTAACTAAACGTAGAGTAAATTATGATTTAGTTACATGTGGTATAGCTGCAGTAAAGACAGATTTTAATGTATCAAACGGTATCACTATAGATTATGTTGATCCAGCTTATTTAATATACTCTTACACAGAAGATCCTAATTTTGAAGATATATATTATGTAGGTGAATTAAAAGCTGTTACTTTACCTGAAATAGCAAAACAGTTTCCAAATTTAGATGACGCTACACTAGAGAAAATACAAGAATATCAAGGTGATAAAACTTATATGTACGGTTATGGTTATGGTCCATGGGATCAAAACACTATACCTTTATTATATTTTGAATATAAAACATATAGTGATCAAGTATTTAAAATAAAAGAAACTGATCAAGGCTTGATGAAAGCTATTGAAAAGCCAGATACATTTAATCCACCTGAAAATGAAAACTTTGAAAGAGTAGGTAGAACTATTGAAACATTATATAGAGGTGTAAAAGTTTTAGGTACCAATATCCTATTAAGATGGGAGTTATGTCCCAATATGACTAGACCAATGGCTGACACTACTAAAGTAGAAATGAATTATGCTATTTGCGCGCCTCGCATGTACAAGGGTCGTATTGATTCAACTGTAAGTAGAATAACTGGTTTTGCTGATATGATTCAAATAACTCATTTAAAGCTACAACAAGTTATAGCTAGAATGGTACCAGACGGTGTGTTCTTAGATATGGACGGACTAGCAGAAGTTGATCTTGGTAACGGCACAAACTATAACCCAGCAGAAGCCTTAAACATGTATTTCCAAACAGGTTCTGTAGTAGGTAGATCATTAACTCAAGATGGTGAATTAAATAGAGGTAAAATACCAGTACAAGAATTACAAACATCTGGTGGTCAAGCAAAAATACAAAGTTTAATTAGCACGTATAATTATTATTTACAAATGATAAGAGATGTGACAGGGTTAAACGAAGCTAGAGATGGAGCGCTAGCAGACAAAGATACATTAGTAGGTTTACAAAAAATAGCTGCTCAAGCTTCTAATATTGCAACTAAACACATAAACAATGCTAGTTTGTATTTAACTTTAAGAATATGTGAAAATATATCTAAAAAAGTTAGTGATATGTTAGATTATCCTTTAACAGCAAACGCTTTAAATCAAAGTATCACAGTATTTAATAGTAAAACTTTAGAAGGTTTAAAAGAATTAAACTTACATGATTTTGGTATTTTCTTAGATCTTGAGCCAGATGAAGAAGAAAAAGCACAACTTGAACAAAACATACAAGTAGCATTATCTAGTGGTGGTATAGATTTAGAAGATGCTATTGAAATAAGACAAATACGTAATTTAAAATTAGCAAATCAAATGCTAAAAATGAAACGTAAACGTAAACTGCAAAGAGAAAGACAGATGCAGGCTGAAATGTCTCAACAACAAGCACAAGCAAATGCTCAAGCTTCACAAGCAGCGGCAGAAGCAGAAGTTCAAAAACAACAAGCTTTAACTAGTGAAAAAGTTAACTTTGAACAAGCTAAGTCTCAGTTTGAAATACAACGTATGCAAACTGAAGCTGAAATTAAACGTCAGTTAATGGCTGAAGAATTTAATTATCAGTTACAATTAGAACAAATGAAAAATCAACGTGAGTCTCAAAAAGAGCAAATGATTGAAGATCGTAAAGACAAAAGAACAAGAATAGCTGGTACACAACAAAGTCAAATGATAGATCAAAGACAAAATGATTTAATGCCAATTGATTTTGAGTCTGCTCAACAACAGCAGCCACCAACTATATAGTATTAATTATTTAATTATATTTTATTATGGCAGAACAAAAAGCGGCCGTAGAGGTCAAACAAGAAGGTGAATTTACTTTAAAAGGTAAAAATGTACCTAAACGTAAGGTAAAAGACTTAGGTAAAACTAGTAAAGAACCTGTAAAAATGGAGATGAAAAAACCTGTGGAAGAAAAGGTAGAAGCTCCTAAAATTGATTTAACTAAAAAAGAAGATAATGCCGTTCAAGAGCGAAAAACAGAGGAGATACCTGTGGGCGACAAACCCGAAGTTAGCAGAGAAGTGGACAAAGAAGTACGGGTCAGCGATACAGATGTTAAAGAAGAATCTCCGATCGAAATAATTGAAGAGGTAACAGAAGAAGTTAAACCAATTGAAACAAAAAAAGAAGATACTCCAATAATTAAAATGCCTAAGTTGCCAGAAAATGTAGAAAAACTGGTAACATTTATGAATGAAACAGGTGGAACAGTTGAAGACTATGTAGAACTTAATAAAGACTATAATAAGTTAGATGATGATCAATTATTAAAAGAGTACTTAAGAAAAACTAAACCTCATTTAGATTCAGAAGATATTAATCTTATAATGGAAGATTATAAAGTTGATGAAGATCTAGATGAACAAAAAGATATACGAAGAAAAAAACTAGCTTATAAAGAGGCTGTTGCTTCAGCTAAACAAGATTTAGAAAATAGAAAAACTAAATACTATGCTGAAATAAAGAACAGACCTGGAGTTACTCAAGAACAACAAAAAGCTATGGATTTTTTTAATCGTTACAATAAACAGCAAGAAAATATAAAGCAGTCTCAAGAGACTTTTAGACAGAGGACAAGCGATTTATTTAATACGGATTTCAAAGGTTTTGATTATAATGTAGGAGATAAGCGTTTTAGATACAAAGTAAAAGATCCTAAGACAGTAGCTGATTCACAGTCCAATATAGAAAACTTTGTGAGTAGATTTTTAGACAAAGATGGAAATATTGGAGATCCTGCGGGTTATCATAAAGCTTTATATGCTGCGATGAATGCTGATAAACTAGCGTCTCATTTTTATGAGCAAGGTAAAGCTGACGGTGTTAAATCATTAGTTCAGCAATCTAAAAATCCATCTGCGGATGCGCCAAGGCAAGTTGCCAGCGGGGATGTCTACGTGAGTGGGTTTAAAGTAAAAGCCATTAGTGGAGCAGATTCGTCAAAACTAAAAATCAAAAAGAGAACATTTAATAATTAAAATTTAAAATTATGGCTTTAAATCCCCAGTTTGGCTCGATTATACCTAGTCAAACTCAAGAAGTCTTACAAACTAACTATTTACAGTGGACTGATCCTGCTGCAGCTGATTTTACATCATTTGCTCAACAGTATTTACCAGAGATCTACGAAGCTGAAGTTGAAAGATATGGTAATAGAACTT
>Ga0208919_1001805_pt1 | contig 11826 bp, 20 predicted proteins | sample 4_EtaG_FD_184076 | JGI IMG/M metagenome (GOLD analysis project Ga0208919, IMG submission 184076) | Marine viral communities from the Subarctic Pacific Ocean - 4_ETSP_OMZ_AT15127 metaG (SPAdes) (version 3) | ecosystem: Environmental > Aquatic > Marine > Oceanic | place: Pacific Ocean | collected...
GACTGACAACGATAAGATACAGGCTATATGGGCATTGGCAGAGAAGCGTGGTATATCACCTGAGATGATGGCAAAGGCATACACGCCTGTTCACATGGTAGAAGTACCTGCGAAATGGAATCGCACACACCTTAAAACCTTAGCTAAGTATGGCGATGACGTGGCAAAGGTTATCGAGGACAGTGCAATATATGGCACACCAACTATTAAAATCGAGAGAAAAAAGGACAACTAATATGCCAGATAATAACCCAGTAACAAAGGCACACCAGGTAACAGTAACAGCAATTGAAGATGGAAACAGGGAAGGTACATCAAGCGTCACAGTCAGTGGCATTGGTCAGTTTCCAACAGTTTTAGGTAATGTGTTTAACTCGTTACTTGAAGGTGTCGCAGTAGGTGGTACTTATACGTTTCACCTGGAGAGAGGAAACCGTAAGCAAAGTTATGTCGGTAAAGAGGGGGATCAGGACTGGATGTACTTCCAGAATCTCCGCAGAGTAGGTAACGACAGTAATGGATCTGCGCCTGCACCTGCACCGACCCAAGCCCAACCGACACAGGACAACGTAGTATATGGCACACCACAGCACGACCAGTACTACATGAGAGATGCCAGAATCATGTACCAGAATATGTTTGGTAACATTAGTACCCTAGCTTCTCGATATGAATGGGATGGGGCAATGACGTTAGACGAAATAGCTGACCAAGTTGCGAAGTCGGCTGATCGTATGTTCAACCTTAAATACAAACCAATACTAGACGGTCAGCTTCCATTAGAACCAGAACCAGAGACAGAAGAAGACGATCCATTCTGACTAGTATGTACCGAGTGTGGCTACCGAACCCAAGGTAGCCCACTCACCAACCTAACAAATCATTGGAAGGAGAACCACGAGGCATGGCAGACGAATCAACTGATATAAAACCATACCACGGTGCGAACCGTGCAAGCGTAGCCCGCTTTGTGAAGGAAGGTATGCGTGATAAAGATATCGCCGCAATGCTTGGCATTACTAGGCAACGAGTTGAACAGTTACGCAAAGCCCAGGGATTGGCACGAATTCCTAAACACAACGACTACCCTAAAGAGCGTCCCTGTATATCACAAAAAGGTGGTGTACATACCTTTATCTCAGAGAGCTACGATCACCAAAGATGTGACCTGCACACAAGGCATATAGCGGTGTGCGATGTATGTGGTCATAACTACAAGACCAACGGATACTCAACCACCTGCCACCCATGTCGTAACAGAGCCAACGCAAGAAGGCAACGTGAAAGACAATTGTTACAAAGGGGGTTGGCACAATGACAGCACCAGAGGAAGTTCTCAACTGGGCAAGACTGCGTGGCTACAACCTTTTCCCTGTTGCGATTAACAGCAAAGCCCCTGCAATAGCAGGCGGTGGGGGCTTTCAATCAGCCACTACTGACCTGAATCAAATCAGGGAATGGTGGAAAGATAACAATTATAACGTAGGGATACGGTGTGGATATGTAAGTAACTTAACCGTTATAGACATAGACGGTGAGGTAGGCAAGGCATCTGCACAACAGCTTGTAGGTTTGATTCCACAGGACACACTACGAGTAAAGACTCCCAATGGCACTCACATATATTTACAATATGTTCCCGAACTACTCTCTGCGGTAGGAATACTACCAGGAATTGACATACGCAATGATGAAACCTATGTGGTTGCACCGCCATCCATTGTTGAGGGCAAGACGTATGAGATAAAGAATCCAGAGGCTAAGGTAAAGACTTTGTTTACCGTTCCAGATGTCCTGATACGCCATGAGAAAGGCTCAGGGGATACACCCAAGAGAAGCACAGAGGAAGAACCTAACTGGATATCAAAGGAATACAGCGGTGTGACTGAGGGATACAGGGATGATGCAGCAGCGGCACTAGCAGGGTTCTTGCATAACAAACATATCCAAAGTGACATAATTGAAACACTGCTTACGCCATTTGCCAACAACTGTACACCACCATACCCTATAGAAGACTTACGCAAGACAATCAAAAGCGTATCACGCTACGCTACCAGTGCCAGTGTACAGTCAGACATGGCAAGCGATGTGTTTAACGAGACAGAGGAGACTCGTAATTTATCTGGATCTATCAGGTCGTGGATAGAGAACCACTCATCTGCTTGGTTTACTATACGAGAGTTAGATCAGGAGTTAGGTATCACGGCGGCCAATGATAAGCACACACGAAGGCAGGCTTTGAGAAGGCTCAAAGAAGCAAGGCGCATTGAACAACACCAGAAGGTTAACGAGCGGTGGCGTAAGATAGACATTGAGCTTGTACCGTTAGACTTCACCAGAAAACAACACGCTACCATTATGAATATCAACTGGCCTCTGGGTATCGAAGATCTAGTAAACATATACCCTGGCAACATTGTTTGTGTAGCAGGTTCACCGAACTCTGGGAAGACTGCGTTGCTGTTGAATGTGATACGTCTGAACCAAGACCGCTTCCCTATATACTACTGGTGTTCGGAGATGGGAGAACAGGAGTTACAGGCTCGCATGGAGTTATTTGATATGCCTCTGACTGACTGGTCTATGCAACCTTTTGTCAGGGCAACTGACTTCCACGAAGTTATCAAACCTGATGCTATTAACATCATAGACTTTATGGAACTCACCGAAACACCATACATAGTTAATGACTTACTAACGAAACTTAATCAGGTCATTGGTAAAGGAGTGGTGATTGTAGCATTGCAAAAGAAGATAGGTGCATTGCTTGGCAGGGGCGCAGAATACAGCTTAGAAAAGCCGAGACTGTACCTTTCCCTAGATGCAGGTAAGATAACCATAGTCAAGGGTAAGAACTGGGCGCAACGTAATTATGATCCATCAGGACTAGAGAGGTTGTTTTCTATTGAAGGTGGCGCATACTTCATACCAAGCACAGGGTGGCAATCATCAAATCAGAAATGAAAGGGGGATCTATGGCACATCAGTTATCGTTAGAGCAGGCATTGATGGCTAAGGAGAAAGGCATGGCTATGGTGGAAGAAGGAGCGCATAACGCATGGAAGATGCAGGCTATGGAAGCTATATGGAAGTGCGCTAAGAACAACCACCTGTTTATTGTCGATGATGTATGGAAGTTCCTGGACGGAACTACCTATGACAACAGGGCTATGGGGCCAATGATTACAAAGGCAAAGTCACTCCACTGGATTAGACCCACCGAACACTTTAGAACATCAGCTAGTGTGAAGAGCCACGGTAATCCTCGAAGGGTTTGGGAATCTTTAATAATAGAAAGGAATTTATTATGAGTACCAAAGACAAAGAAGAGGAAGAGGAAGAAGGCAAGGATACTAACTGGACTAAGTGCTTAGGCACGGCATCACTAGTCTTCACGCTACTGGCAGCGAGCCTGATATGGGCCATAAGAAAGCTAGACGAGTAACATGAGAATTGAACTGGGTCATTTACCAGACTCTAATCTGAACCCTAACAGGTTCAAGAATCGCTTTCAGCTTGCATCAGCTAAGAAGCAAGCAAAAGAAGATTCCTTTGCATTAGTAATGTCCCAGGGTAAACCAGACCGCCCATTCCAGAAAGCACATATCACCATAACCTGGGTAGCTAGGGACAAGCGGCGAAGGGATACGGATAACCTATTGGCTAGTATGAAAGCATACATAGATGGCTTAGTAATAGCAGGGTTGCTAGTAGATGACTCAGCAGACCATGTGAGTTACACTCTCCAATATGAGAGAGGCACGGCGAACAATACCATCATAGAAGTAGAGGAAATAGAATGAAACACGTTGTTAGTTTGTCTGGTGGAACGGCATCTGCGGTTGCGGCACATAGAGTGATCGAGCGGTACGGTGCAGAGAATACAATGCTATGGTTTGCTGATACCAAATGGGAAGACGAAGATCTGTACCGATTCCTGGATGACCTAGAGAAGTTCTTTAATGTACCAATACAAAGATATGTTGATGGTCGCACACCACTAGAAGTAGCTGAACAACGTAAACTTATTCCCAATAGTCGGATGGCTCCTTGTTCTTTAGAATTGAAGGTCTACCCATTCAGTAATTTTGTAAAGTCTCTGCCAAAACCAGTCACCATACACTTAGGGATGGACTGGACAGAGGCTCATAGGGGTGAGCGACCCAAGATAGAGTACGAGAAAATTGACGGCGTAACTGTGGACTTTCCATTAATGTGGAAGCCCTACGCTATGCCACCACATAGGAACACAACAGAAAGTTGGGGCATTAAAACGCCCAGGCTATATGACATGGGGTTTCCGCACAACAACTGTGGCGGTAGATGCGTAAAGCAGGGGGTGACAGAGTGGCTCAGGTTACGCAACGAGTTTCCTGACAGGTTCAAAGAGGTACGAGACTGGGAGCAAGAGCAACGTGCCAAAGGTGGCGCAAGGGCAACCTATGCAATAGCAAAGCACACTATTGATGGAGAGGTTACTTCATTGCCACTAGCAGAGATGGAACAACAAATTAACACCAATCAGTTATCGCTGGAGTTATCCTGGGATGGAGACTCTGACAGCATAGCGTGTTTTTGTTCCTACGCATAACAATACAATTATCGAAGTAGAGGAGATAGGATAATGACTAGAATTGAAGAAACAAGAACTCGTTATGAGTTATTGAAGGCGGTCAATAAACTAAACGTGAACATGTGGCGAATGATAGAACTACAGAAAAAGGCATATAACAAAACATTCCCTAAACCTTACCCATCAACCTTCAATAGGCAAACTGAGATATGGGAAGGGCGTAACGATGTGCCTCGGCACAGCGTAGAAAGGAGATAGGATAATGGTAACAAAGAAAGACATTGACGAGGTGATTGAATCTGTGAGCAGCGGTGGGGCATCATCAAGCACAGACGCACAGATGAAAGCACAGATCATGCTTGATAATCCGCAGATGATCCTAGAGGCACTTAATGATAAGGGAGGGGCAATGGATCAACTGAGGAACCACCCCTTAGTGATGCGACATATGCGGGGGGGTGAGAATCCTAGTGGAAGGATAACGAATGCATGGCAAGCGGAAGGGGAGCGACTAGTATATATGTTGTTGTCAGGATCGACAGCACCGACTGTGACACTTGCTCCTGGTGAGACAGCAGGGCCTGCACCTACTGGTACGGAAGTACCACTTGCTTTGAATTTTGGGGAATCCAAGGTGGATCAGTCACGGGTCAGGACGATGGCGTATTTTGCTCTAAGTATGGCAGTAACATATCTCTGGAGGCCCCAGATACTGGACATGGCAGAAGCGTTGCCTGTTCCACGCCATACGATACCAGAGAATGTGCTGCCCTACCAATTTATGTATTGGACGTGGGAAGGGCCGCGGACAGTAATATATGAATATCCTCAGAGTGGGCATCACATAGAGTTTGACGGAGACGGGATGCTTATATGGTACGGGGGAGACGGGGTAATCAACACCTGTTTGTTTGGAGTTGATTCGGCTGGGCTACACATAGTTCCATCGCCCGCTATACACATAGGGTCTACATGGCCTGATGACTATACTGAAGGTCAACAGTCTTTTGTAGGGCCCGTCTTATCTAAGCTCGCCTTCTTAAACTCCCCGTACATATCAACCGATAGAGAGCGGCTTGACCGCCCAACGCGACGTTCGTTGGCGCGAGCATCAGTTAAAGATGTAGACCCAAACATCCATGTGGTAAAACTAAGGGAGAGTAGCACACCTAGCGACGTTGGTAATGCCACTGGGGGAAAGTTTCACCACCAATGGTGGGTGCGAGGGCATATCCGTGCCCAGTGGTATCCCTCAAGGAAGGGGCATAAGCTCATCTGGATACAGGAACACCTGAAGGGGCCAAGCGATGCACCAATCATCAAAAAAGTCTACGATGTGAAACGGTGAGTTCAACAAAGAGAGGAGAGAGGATAATGCCTAAGCACGTAACGATAGCTGATATTATGAGTTGGAGACTTCCCTATGATGACATGTTGGTCGCAGTGGCACTAGAAGACCTTGCTGATACGATAGCGGACTTGCTTAATGGAAACTATACCATCGCCCAACTACGCAAAGCGATCCTGAGTCATAAAGAGGAAAGAGGATAATGATAGTTACTCTGACTGAAGAACAAAAAGAAATTGTGGATTCTATGTTAACCTGGAAGAACCAAGCCCAGTCCGATGTGGTTAGGATCCTCTTACAGGCACTGGCTAAGAACACAGAGGAATTAGAAGTACAGCAGGATATAGTAGCCGTACTTAAATGGTGGAACAAAGGAAGGGCATATGCTAACTGGGGTGTAAAACAACACTTAGCACCTGACTATAAAATTGTACAGGACTTGAAACTAAATGAAGAAGATTCCTATGGGGGTGAATAATGATTAGTCCAGTTTGTGAAAGAAAAGATATCCAGGATCACCTTTGTGATACTCAGGGTTGTAGATGCTTCTGCCATACACAGAAGAACATGAGACAAATGAGAGACGAAGAGAGCAACCTCATAACAGTTTATGCTCAAACCAGATCCATGCTCTTTAGGGTGTGGGAAGAAGCGGAGATGCACGATAACGTCCTTTCCAAAGACACCATGAGCGATGTCTATGACTTATTAGAGAAGTATCACCACCAGAACGAAGCTTGGTCTTAGTGCTATAATACATCGGGGAGAGTCACGGTAACATTGCTAGGGTAGGATGATACTTCGTGCCGAGGTATGCTCACTCCTTTCGACCTCGTGGATAGTCCTACCATGAGGTGGTGGCCCGCCATTTGGAGCCGTGGTAGAAAAGTTAGGCACACTACATCTACTGTGAGAAGGGCTGGCTCTCCCCAGGATAAACCAATGAGTAAAATAATCCTATCCATGCCGTGCTTTAGGAGCGAACACAACAGATGTCACAACAAGTCGTGTGAATGTGTCTGTCACAAACCAGATTACTTATTGTTAACGATGGCTACCAGATAAACTTCAAAGAGGCCCGTAGACTATGGGACTTAGTAGATCCACAGTCCCTGCAATAGTATGACTGTATCGGTGGTGAGGTTACATACCAGTAATGTCCATTTCCCGTGGAAGGACAGACCGCCATCTCCTTGGCTTCAGGTGTTAGATACTTACGAATGGCCCCTCTGTTTATCTTCTCCTGCCGATCATAATCAGTTATCTCATATACTGTATCGCTCATATCATCTCCTGTATTATGGGGCAACGCGGTGTACTCTCGTTTGTTTCTTCTTATATTAGCTATTAATTCATTCGATTTATAAATTTTTTGCATCCCCAACGCTGCCCCAAGGGATACCTATTTAAGTGAAGTGGCGCAATTACAAACATAAGCATATCTCTTTACCAACACAGGAAGGGTATTGGTTTTTATCAAGTCTGAATATATTAAGGAACTTATGATAGAACGCTCTCTTTCGAGAAACTTTCTATTTAAAAATTTTTGCACACTATGGCAGTTGCTTGCCGTGTCCCAAAGCAACGCCACTTCAGCTCAGGAACACCTATTTCTGAGAAGCCTTTCTCTTTTTCCTGTCGGCCTGCTTAGCTTTCTTCCAATCTTTCATACCTTTCTCGGTGTATGCATACTCTTTACCCTTATATTTAGGCATATTCTCTCTCCTAAGTAGCTCATATTTTGCCGTAGCACGATTTTATAGGGATAAGGTTGACTGTACTATGGATTCTTTTTTGTTCGGCTCTTTAATATCCCCAGCTTACCACCAAACTTAGCCCATTCAGCAACTGTTACCCTGGAACCACCGTCACCATCCTCTGATAGCATCTGCATACCAAACTTTACAGCCGCTTCTCTTTCTTCTGGGGTATCAAGACGAGAAATAATCTGCTCTCCCAATGCCAACAAATCTTTATACCGTTTCGGTAGTAATCCTATTAGCCATCCCATAAATCCCCTTTCAACGCTTATTTGCGTGGGCCATACAATTCAGTGTACCCGCGCTGCGTTTCTTTCGGCATCGACTTCCATCTTGGTGCCTGGCACTGCACCTCTTAGGATGATTCTTCATCCAGACAACACCATATACCAGGATATTTTATCGTTGTTAGTAGCAGCATCCACCCAAAGGTGGCTTGCTGACACCCTACCACCTAATGGTGAAAAGGATATGGTTAGTTCCTGGTTGGCTCCTAACTCATAGCCAGTGGTAGCAGACACAGTGCTAATCCCCAGGTAGACCAAGCCAGAGTTGCCAGCCAAGGCTTTCACCTTAACCTCATGCATTAAACTACCTGAGTTATTAAGCTGTACCGCTGTACCAGCCGTGCCAACTGTTGTCTGTCCTGTTTCAAATCTCATCATTCTCCTATTGAACAGCAGGTACTGCCATTGCTATCTCTACGTTATCTACATTAGAGAAGGACTTGTAGATAACACTCGTCTCTATCTCAAACGCCTTAGTAGCCAGATCACTATCACCACCTATTTCATTGAGCGTGATCTCTACTGTACCCGCCTTAACCCTGTCTATCAGACACCCTCCGCCCTTCGAGTACAAATTACTAAGCCTTAGTACGTCTATCTTACCGTTAACACCAGAGGTAGCTGCTGTAATCTTTAGTTGGTCATAATAAGAATCAGACGTAATCATATCGGTAGCCCTGTTACCACCGTTGATACCCCTGTCACGAGGAGTACCAGCAACCGCAGCAATGGACTGTCCATCACTGGTATTACCATGCACAATAAGTTCATGTGCTTCTATATTGGTAAGCTTTAAAGTTTGGCATCGCCAACGGTCTACAATAAGAGTTCCTACCTCAAGGTACGTTCCTGTAAATGCAGGGTCTTGTACAGTGGGGAGTCCACCAACAATGATTACATTGGTCTCACCATTTGGGAGAGTAGAACCAGTATAGGCAGTACCCAGTGTAGTATCTGTTATCTCTACCAGACCTACGGCTGTAGCACCTACATCAAGACGCAACGTATTGTACTTTTCTTCAAAGTAAACTGGGTTAATACTAGGAGCAGCATACTGCCCAGGAGAACCACTCTCAAAGGTCGGAGGCTCTAACACTTCTGCCACGATTGCCCCTCCACCCACGGCACTGCCACCAATCAAAAGAGTCATGGCCATATTAGGTGACACGCCTAATGCTCTAAGTGCGAGGTAGGGCATTTTTAGCGTGGTAAAAAATGCAGACCACTTCTGACTCTCGCTCTGTAGGTATTCCACCTTAACCATCACCCAGTCACGATAGAATACAAACTTGTTGTATGTTTGTCTTGGGGATCGGAGTATTAATCGGTATGTTGTTGTGGCTATCGTCCATATCTCTTTGAGGAATGCCCGACCTAACCACACTGGAACCATTACCAACTCTCTGGTAAACCACCATAGCCATGATGTACTGGTTCGAGATGCTGGCATTACACCACGGGCTAAGTACTTGGCTAGTTTGTAGGGCGTAAGAAGTATAACTAACACTAATCTCACTAGAGATTTCAATGCTGACGATATCATTCTAATCATAACCTTACTCCGCTTCTAGGATTTTCATGCCTAATGCAATAATTCCACCTATGGTTCCAGTTGCAATTTCTGCCATTTCGTTCTGAACTCCTACAACTGCCAGGATCCCCAACACAAGAATGGCTAAAAATATCTGTGGTCTTACTTTGCCCATATTCATTTAGGCCCCCTTATAGACTGGTCATACCTAGACCAGAATACCCTATTTAAGTTCTGGCGTGAAGTCACGGGCACTCTTGGCGTACCACATGTGCGTGATTCTCTGGCTACCGCTAGGCCCAAAGACATTAACGCCATTAGTATTGCTCTGTATCTCCTCACGTCTTACAGTCTCCATAGCTAGTCGTACCCACCATATATTCTTTGTTCCCCACTTGGCAGAACTCCAGCTTCACCTAGTGCTTTTAAGGCATCAGCAAAACTATTGTGGTCACTCATGATGGTGCGGTATTCATTCTCTATGATGGCTATCGTTGTTTCCAGTTCATCAATGCTGTCTTCAAGAGCCTCAATGGTTTTTCGTAAGTCTGCATCATCAAATTCCTCATGCACAGACTCCTGGATAGTTGCCACAGAGATGTCAAGATTCTTAACAGTAGAGTCTAACTGTGCGACGTACCATATAATGCCAAAGGCTTGGGCAACAATGATGCCGATAACAGCAATAGGCAATTTTATATTAGCAAGATCCATAACTATTTTTCCTTCGACGTTCTTTAGATACCTTCCTCTACTCGCAGGGTTACAAACCCAGTGCGATAACCAGTGTCATCCAGGAACGAATCCTCTACAGTCAGGTTAAACACAGGCGCTCCTTCGTTTGGCACACGCACCCTGGTTTGTGTCATGCGACCAGACTTAAAGGTCACCAGTGTAGTAGACTGAGCAACAGTCTCTATATTAGAAATAATAACTTCTTCAGCCTTTTCATTGGCTGCCACAGTAGGGGAGAAGTCCCTGGCAGTAGCACCAATATCTATGGTGAAATCCCACGCCTTCTTGTCCAGGTATACGTTTTGCCCCTGTAACTCAAACTCGTGTAATAGCGGTGTCTCTGTGTTAGGTGAATCATCTCTTGTAAACAACAGGTTTATTCCTATCCGCTTGGCACTGATACCTGCACCAGACCCAAAGGACAAGGTTTTCTGGCCGCCAAGGAAATCACCTAAACTAGTTCCCGAATCAGATGCGCCATCGATGCCATAACGGAATTCAATGTGATTTTCGTCTGTGCCACCAGAACCAGTAGTGCCACCAAGATCATCAGCATCAACTAATGCTTGCAAGATCATGGTGCTAGACTGTGGATCCCCTAAGTCGTCTTCTGGAAATCTCAATATACTAGTCTGGTTATACTGAATAGCGGCGTTTTGAGTTGGTACATCAAATGGGTACTCAATAAACCAAACGTTTGACGACAATGTTCCCTCAAACGCAAAATGCAACCGAGGTATATTGTCGTCAGCAGTAGAATAAATAAGATTAGTAATGTCCGAGTTTACCGCCCCAGAATAATAAATCGAGTGCCACGGCATATATCGCTTGCCTGACTCTTCATCTTTCAGAATAACACTTGTATCTATCGCAAAGATGGAAGCATAATGGTCTGCGCTATGCCCACCATACGAAACCAACAACCACTCAGAAGGGGTCGCTGCCATGCAGTTTACATGCCCCTGTCGTGCGGTTATTAACCCTTCCCCTGGTGGCCCAACATCCATAATGTCCAGCGTGTTGCTGTCCGTCAGTGCCATGCGCATAACAGCCCCGCTACCTAAGCCAAAATAAAGCGCTCCATCGTTACCAACAGTAGCCCATCGCCCGTTATTACTATCTCCATCTAACCCATACATGAGAGTGAAAGTGTTATTAGCCAGGTCAATACTATAAATACCTTCTGCGGTTACCAACACTGGCGATCTATTAAGTCCAAGATCATACCAGTCTACTAACGCTTTTGGCCCGTCACCGCTTGGGATTGTACAATCATTAGCCCAGTTTGTACCTGCATCTGTTGTTGACCAGATGGCAATCGTATCATCTCCATCTGACGAGTCTGCGTCTAGGTAAATAGCGGTAACAAGAGTGTTACCAAAACTAAGAATTCTACCAAAGTCATCATCAAAAGCATTGCGCCTGGATTTAGCAGTAGCTATATAGTTGGCACTACCACCAGCAGGCCACCCTGTTCCTGTCGCACCACTCCATCCAGTAGCACCACCTGATGAAGATTCTACTTCATATTTTGAATCAGAGCCGTCTAATGAACAAACGCAATAAAGCTTCCCTTTATGTACACAAGC
>Ga0208919_1001806_pt1 | contig 11825 bp, 8 predicted proteins | sample 4_EtaG_FD_184076 | JGI IMG/M metagenome (GOLD analysis project Ga0208919, IMG submission 184076) | Marine viral communities from the Subarctic Pacific Ocean - 4_ETSP_OMZ_AT15127 metaG (SPAdes) (version 3) | ecosystem: Environmental > Aquatic > Marine > Oceanic | place: Pacific Ocean | collected...
ATATAGGGAAAAGGTTAATAAACAGTCGTATTTAGGTATAAACATGGCCGAGCGTAAGTGGTATCAGTTTTGGGCCTCGACAAACGAGGAAACCCCACAACTAAATAAGAGAGTAGGTATGAAAAAAGAAGGATTTAAGGCAGTAGCAGGCATTCCAGACCTTGTTAGAGACACGGAGAGGCTCAACAAGGACAGCAACTACGACAACGAGTTTGACATGTACGACCTCATGCTAAAACTCGACCCCGAACTAAACGGCGCAGTTCGCGCTGTCAGCCTCACGGCCAACAATTACGAGATAAACTACGCCAAGGGTAAGAACGCGAGCATACGCGCTGCAATAAAGGAATTGGTTGAGGACACACTAGACTTCGATGACATTCTAATTACCGCTCTCAGAAACCTCATGGTCTACGGAAACGACATAAACAAGATAGTAGGCAAGGAAGGAGAGGGGATTACCAACCTACAAAGCCTACCAGTCAAGCAAATCACCATCGTTGACGAAAGAGGGGGGCTTAACAGTACCTTCGATGCTTCCGAGGACAACCCAATCACTAGAGCAGACAAGTATCTACTACGCGAGATGAAACTCAATACGCGCGAGATACCCGCAAACGAAATCCTACACATCCGCGTAGACTACCGTTCTAACTGGTTTGTTGACAACAGGGGTAGAAAGACCTACGGCGTCTGGGGCGCATCCAGATTCTCCGCACTTAAGCAAGCCATACGCATGAAGTACAACAGCCTAAACAACCGCTTGTCCCTTGAGGATAGCATGACGAAGCAGTACATTACCATAGACCAGTCAGCCATCGAGCATATACAAGACCCAGCAGAACAGGCTGAGAGGCTAGGGCATATCATGGACGAGGTTATCAAACTGTTTGAGGGACTGCGAGGCGACCAAATACCTGTGCTGCCACACTACGTTGACTTGCACCACGTAAATCTAGAGAACAGCCTACCTAACAGTGGCGACTTCTTGGATGCTATAAACGCGGATATTTCCGCAGTACTACAGGTGCCGCGTGTGGCCGCAGGGCAAGAGAGGGGAAGTACCTTCGCCGCGACTTTCAACGCAAACCTGTGGGCAGTTCAAGCAATCAGTAGAATGCACACCATTCTAGCCGCGCATTGTATGGATTTATTCTCGATGCACCTAACTCTTCTAGGAATAGAACACAAGAAAGGAGACCTACCGACAATCCGCTTCGATGCTATGGATAGCGAAACCCCACTAAATGTCATGCAAAGAGTCACGATGGGATACGATGCCGGTCTACTAACCCTTAACCAAGCCCTTGATATTCTAAACCTACCAGAAGAGGCTGACGGCAACGAAAGAAAGGATTTATCACCAGTCAATATAGCGCCTACCGAGACAGATGACGAACTACCGCGCGAAAACTCTCAACCCGGCGCAGAAGAAAATATTGAATAATCACTTCTTTTATGACAATAGTATGAGCGGAGATGAGGAACAGAACATCATTCAGGAATTGAATGCTCGATTCCAAGAATTACGAACCCTAATGATAACCATAGGCTCAGTTATAGCAATGCTACTAGCGGGCCTCAACGAAGTGGGTTTTATCAATTTTGCAGTAGACGCCGTTGTTGATTGGGTCGAGGACGACCCCGACAGAAACCCCTACCTACCAGAATGCGAAGAAAATTGGGCTATAATAGCAGACCACTATATCGTAGATGGTGATTTGTATGTCACAGTAGATATACTAGACCAGATGTGGTGCAACAACGTGCATACTGTGTATTACAATCTAACCTTTGAAGGAGAGGAGTATAGCGACATGAGTGCGCCATTCAGAAACACCGATACTGGTTTATTTACATTTGAGAGTATTTCCGAGGGTACGCATAGAATAAATATCCTTGTAGAGAATGGTAGTATTCTACTTTATGCCCTAGAGATAATTGACTTTGAGTACGACCAAAGCGAAGAGGAGAATGCAATTTATGGTTGCACCGACCCTGCTGCTATTAACTACAACGAAACCGCTACGCACGAAGACGGCTCTTGTGAGTACGAGGAAGAGGAGGAGGAGATAACTGAGGATTGCTACGCATACATCTATGATGCAATTTCCTACTGGGCCGAGAATAACACTTCAGTTTACAACGAGTTTGACGTTGATTTCTCCTGTCAAGCAAACATTACCTTTACTCTAAAGGTTGAATTGCTAGATAGTCGCAATAACTCAATTCTAGACATGGAGGATAATTTTACTACATATCATATGGAGTGGGATTCTAAATACTTAGATTTCTATAGTATAGAAGACAAATATGATGAGGCATACGCCGTAAACTTTAATCTGTTTTATGATGGGGAGTTAGCGGATATACTATGGAAGGAAATACAATAGTCCCGTTATTGATTATTGTTATAGGCGGTATGAATTGGGGTTTCTCAATATGGTTTGCTAACTGGTCTTATCGTAAAAGAAAGAAGCATTGATAAATCAGACAACACCTCACGCTACCATGTCATGCGGATGCGGTTGTGGTGGCGAGGCAGTAGCCTACGAAGATTGGAATGAGGAAAATGTGTCTGCGGCAGAATACCAAGGGCGCAAGGTTACACTTAACAAGCCCTTTAGAACTAAGGGCGCTTCTAAAAAGTTTGGTGTATATACTAAGAATGAGAAGGGTAATGTTGTTCTAGTGAGGTTTGGCGACCCTAACATGGAAATCAAGAGAGATGACCCTGCTAGGAGAAAGTCATTCCGCTCTCGACACAACTGCGATTCTCCCGGCCCCAAGTACAAGGCACGATACTGGTCTTGCAGACAATGGCGAGGCGGTACAAAGGTCGAGGCAAACGTTCCATGCGGTTGCGGTTGTGCAGATGCTTGTGACTGTGAAGGTGAGTGTGTGTGCGCTTCTGACGCAGAAGCAAAGAGGAAAGATGACCCATGCACAGAAGGATACGAGCAATACGGTATGAAGGAAAAGAACGGTAGGCAAGTTCCAAACTGCGTACCTATCAAGAAAAAGGCAAAGTTAGAGCCTTGCTCAGATTGCGAAACCCCGCAAGCCTGTGCAAAACATGGCTCTTGTATGGATACTGTAGAGGCGGCAGAACCTACACCAAAGGATGGTGAGACACATTCAGAATACATGACACGTTGCCAAGAGGCAGGCTACTCAAAGGCAGAATGTATGAAAGCACACGAAGGACATGAGTTTGAGGTAGAAGGTTACAAAGAGGAAGAGGAGGAAGCAGGCATGTACAAAAAGAAATATGCTTCTGAGTGTGGTATAGACGAAGAGTTTGTAGACGGCGAGTGCAGAAAGATTGCCGTGACGCTTGACCTTTCCATAGATGCTACTAATGCCTTTGTGGAGGCTTCTACAGGAAATACTATAATTGAAATTACGGGAATTGCTTTCCATGAGGGGTTCAACAAGAACGCTTGGGCAATTACCTCCGAGGGCGCGAGAAATGTTGCGCGACAAATGGAAGGTGCAGACCTTACATTGGACCATCCCGACCCGTTAAAGGGCGAGAGTGGTTTTGGCCGCAATATGGATGGTGGTGTAGCAAAGGCCAATGTTGGCATAATTCTTTCTGCTACTTTCCTTCCCACTATAGGTGGTGGATATGAAGTAAGATACATCGCTCATGTGACAAGGCCCGAACTGTTTGAGAGTTTAGAGTCCGGCCTGTTCTTAAAGGATGATTACGGTGTTAGCATCGGCGGGTCGGGCATACCAGTATCCGCAGACGAAGATGGAATAACATTCGGAGAGGACTTCACATTCGACCATTTGGCTATTGTGTATCGCCCAGCCTATAATCGCGCTAATATAGAAACAGTCAAGAGAATCGAAAAAGAGGAGGTTCTTGAGGCAACCTTTATATCACACTCAAAGCCTCACGAAAATTGTAAGGATTTGGTGAATAACATGTCAGAAGAAATTGTAACCCCAGAAATCGACTACGAGGCTCAGATTGAGTCCCTCAAGGCTGACCTAGTTCTTGCTTCTTCCCGCGTTGCGGAGTTTGAGGCTATGGACGAGGCCCGCGCTGAGGACGCTCGCACTTCTCTAGTAGAGAAGGCAACTGAGATAGGAATGTCCGGCCACGAAGATTTGCAAACAGAGACTCTTGAGAATCTGATTGCTTCGTGGGAGGCTTCCCACCCAGAGCCAACCGCAGTTGAGATGAAGCCCATAGATGAAAGCCCAGTAGAGATGGAGGCACCAGTTGTCGCATCCGAGGAAGAGAAGCCAGTTGTGGCAAACTACCTAAACGGTAGGCTAGTAGAGTCCGATGAGGAAATCTACGGACGCGCATACAATGCTTGGGCAAGCGCATGGAACGGAACACTCGCAGGGGATGAAGGCAAGATGAGAGCCAAGACCTACGAAGAAATAAAGGAGATGATATAAAATGGATGCAAGTGGAGTAAAACCAATAAACATGGTGCTAAAGACAGGAACGACTATCAAGGGACCCGGTAAGATTATCGGAGTCTATGATACAAGTGGTGTTGACCTAGCAATAAACAACGAGATAGCAATAGGAGTGTCCGCAGGGGATTCCTCAAGGGATGCAGACGGCGCTCTTGAAACTGCTGCCGGAGCAACCGTAGCAGTTTACCCTCTTGGCGGTGTCCTGATGGTCCAGTCAAAGGCCGGCGACTCTTACAACCCCGGTACTCTTGTTTACGTGGATGCATCCGGACTAGCAACCACCACAAGCACCAGCAGAAAACTTCTTGGAGTTTATGTTGGACCAGCAGGTGTGACAGGAGCAGCCCTAGTAGCAAACGGAGTAGGTGATTCGGGAGCAAGCGAGGGAACAATGATAGCAGTAATGACGGCGGGGGCCGCAACTGCATAGGATGGTGATTAAGTATGGCAAAAGATACATTGGAACAAATACTAAACGTGGAAGCAGCAGCAGGACCCTTTTCAACGGGCGATGCAGTCTTGGAGCAGACTCTAAGAGACTTCATTCAACTGCAATCAACTACAATCGCAGTAGGAACGAACGTCGTCGGAGTGCGCTCCGTACCTTGGATGGACTTCAAGTGGTACACAGGTGTCACCGGGTCCTTCGACTTCCCACTAGACGACAACGCAGTTACCGAGCCAAGCAAGATTGGAACGGCCAACTACACGACCAAGTTGGAGAAGGGACAGGGGCGATGCACCTTCCTAGACTCAGTAAGGCTACGAGGCGAGTCCTTTGAGAACATCGACAGGCAGCAACTCGGAATTGTCCGCGCCCGCGCAGACAAGATTGACGCTACTATCCTAGCCGCTCTAGCAGCAGGTGCAGGACAGACCGCAGCCGCAAGCGCAGCCTTCGGGTCTGCTGGCGCAGACGAGGAGGGCGACCTTCTTTCCGCTATGGACCTAATCTTCGCTAACGCAAGGGTTTCCGGTGACGAGCCTATGGCTCTAATCCTACCAGCAAGCAAGAGGAGCGCTATGCTAAACACACAACTCTTCGGAAACGTGGTTGAGTCCCTACAGGACCACATGGGCCGCATCGCTAACATGACTGTTTACTACTCAAGGGACAGTTCAGTAGCAAGCGACGCTCTACTACTTATCCCCGGTGCTGAAACAGCCGAGTTCTTCCAGTACAGCGGAGATGGCTACACCGAGACCGAGTTGACGAGACTACCCGGTGTTGGGTTCGATTGGCTACTAACTTCCTTCATGGGAACTGTAGTCCACGAACACCAAGACGGAGCAGCAGCCGGTAAGAACAACAGAATCTTCAAGATAACTGGTGTCGCTTGAGGTTGGTGATTTAGGTGCCAAGAAACGTTAAACTCAAAGCAGTAATGGACGGACGAATGGTCCGCGCTATGGACGACGGCGAGGACTTCGGATTTATCCCTGTAATGCTTAGGGTTAATACTGCCGCAGGTGCAGATAATACTGTTGCTCTTACAATGGAGAGAAAATTTACAGTTACAGACGTACAAGCACAGAACATTGGTGGAGCAGGTGCTTCAAGTGATACTCTTCAAGTAAAGAATGGCGCAAGTGCAATTTCTAACGCTCTTGATATGTCCGGTGCAGACAACGTAATTGTCCGAGCCGGTACTATTGATGACGCTCAGATGGAAATTGCCGCAGGCGGTACTCTTAATGTCGTTGCTCTTGATGATTCCGGAGATAACCAACCGGCAAAGATTGTTTACATCACAGGCTACTACCATCTTTAAGGTGATTTAGATGGAAACATTTGAAGATGAAGCCGGATTGTGGGAAGTTAAGCAAGTTGGCAAGAGAAAGGTTATGACTCTCGTTGAGCCAGCCAAGAAGAAGGCAGCACCAAAGAAGAAGAAGGCTGCCAAGAAATCTAAGAGCGAGTAAGCATGGCTAAGAAGTTAACAAAGGCACAGTTAGTGTCTAAACTTAAGAAAGCAGACATCCCTGTCCCAAAAACCGCCAAGGTTGAGGACATGGAACACAGGCTTGCTCATTGGCATGGAGGCGGAGGCTTTATGGTAAGACTTCTAAAGAATCCCGCACATCATAAGTGGGATGGTCATCCTGTAAAATTACTTAAGGATAAAAGTATTCTATACTGGATACCAAAAAGTGACATGGCTAAGGAGATATTAGAAAGCAAGATTGTGATGAATCTGGGCAATGTGTCGGAACCTTCAAATGACGCTCAAGTTATTGACGTACCATCAGACTACCGGATGGTGAAGCAACATGGCAGTAACGACGGCGCAGATTCGTGATTTACTCAATAGACCTAGAGGATTGAATGACGGAACTATCAACGAGTATATTACCATTCGTACCGCAGAAATCAATAAGAAGGTTAGGGCGGCAACCTATGTGGGTGGTACCGCAGACAATGTTCCATCAACAACTCTAAAAGAATCTGCCATCAAGATGATGGTATGCGCGGATTGTCTTAGGGTTCTAGTAGATACTATTCCAGCATGGGTACCAGAAAAAGAGCAAGGAACACAGGACGTTAGATTCAACCAGCAACTTAAGTCGTTTGAAGCACAGGCTCTTGAGGCGATTAGAGCAATAGAGGAGAAGGGTGGAACTGCGTTTAAGGTTAAGGCAACCACAAGTAGAGTGGGTGGCACAACAAGTAGCCAATTGAGCGGTAGCATACACCCTACTAACAAGTAGGTGATGTTATGGCAACAAGGACATGGATTGGTGATACTTCTACCGCCTTTGAAACTGCGGCAAATTGGAGTGACGATACGCTTCCCGTAAACGGAGATAGCATTGTCTTTAATAGTAGCGCAGATGCGCTTTGTGTTATTACCAACGCCCAACCTTCTGCTAACGCAGCACACAAATTCGCAGAAGTCACTATAGAAAATAACTTCGACCAGACTTTTGTTTTTAACCATGCTAGTGCAAACCTTAAGACAGATAAATTAACCATAAAAGCAAAGGGTAAAATAACAGATAATTTAGGAGGAAAAATTTCTTTCTTTGGTGGTGGAACATCCGGCGTCTTCGTATTCTTTAATCACGCAGATATGGGTTCTGGACCACTTGGTATGTTTGATACTGCTACATCTAGGTCAAGATTGGCTTTTGATTTTGCTAATGTTTCTGCTGGTACGGTAATAAAATTAGAAAATGGGGTTTATCCAAATATTACTTTTGTGGGTACAGGCAACAATAGTAGTTTTAGCCCTACCGCCGTAACTGCCGCAGGAACAAATACATATCCTACAACAGACATGAAGACCTTTCTTACAGATAGTGATACTTCAGTTATTCCTGCTACAAAGAATCAAGCAGACTTAGGTAAGATTTTTAGAATACATGGTAATATTTATGCGCAATGTGCCGATTTTAATTGGGGTAATACTACTTTGGAAATACAACCACAGGATACTAACGGAAGTAAAGTACCTTACAATGGCAACTATACTTCAAGTGGTAATTTCAGATACGGTACTGCTGCAAAAGTATTCAAAGCCAAGTATAATCACTTGAGAATAGCAGGTCTTAGTGGTAAATATTTCCAAATGGACGCCGGCTCTATTTTATCTTGTAATAAACTTACGGTTTTACCAGACGCTAGATTCTATGGTCCCGATACTAGTGTCAATAAGGGTGCAGAAATACAGACTATAGAGCAGCCTACTATACAGGGCGATTGGAACTTTGCCCAGTTGTCTGACGGTATATACAGAAGCCGTAGCAACCCACCACCAAATCAAGAATATCATAACATACTTACTAACACATTAGGCACTAACGGACAGGTTCTAGCCGTTAGTTCGGGTGGAGGTCTTGAGTGGTCTTCTAGCGCAGGTGGTACTGCAAGAACAGTAACAGTTGATACTAGCGGAAATGGTAGTGCTGACAATACTTTGGAAGCAAGCGAAACCCTAATGCTAAAGAAAGGAACAAACATAACCTTATCAGAAGCCCTTGGTGTTGTCACCATAAACGCTACTGATACTAATACTACATATTCAGTAGGGGATGGTGGCCTTACTCAGAATAACTTCACAAATACCCTCAAGAGCAAACTCGACGGTATTGAAGCATCTGCTGATGTAACAGACGCAACAAATGTTACTGCCGCAGGTGCATTAATGGATTCAGAAGTGACTAATCTTGCGTTTGTAAAGGGACTAACATCTGGTATTTCTAATACTAATGTTCTAGTCGCCAATGCTAATGTAGCAGATAATGATTTTTTAAAGATTGATGGAACATCTGTTGAAGGTAGAACTGCCGCAGAAGTAAGAAGCGATTTAAACGTAGAAGATGGCGCAACCGCCGACCAAAGTAATGCTGAGATTAGAGCCGCCGTTGAAGCGGCCAGCGATTCAAATGTTTTTACAGATGACGACCACAGTAAATTAAATGCGATTGAAGCATCTGCTACCGCAGACCAAACGGCAAGTGAAATTACTGCTTTACTAAATGATGTGGCTTCTTACACTTTAGGAACAAGTAGCGGTACTATCACAATAGGAGATGATTTAACAGTCACAGGAGACTTAATTGTAAGTGGTACTACTACTACTCTTAATACTGCCACAGTTGAAGTAGAAGATAATATCCTTCAATTAAACACAACGCAAGGTAGCCCCGATACTGCTACTGCGGCAACAAGCGGAATTAGTATATATCGCGGTAATGGTGTGACCCCAGCATCCCTAATTTTTGATGATGGAGATGACACTTGGGATTTAACGAATGCCCTAACCGTTGCTGGAACTATTACAGGTAATCTTACAGGCAACGTAACAGGAAACGTAAGCGGTACTGCTGCTACCGTCACAGGGGCTACACAATCAGCAATTACAACTGTTGGTAATGCTTTTACTATTACAGGAAGCAATTCTGCTTCACTAAATATAACTGCCACAGACGGCGGAAGCATGCCTGCACAAACCACATTTATCAACATGACTGGCTATGAGACTAGAGGACAGGGAATCAGGTTCTTCGATGAGGACGCATCAGGAGAGGAGTGGTTTGCGGGACTAAGGTATGCGGGTGGTTTTGATGAATACATGATTGGATATGACGCTAGTAACGGTCAATCGGAATATGTAGCAAACGCACTTCTTCAGGTTCATAAAAACGGAAATGTAACTGCTACCACATTTGTAGGTGCTTTAACAGGAGATGTAACAGGTAACGTAAGCGGTTCTTCCGGCTCGACCACAGGTAATGCGGCCGGTTTATCCTCTACACTCGCAGTAGCAAGTGGTGGAACAGGATTAACAACAATTGCCTCTAACACGATACTAACAGGTAATGGGACTAGCGCACTAACCGCAGAATCTACCTTTACTTATGTGACGGGTGTTTTAGAAATGAACGTAGGTTCAGATGGTTCTAATGATGCGGCTAACATGGTCTTAGATGGTCATGTAACATCGGGTACTAACACAGTATCAGAAATATTAGTGAAAAACAAAGGCGATTCTATCACTAGGATTCTAACGGGCAGAGAAAGTGCTGATGATGCGGGTTTCCTCACATTTTCAACACAACCCGACAACTCTACCGGAATACAAGAGAGAATGAGAATTACATCTGATGGAACGCTAGAGCATATGAAAAATACTGACGCAATAGCATATCATGGCAGGGCGGCCATAGGGCATTCTGGACATAGCGACTATGCCGCTTTCGGCCATCTTGACACATTCAATACCGGAGGCTACGCCTTACTTCAATACGCAGATGGGAGAACATTCCTAAACGCAGAAGCAGGTCAGTCTATCAGATTCAGAATACACAATAACGATAAGATGATTTTGACCAATACAGGTAATGTCGGAATAGGAGACACGAGTCCACAATCCCCACTTCATGTAGAGCAAGTAAGTAATACCACTTTTGCCGCCAGTAATACCCTACAAGAGCATTTACTTCATCTAAAAACCAGTTCCGTCACTACCAATGCTTTCGCGGGAATAGCATTCGATGTCTCTACTGAGACAGATGCCGATAGTATCGGGGCTTCCATATCCGCTTTGAGAGACACTTCTGCTAGTAGCACAGCCGCTAACCACGATACGAACCTAGTATTCTCGACTAACGACGCTGGTGATGATGGTAACACAGAGAGGATGCGAATCACGCATGATGGTAATGTCGGAATAGGCACTACTGCACCCGTCGTACCGCTTCACGTTTCTAAGAGTCTTGCTACTACTGGCGGTAGTGCCGGCACCACATTAGTAGGTTCAGAAGTATTCAGGGTTGATACAGTCATTACTGAGGCTGACGGTTCACTTGATACCGGGCCGGGTTTCGCAATTAGGCTAGAATCAACAAACGACCACAATGGCCCTAATTATACCAAAACCATAATTGGTGACGGTGGTGGAATGAGAGTTAAGAATATTTTTGGAAATTGGGGGTTCTCAGAATGGTGGTTGGCCGGAAACGCTGATGGTAGTAAACCGATTATGTCACTTGTTTCTGGTGGAAGTTCAAGTGCAGGTGAGGCTCAAGATGGAATTCTAACGCTTTACTCTTCAACAACCAATTGGGCCAACAACACATACTCACCAACCAATAACACATCAAAGGTCAGACTAGACGCAGGTGGAGACTCTTACTTCGATGGTGGTAATGTCGGAATAGGCACAACTGCGCCCGAATACAAATTAGACATTAGGGGAGAAACGAGAGTAATCCCCGGCGATGGAAACTACTGCCTAAGAACTGGTTCTAACAATTTAGACATAGGCATTTGGAGAGTAGACCATGATGGTACGGCAAATGATGAAGGTGAAAGCAATGACTCAAATTTTGGTTTTGCTCTCAAATACTTAGGAACGGGAACTGGCGATAACAACGCTTTGGTTTGGCTTGCTGATGCTGAAACGGGAACACAAGTCCAAGCCATGAGATTAACACAAAACGGTCATCTAGGGATAGGTACTACTTCTTCTAGTGCCTCAGATAGCGGTATATTAGCAACACTACACGTTGAAAGTGCAGACGAAAAATTGGCTCTTTTCAAATCCACAGATGCGGGGGCGGGGATACAGATAGATTCTCCCAATGATGGGTATAGCGTAGTCTTCTTTTCCGAAGGTGGGACTGATAAATGGAGTCTTGGTAAGTTAGCAAGCAACTCTGATAAGTTTTCCATCTATGATGAGGTGAATAACACACCGAGGCTAGTCATTGACACATCGGGTAATGTCGGAATAGGCAATACAAGTCCTTCAAGCGCATTAGATGTCACAGGCTCGGTTGAGATTTCCAGCAACCTGTTCTTCAATGGTGCAGGTAATCACTACATCAAGCATAGTAGTGGTACTGCATCATCTGATTCTTTCACATTCAGATTC
>Ga0208919_1001807_pt1 | contig 11818 bp, 18 predicted proteins | sample 4_EtaG_FD_184076 | JGI IMG/M metagenome (GOLD analysis project Ga0208919, IMG submission 184076) | Marine viral communities from the Subarctic Pacific Ocean - 4_ETSP_OMZ_AT15127 metaG (SPAdes) (version 3) | ecosystem: Environmental > Aquatic > Marine > Oceanic | place: Pacific Ocean | collected...
CCCGCCTCTTCCAACAGGGCAAAGCGTGCGGCGGGAGAGGCCAAGCCTAATGAGCGGGTGAACCGGAAGTTACGCAAGAAGTACAGCGTGAAGCGGGGGCTTGATGAGAACTACACCCCTGAAGAGAAGAAGCTGCATGAACAGCACTTCGATACCGGGCAGGAAGAGACCTTCTTTGAGAAGATCATGCGAGGGCTTGGCCTGAACTCAAACGACTCAAGTTCATTCTTTAATAAACGCGACAAGTTCCGCACGGCGGCTGTGGATGCTAACCATCCTTGGCTGAAAGGCAGAAAGGTCTACGCAAAACAGTTGGCGAAAGAGGGGCTGGTTGACGAGATCATGGCTGACTCCTCGACGGGAGCGATGATGGCGATGCTGACCAGAGCATCGGGGGTTGTCGCGGCTGCACTTACCAAAGCGCCGGTCATCTATTCCCGTGGTATGTTCTTGGCTACTGATCCGACAGGCCTTGAACACTGGCATACTGAAACTGTACAAGCTCGTCTTGAAGAAATTCAAGAGATGATAAGAAGAACGGCCTATATCGATCCGGTTACGGGGGAAGATGTAAGCTGGGAGAGTCCGGATAATGTCAAGGGTCTGGTGGGCATCCTTCAGGGGATGGATAACGCAGGGCTACTGCCACAATTCTTTGCCTATGCAGGGGCTATGAGAGCCAAACGACTCATCGCAGAAAAGCGCGAGAAACTTTTCACGGAAGACACGATTGCCACTTTCGAGAAACTTGCAGATAAATTTCCTGAGATCAGGCGTGCTTATCAGGAATATCAGCTATGGAATAACGCCCTGGTCAATCTGATGACGGACACGGGCGTCATCTCCGAGCAGATGGGTGAGCTTTGGAAAGCAAACGCAGATTATTTGCCGTTCTACAGGGAGTTTTACGCCGACGAGGGTGTTGAGTATCAGGTTCTGTCCGTTAAGGGAGACCCTCTGAGAGACACCTTGTTTGAACGGTTGGAGAACAGGGACAACAATAAATTTTTCCCAAGTTCCTACAACGTCAAGCAGCCCAAGGAACTCAAGGGCGGTAAGCCGGTGTATCGGGTGATGGTCAACAACGTGGCTGACACTGCCGGTTCATATACATCTCGCAGCGGAAAAATTCTGGAACGGGCCGATGAGCTTGCCAAGCTGAACCCCAACGCAATCATTACGATTATCGCAGGCTCACAGAGAATCCAAGACCCTCTCAGCACCATCCTTATGAATGCCAGCGCTGCCATCACATCGTCCATGACAAACGTGGCTGTGAGCCGTGGCATCAGGGACCTGCGCTTGCTGGGCGACACGATGGCCCGTCCTGTATCAGAGGATGAGGCCCCCACAACACCTCATGCCGATAAGATTGGCATCAGGGTGAATGGCGAGACCAAATGGTACTGGGTTGGAGACCGGATGCTGGTCGATTCTCTGGCAGTCACCAATGATGTCAGTATGTCATCCCTTGGACTACAAGCATTGCCTGCTCAACTGTTAAGAGAACTGGTCACCAAGGACCCTGGCTTCATGGCCGCCAATATGCTCCGCGATACGCTCACGTCATGGACAACGTCAGGCGTTGACGTGCTACCGGTGGTTGGCACGCTGCGTGGTTACGGCGAGGCCCTCATGGGCACAGTGAGTGCCCGTGCGCTGGAAGGCATGGGTGTGTACGGTGGTTATGACTTTAAGGGCGACCCCCAAAATGTAAAGAAATCCTTTGAAGGCCATATGAAGAGAGGCCGGAAGATTCGGGCACGCGATCTTCCAGGCCGCATATGGTATGGCTGGGATAAGGTTGCTGGAGCGTCCGATCTTTCAACCCGAATTGCTGTATATAATTCTGTGCTGGAGGCAACAGGCAATGAGGCACAGGCTGGGCTTGAGGCGCTGGAAGTTATTAACTTCTCCAGAAAGGGGGCCAGCCCTATCATCCGTTACTTGACAGCGGTAGTTCCCTTTATGAATGCTCGTATCCAGGGGCTGGATGTTTTATACAGGGGATCAAAGGGTGAGGTTTCTGACTGGGGAAGGCAGGCTCGTCGGAAAAACTTCTACTTCCGTGCAGCAACTATCGTTGCTCTGACAGCCGCCTACTATCTCTATCAGTCCCATAGTGATGAAGAAGATAACCCGTGGTATCATAACGCTCCCGAATATATTAAGGATAACTACTGGATTATCCCACCAACATGGGTGGGCATGAGTAAGGACGCTCCCGCTGTTCGCATCCCCATCCCGTTTGAAGTGGGTGTTCTGTTTAAGGTTATTCCTGAACGGATAATGCGTCTGATCGATGGGTCGTCTGATGGCAGAGAGACTTGGGCTGCACTTCGTCGTCACTCATTTTCAACATTGAATTTTAACCCGATCCCACAATGGGCACTTCCTGTAGTTGAGGGCGTGTTTAATCATAGCATTTACAGATCGCAGCCTATCCTAAGTTATTGGGATCAAAAGAATGAAGGCTGGCTGGCCGATCCTGAATACGCCTCTCCCTTTGCAATAATGCTTTCAGAGGCGATAGACAAGCAGGGCGGTAGGATAAGCGCACAAAAGATCGATCATATTTTCCGAGGATATGTCGGAACGCTGGGGTCCTATGCTTTGATGGCGGCAGATTCTGCGGGAAGGGTTGCCGCTGACATTCCGGAACGGCCTACCAGAAGATTAGATCAATGGCCTGTTCTTGGCCGTTTCCTGCAAGAAAGCCAAGGGCGACAGTCGATCCAAACTTTCTATGACCTCTATCAAGAACTAGATATATTCAATACGACTCTTAATAATCTGAGGAGGCGTGGAGATTATAAGGGAGAGGAAGAGTATCGCCGTTCCCGTGCCAACATAGCAATTCATGCCGAGCAAATTAAAAACCTGAAGTCTCAACTTGATGAACTTAGGACCTTCAAAAGACAGGTTCAGTGGGATAGGAGAGCCTCCCCTGCTGGAAAACGCAAGGCCTTGAATGAGGTGGATAGACTCACCAACGAAGTCTTGGGTGGAATTAGAAGGCTGCGGTCTCAAGCGCTGGAAAGGAGATAAATCCTGCCATGGTTAACCTTCCGAAACTGAGAGAAATTCTTGAGCGTGAAGAAGGCATTAAGCATGAAGTCTATCTGGATCACTTGGGGTATCCGACCTGCGGCATAGGCCATCTGATTACCCCTGAAGACAGAGAGCATGGCTGTGAAGTTGGTACTCCAGTGAGTAAGGAGAGAGTAGCCGACCTGTTTAAGGAAGACCTGAAGATAGTAGAGGAGGACTGTTGGGAACTGTTTGACTACTTTGAATATTTACCAGACAATATTCAACTGGTCTGCGCTGCTATGGCATTTCAACTAGGCCGTAGCAGGCTGTCCGGTTTCAAGAAATTCCGTGCTGCGATTAGTGAGGGCCGGTGGTCCGACGCAGCAGACGAAATGATTGACTCAAAATGGTACAGGCAAACAACGGCGAGAGCAGAGAGAATGATTGCACTCGTTAGAGAAGTAGAAGAGGAGTTAAAAAATGGTAGAGAAAGCGTGGAACTGGGTATCGGGTAGAGTATTGGAGCCATCAAGCTGGGCAGCGGTAGCTGCTGTGCTGATAGGTCTCTCGTTGATGTTAACCATAACTTGGATGATGTGGGCTGGCATTGTTGCAGCCGTTGGCGCACTAATCATAAGGGAAAGAGGCGATGGCTAAGGACGACACAGTCAAGGTCGTTGAGACATCCCGCGAGTACGAGCTTGCCGTCTCTGATCTGGTGCCAGACACCGGAGACGAGGCACACACTTGGTATAATCAGGTATCGGGATTGCTCGACAAGTTTCGGGTGATCCCGCGCCTGATTATGCTGGCGTACATCTACGCCTTTTACCAAAGCACAACTTGGTTCATGGCGCTGCCCGATCCAACCAACGCGCAGGCGGCGTTCATATCCACCATCGTAGGTGCAGGCGCTGCCTTCTTCGGACTGTACGTGGGTAAGTCCGGATCGCCGCTGCCTAAGGGACGTAAGAAATGATCACTCTTCTCGGCAGCCTGCTTGGGTTTGGCACATCTATTGTTCCGGAAATACTTGGCTTCTTCAAACAGGGGCAGGCAAACAAGCAAGAGCTTGCGATGCTGGAGGCCAAGGCCAAATATGCCCAGGCCCTATCCTCCATGAAGCTGGAGGAGTTGGATGCCAAGGCGGAGATTGTCGAGACGGAAAAACTCTATGAGCATGACATGGCTCTGGCCGCACATGGCGGCTGGGTTGTGTCCCTTCAAGCCAGTGTCAGGCCGGTCATTACCTATCTGTTCATGGGCACGTTCATCGCCGTAGAAATAGGCTTGGTCTATTCGCTGATTGCAAATCAAGACGTTGATTGGCCGACGGCACTGGAAAGCGCCTTTGGCGAAGAGGAAATGGGGCTGTTGAGTTGCATCATTTCGTTCTGGTTCGGCAACCGCGCAATGTCGAAAGCCAGGGCAATCGTCACTAAGAGTTGAGGGATATGAGTGACAGTGGACATCAACGCTTTAATGAGGCTGTTCGAGACAGTCGGCTATCCTGTTCTTACCGCACTGGCGCTAGGCTATTGCCTGTTCTGGTTTATGAGGTGGCTCGTCACTAGGTTTTCGCGAGACTTGCAACAGGAATACAAGCACATTCATCGCGAGATTGATGACCTGAAACATGACATCTCTGAGAGCAAAGTAATCCTTGTCCGGTTAATAGATAGAGTTCGTCTCCTCAGCGAGGAAATCTATGCCCATGACGTGGTAGCCAGAACAGTCTGGGGTCTGAAGCCACGCGAAGATCGGCAGAGAACAAGGGCAGAGCGGCGGGAGCAACTGGAAGACGAGCTTGCCGACATAGGCAAGAACGGCATTAATCGCGAGAGCAAAAAAGACTAAGATATGCAACCCCCTGCAACCCCTTGAAACCCCATGCAACACCTGATGGACACCCTGTTGCATTGGTGATACAATCGTTGGGCATGACGACACACGTCAGCGTCACACATGATGTCACCTCATCAGTGTTGGTTGATACACCTAAAGAAGGGCCAGTCTAGTCAACTGGCCCTTCGCTTTTGTGGAGGTGGTCATGGCAAAAGCAACTGAACTCAACGACAGTACCAAGTTCGCAATGCCTGTCAGGAATCTGATCAGTCTGATAGTCACTGTTGCCGTAGGGGTGTGGGCTTACTTTGGAATCATTGAACGCCTCAACAAGCTAGAGACCAATGAGATTCTTATGAAGGACGACCTCATAAAAAATACAGAGTTCCGTATCAAATGGCCGCGAGGAGAGTTGGGAGAGCTTCCCGCCGATAAAGAACAGTTCATGCTGATTGAGCATCTGAGCAAAGAGTTCGCCGCTCTGGTTGCAATGGTTGAAGAAGGGAAGGCTCCCTTCGACCAGCAGCAAGCATTGACTCTCGACTTTTATCGGCAGAGGATTGAAGCAATTGAAAAAAATATTGAGAAAATTAAAGAGAATCAATTGTCTCTTGGCGGCAGAAAGGATCACAAATAGATGGACGGTGTAATCGTATCGATGTTTGTCTTGATGCTCTACGTCAATGGTGACATCAAGGAATACATGGGCCACCACGAAAACAGTCGTGGTGAATGGGTCGAGATGGGCATGACCGGATGCTTGGCTATGAAGCGAACCCTAAAGAGAAACGGCTGGCGCAACTCAGCAACTGGACGTACCCGATATGTCTGCGAAAAGCGTAGTGCCTTGATCAAGAAAAATTATAAGGGACTACCCGTCGTCGTCGGTATTCTCAGCGGCGGATTTCTCAAGTGAGCCTCTACCCTCAAGCGTATTAGCGATTGCCTCGCTGCACCAGCCCATGTCCATGAGCTTCTGTTCTGCCTCATGCGCATCGATGTAGCCTTGATCGAAGTCATCAAGGATCAGCGTCACCTTTTCATCGAAGGCGTTCTCACTCCCCATCGGACCTTTTCCTTTTGTTTATAGCATCTTCGATCTTACCTGCGATTTGATCGCCAAGCGTTTTGCCATCCGCGAATCGTGGTACTGGATACGCCTCGCGCACGGTTTGGATCGCTAATTTGATGGCCTCACACCAATTGTGGATGGTGCCATTCTTTTTCTTCTCCCCCCTCAGACCATCTGCCAGCACATCCCTCACCACTTGAGCAGACGAGACGCCGCTGGTCTCAGCTTCTTCCTTGATGGCGGTGATCGTGGTCTCAGGAAGCAGCACATTATAGGTACTGTGTTCGCTGTCCATGCGGCGTGGTCTTCCTTTAGCTCCCGCCATCACCTTTCTCCTTCTTCTCAAACGATGAATAGAGGTGACCCGCGATTGCGGCATAGGCTGATGAATCCTTGTAGTGATCTTCTTCACTAGGCGAACCAACCGCTTCGCGGGAAATCTTAAAAAATTCTTGGCATCGCGAAACCTGACGGGGCTTGACTTCAATCCCTAAGTAGATGGACCAGAACTTCGCTGTCATGTCGAAGCACTCATCAATGTTGCCATGCGTCTTGTTGCGCACACCAACGATGTCAGCGGCTTCTCTCAGTAATTCAATCGCCTTCATTTGTTTTCTCTTCCTTCATCTTATTTTACTCGCCATACCCTTATTAAATTACGGCGATTTCCGACAGGATGAATGTTAGCCAACCTGCGTGTTTTGAACGTGCGGTGGTCAGCAAGCCGCTCCCTAACCCTATAGATGATATTGTATTCGCTATCTGGCGCTACAAAGCTGTCGCCTACGGCCATGGCGGAAAGGGCCTTCAAAGCCTTTGCTGTTCTTGGGCTATCTTTCATCGCCTTTGGTAGCGGGATTCCACATTCAATCTCATAGTCGTCAAACATATCTATGTCGTCAAACATATCTATCTCTCCTCCTCTTGATGTCGTTCTTCCTTCAGTGGCTTGGTGCGGAACAACCCCTTGTGTTCTGGGTGCTGTGCCATGAAGAGCCTTGCGTAGTAAGCAATGAAATCATTGCTTATCTTGAAGTCTTCGCCCGTCGTTTCGATGCTGGTCTCCCAGCGTATGCGGTTGACGACCAGCCATGCGCCAAGGTGCTTGTGTCTCTGTTTCATCAGTGCTTGAAACGTGAATCGCTTGAAGAGGCGGTAGACGTGGGGATTTTCTTGGTGCCACGCCCACCACCTCTCCTTCTTCGTCGGGCTAGAAAGGGATGTCGTCATCAAGATCATCGCTTGGCTTGGGGTCGGCTGGCTTTTCGTAAGGCTCGGAGAACCAGACCGACAGGTACGGTGTCGTGCCATCTCGCTGCATCTTGATCGATGCGGCTATCTCCAGCTTCGCTTCGTGCTGGTTGGTCACTTGACTGACCTCTGTCTTTCCGTCCTTGAACTGCGCGACCAGCATCTTCACTGCTTCCTTTGTGAAGCCGACATCCCCACTCAGTTCGGGGGCTTTAGGGTGCCCGTCCGGTGTGTATTGCGCAGCCAATGTTAGTTTTTCAACCTTACGCTGGTTGCGGAAGATGGCACCGCCACCTAGTTGTGGATTTTTTGCCATGATTTACTCCTCTAATTTCCAGGTTTCGCCATTGTTGGCCGCTGTTTTAGCAGCCTTGAAATACCCCAAAACAATATCTTCGTTTTTAGGGTCGATTTCATTCAGTAATTTCCTCGCATTCTTTGTTCCAACTTTATAAAACTCATTCATCATAGTGTTGACCTCCTTAGCATCCTTGCAATACATCGGACTCCTTTCGTCCAGTCCCAATCGCGGCATGAATGTTTCAATGGTCTTTAGGATTAGGTTCGCACCCTCGCTGTTGGTTGGCCCTGAAATTATCGGCTTGCCCCCATCTATTATGACGGGCTTTTCGGGGTGATCCAGCAGACCGCTCCGCCACTCCTCCAATGACATTGGCGCTGCCGCATCATTCTTCTTTGGCTTGTCGGCAACAGGCTTTGGCTGCTCAATCTTTGTTGCATCCTCTAACTGCTTTGCATTGACCTCCTCATCGCTGTTGTCGGTAGCATCAGCATCACCCAGATCGAAGTCTTCCTCCGGTTCTCTATTGAAGAACTCTGAGTCCTTCTCTCCCGTTACACACTTGAAAGCGGTGCGCATGAAGAGCTTGTCCGCATAGCTTCGGGCAGACCCACTACTCTGCGCACCTTGTGCTGGGTGGTAGATCGTCACGATGTCATAACCCTCGACAGTCGCACCCCCCTCATGGATCAAGTCAAAGGCATACTGAAACTTAAAGGTCTTGCCCTCGCCTCCAACCTCTGTCTCCCTGCATCTCCAGAACAGGCCGTGCTGTAAGGCCAGCGGTGGGATGGCAGCGTAATAAGAGTCTATTGGCACATACTTAAACTTGGCAAACTCATTACTCATGTCCTTCACCAACGGATTATCCGCCACTGCCTTGGCCGTGGCGAACAGAGCCTCGGCAATTTCCTTGGGTATCTCAGTCATCTTGGTCACCTCCATCATATTGATCACAGAATGGTGCAACAGCGCACCACGATTCACACCGGACATAGCGTCCAGGTCTCACTTGAATGTTTCTGTCCTCTGCCTCTCCAGCAAACACCTTGGCATCGGCTTCAACATCGAAGAGCTTGAGCGCTCGTTTGTTCGTGCCCTTATGCACTGCCCACTTGGTGGGCTGTGCCCATCTTTCCTCGTCGGTGCAGTGGGGCAGGTCATCGAAGTCTGCTTGCACTTCGGAGTTCTTGTGGGCGCGGACACGCTCTTCGACGTAGCGGTCTTGCTCATCCTCTGCCCACAGATGGACAGGGATTTCGTGGACAGGGGCGGGGGGATAGCCTTCTCGCACATCGGCATCCGATTGCCGCCAGTCTCTAATGAATGCCACCACGCTGGCTGACTTCACTTTCAAGCCCTTGGCCTGTCGTATCAGGTAGGCGTAGACATTTATTTGCCGCTCCCATTCGGGCTTGATGCCCTGTGTGACGCCATAGGCAGCCGTGGTCTTGTAATCCTTGAGGTCAACGGCATCGTCCTCGACAAACTGGTAGTCGATTGCTCCGCTGATCAGTGTGCCGTCCACCTCATGGGATAGCCGCTCCTCAGAGACGTAAGCATTGCTCGTCTCGCGGCTAAGGATTTCATGGATGGCGCTGCCCCACACTCGATAGACCAACTGGCTTACATCATCAGTCAGCTTGGGGTAGTGCATCCGACGTAGCTGGGAGATGCGGGGAGAGTCGATGAGGGTCGTGACCCGTAGCCCTTCAGGCTGGTCGCCCTTGTCGTAAGCAGTGATCGCTCTGACCACTGGGTCGGGGAGATCGAATTTATTTGTTATTTTCATTTCGATGTGTCACCTCTAAAGTCAGTGAGCATATTACACAGGCAGTGTTAAATGGCAATAGAGAACTTGTTGGCTCCAGAAAATATTAACTGGTTGTGGGAGGCCACAATCCTGGGTGAGCCTGCCAGCAAGTCTAACCAACGACAGATCGTGCGGATGGGCGGCAGACCACGCCTGATCAAGAGCAAGAAGGCGTTGAACTATGCGCGGCAGTTTCATCTGCAAGCACCACGGATGCCGCTGCGCGATCCGATACTGGATGACGTGCTGATGTGGTGCCGCATTCATTACGCAACTCGTCGTCCAGACCTGGACGAATCGCTCATTATGGATGCCCTTCAGGCGGCAGAGATCATCGGCAACGACAGACAGATCAAAGCGAAGGTGGTTCTGTGGGCGCTGGACAGGGACAACCCCCGCGCAGAAATTAAACTCGCGTGTCTGAACTAGGGATTTGGCATCAAGTGATTCGTCGCGCACTGCGCGATCTCTGCGAGCGTGATGACACGCTGCGGGATGACGCGATTGCCTGGATTGGCGACGGGAAGGGTAAAGATTTCGTGGAAGTGTGCATTGCTGCTGACCTGGATGCTGGCTCTGTGGCAAAGCTCGCGCATCGGATGCTTGCGCTTGGGCCGGATCGTGCTAGATTGTATTTGACTCGTGTGATGGAGGTGACCACAGATGACAGACATAACAGAAGTATTGACCAGTGAATATTCAAGCAAACCCAATGGACAATTCCGACGAACCTGCCCAGCGTGCAGCGACCAGCGTAAAGGCTCGCACAAGAGCGAGCGGGTTCTCTCCCTCAAGATAGAGTGGCCTGACATCAAGTGGATGTGTCACCACTGCGGTGAGCGTGGTGGGGCCAGCCTACGAAAAGAGCTACCGCCAACCAACGTGGTGAAGTTCACACCGCCTCCACCCAGTCAACTGGATCGGCGGGTGGCAGACTTCTTGGATGAGCGCGGCATCGGCAAGGAAGTACAGGCTGGTGTGATCTCAGCCACCCGCTACATTCGCAGTGCTGGCGGCGACACCTTGTGCGTAGGGTTTCCCTACCATGACGGCAGCGATCAGCCATACGCAATCAAGTGGCGAGGCGTCAAGGAGAAGGGCTTCACTCAGGACGGTGCAGCTAACACCTTCTATGGCATTGAGAAAGTAACTATTGGCGAACCAATAATAATTTTTGAAGGCGAACTCGATGTTCTTTCAGGACGAGAGGCTTCTCTGAGGAACTGCATCTCCGCCCCGAATGGGGCACCTATGAAGGTGAGTGAGGGCGCTATCGATCCTTCGGAGGATCGGAAGTTTGCCTACGTCTGGGCGGCAAACGACATCCTTGAACAGACAGACAAGGTCATCATCGCCTGTGACAGGGATGGTCCTGGCACTGCGCTGGCCGAAGAGCTTGCTCGACGCATCGGCAAGGCGCAATGCTGGCAGGTCGAGTGGCCTGATGACTGCAAGGATGCCAACGATGTTTTGCTAAAGCATGGCAAAGCGGCGTTGGCTAACGCCATTGACGAGGCGACCCCGTGGCCTATCGCTGGGCTGTATGCAGCGGAACATTATTTCGCGAAGGTCGATGACCTCTACGCCAATGGCGAAGGGAGAGGCAACTCGACAGGCTTCGATTGCGTTGACGAACTGTTCACCATCAAGCCTGGAATGCTCCACGTTGTCACGGGCATCCCGTCGATGGGCAAGTCAGAGTTTGTTGACCAATTGATGTTCAACCTTGCTCGTCAGTACGATTGGAAGTCGGTTGTCTGCTCGTTTGAAAATCCTCCAGCCATGCACATCACCAAGCTATTAGAGAAGGCCATCGGAAAACCCTTCCATAAAGGCCCGACCCCACGCATGACAGAAGAAGAAATGAAGATGGGCCTGACGTGGGTCAATGACCACTTCGTTTTCATGGAGCAGAGCGATGGCACCTCAGCTTCGATTGATGAAATTTTAAGTCGGGCCACGGCAAGTGTTCGCCGCATCGGGTGCCGTTGTTTGGTGATCGATCCCTACAATTATATCGATCTCCCCATCGGAGGGAGAACATCAGAGACTAACCTGATCTCCGATATGCTGACCAAAGTGCGGAACTGGGCAGCGGCCCATGACTGTGCCGTGTTTTTCGTAGCGCATCCAGCCAAGTTGTACAGGCAGAATGATGGCAGCTACCCCGCTCCGAAAGGCTATGACATATCGGCCAGCGCCTCTTGGTTCGCCAAGTCAGACGTGGGCCTGACAGTGCATAGAAACTACGACAACGACACGGTCGAGATTCATGCCTGGAAAGTTAGATGGAAAACGCTGGGCAAACAGGGTATGACAGAGTTGAAATATGACGTAGTTACGGGGACCTACTCTGAAGAAACAGGGCCGGAAATCTGGGAAGACGATAGCTGGGCCAGCGGATACTGACCACGGGACACCAGAGAGGTCGCGCCACAACGAGACTAGGTTGGAGCCGATTGATCCCAGATCGCGGAAGTTGAGGATGCGGGTCACAGACGGC
>Ga0208919_1001809_pt1 | contig 11813 bp, 4 predicted proteins | sample 4_EtaG_FD_184076 | JGI IMG/M metagenome (GOLD analysis project Ga0208919, IMG submission 184076) | Marine viral communities from the Subarctic Pacific Ocean - 4_ETSP_OMZ_AT15127 metaG (SPAdes) (version 3) | ecosystem: Environmental > Aquatic > Marine > Oceanic | place: Pacific Ocean | collected...
GCCTAATATAGGGCATTATATTGCAAATGACACTTCAGGTACTATTTATCAAGTTACAACTCATTTGCCTGCATTTAATAACTCAAATAACGGATTAACAGGCTATAATAGTGAAGAATTAAAAGATTCGTTTTCTCTTAATTTTAATTCTTTACCTGAGTTTTTAACATGGCCAACTAGTCAATTTAGAGAGACAACAAAACAAGGTGGTGTTGAAGAGCTTATTTATATTCATAAAGGAATGTATTTACATTTTTCAGGAAAAAGAGAAAATGGAGAAGAGATAGAAGAAATAGTAAAAGTAAGAGATATAATGTTTTTTTGGTTACAAGATGATGAAGGAATAAACGAATTAGATACAAGTAACTCAAATGCTGTAACTATAAGAACTTGGAGAGGTCAGTTAGGAACTAAGGCTATAGATTGGAATGCAGAACCTTATAGTACTACAATGAATAGCATTAGAGTAGTTTGCCCAACTTTTAAGTATCCAAAAGGAGCCAAAGGAAGAGATACAAAGGTAGTATTTAAAAATCAAAAAGCTTCAATTGATTCTTTTGCTATTACATATAGACCTAAGAGGTTTAAATAATGAAGGGTCTTCTTTCAAGAGTAATCTTTAATAAAACAAAGATTGGCAAAGGTTTAAAAGAACTTAAATCAGGAATAGCAGACGTCCAGAAAGCAAAAATAGATGCATTTGAAAAAATTACTAATGAAGATGTAGAAGAATTAAAAGTTGTATTAGAAAATGTAATGGGAAGTGTTAATAATTATACACCTTCTCCAACTGTTCCGTCTTCTGAAGGTAATGTAGGCGATATAAAGGTTGTTAAAACTGCAAAAAATAAGTATGATTTATTTATAAAAGGAGAAGATTCATGGCATAAAGACACTAATTCTTCTTTTAATCCTATAGATAAATCTCCTGAAAATCAACAATTTTCTGCTATGCAAAATAATGATGGAACTATTGATTATAGTTTTAATGATGTAACTAGATTAACTATAGATTTAGATGCAGGCACAGTTACTGGAGTAGCAACTCCTGTATTAAAAGCTTCAGGTAATTTAAAACTACAACCAACAGGCACTACAACTGTAGATTCTACTTTAGCTGTAAGTACTATTGCTGCTGCAGATAGTGATACAGATAAGTTTTTAGTATCAGATAATGGGACTGTTAAGTATAGAACAGGTACTGAAGTATTAAGTGATATAGGTGCTGGTTCTGGAGATATAACAGGTGTAACAATAACTACAGATTCAGGTTCAGGGTCAAAAGCTTCAGATACAGCTGGTAGTGCTGACTTTTCTTTACTTGGCTCAAATGGAGTAGGCATTACAAATAGTGGGACAACTATTACAGCTGTTGCCGTTCCTGCCGAAATAGACCATGATAGTTTAAATAATTTTGCAGCAAATGAACATATAGATTGGACAGGAGCAAGTGCAGGTACTGTACATGCTACCAATTATACTAATACAACATATAGTGAAGCAACAGGTTCAGCAGAAGGTTTAATGTCTATAGCACATCACGATAAATTGGATGGTATAGAAACAAGTGCTACTGCAGACCAAACAAAGAGCGATATTGATGGTTTAGCAATAACAACTGTAGGTGCATTAGATACTGGTAGTATAGCAAGTGGTTTTGGAGCAATAGATAATGGTAGTTCAAATATAACTACTACAGGTACAATTAGTGGTGGAACTATAAATGGTTCAGCAATATGGCAAGAATGGGTGTTTAATACCAATAGAGGAGTTGCAGATAGGTACTATTATAGAGATACTGATGATTTAGATGATTGGAGAAGATGGGATGCATATGAGACTCTTGCAGGTTCAAATATAGTTATTTCATCAAATGAAGTCCCAGGTCAGTTTGTTATACCAGAAGATTGCACAATAAAAGCAATGTATGGACAAATTATGAATAGTGGAAGCACTTCTTGTCCTACTATAACTATATGGTATGGAAATCCATCAGATGGAACTATTGTTGGTATGACGAGTGCAGGTGCTGCTCAACCTAACAGTGGGTCAGCATTAGTTTCATTAAAAGGATATGAAGTTAGCAAAACTGATTTTAGTACTGATTTAAGTGCAGGAGATATTGTAATACCAACAGTTCATTATGGAGCTGGTAGTTTACAAAGTTATATAGGAAGTTTAACAGTTAAATTTATAACAAGATAAAAAATGTTGGAATTTTATAATAAAATGATTATATTAAAATGATGAATTATACTCAAAAAGGAGTTAAATGACATATTTACCACCAATGAATAACGAAATGCTTCGAGATGGAACATTAGTTGCTAATATTGCAGGTAAAAAAAATACTAACTTTGTTCCTGGTACACCTGACCCTAGTAAGGGGAGGTTTGGTGATACATTTATAAGAGCTGTAGATGGTCAATTATCGCATGTTAATAAGATAGAGGCTGATGTTATTGATAATCTGGGAATGGTAGGTCAATTGATGGTAAAAGATGCTGGAGCTGGAACAACAAACCCTGATACAGGGGCTCCAGAATATTACTTCCCTTGGGGAGCATTAATTTCTGCTGGTATGACTGCTTATCAAATGAATAATAGTGGAGGAATGAGTGATTCTGCATTAGCAGATAAATTTAGTAGTTATAAAACTAGACTAGATACTTTGGATTCTAGAGCAGATAATATGATGAATCCTGAATCTACATATAATCAGAACATGATAAATGATTCTAATAAAAGAAGCTTCGACCAATTAGCTTTTACAAATATGATGACTGATAGAGGAGATGCTGCGGGTGGAGTAGGTGCATATAGTGGTATACAAAACCAACAAACCCAAGCTAATTTAGATAAAACACAGCAAATAAATGCTGATATGGCAAATAAAATACAACAACAAAACCTTGCTCAAGGAACTAATTTAAAAGGAAAGTTACTTGGAGGTTATCAGCAATACGATGCAATGTTTGCTCAAAAAGCTGCAAATGAAGCAGCACAAAAACAATTAATGACTGGACAACTTATTGGAGGATTAGGGCAAGGATTGACTTATGGTTCAATGAAAAAAGATTTAGATACGGCAGGAGACCCAACTGGAGATTTAGGAAATACATTTCTAGAAACAGATGAATACGGAAATTCAGTTTCAGTAGATGAATGGGGTAATGAAAGTTCAGTAGAAATGCAAGAAGGTGGAAGTGATATAGAACAGCTTTTGGCACAGTATCAACAAAACCCAAGTCAGTATGGAGCAGGATACAATCTTTTGTTGTCGGCTCTTTCAGGGACACAACAGCAAGGTACGGGTACGACTAGTGGCAGTTGGTTTAGTCCTGCTTCATGGAGTCAATATAAATGATAGACTGGACAGCACAACAAAACGCAGATTTAGTAAGAGCTCAAAATATAGCAGCTAATGCTGTTGATTTAGGAGTATTAAGCAATAGAGCATTTAACCAATTTGGTCCTGGAATTATAGATAAGATAAAAGGAATACCAGGGGGTATTTTTGATAAAATAAAAGGGATTCCAGCAGATATTTTAGATAAAGCGCAAGGTTTATTTTCAAGAGACAAAACAGGTAAAAAAAATACTGACTCTATCCCTGGAACATCTGAAGTACAAGGTTATGTTCCACCTGAAGGTTATGTTCCAGGTACAGAAAAAGCTCGTGAAGGAAAAGAATGGATTGATGAAGCTAATGCGCTTGGTATTTCAATTGAAGAACTTGCTCAAATGAGAGCTAAAGAAGACGTTGCAAAAGAATATGGTATGACACCTGAAGAAATGCAATATATAATAGATAATAAATTACATAAAAAAGATAACCCAAAATATAACAAAAATAAACAAGGAGTTAATATGGCACAAGGATGGTTCCCTGGAAAACATCTTGCACAAGGTATGGGTAATGTAGCTGGAAGAGTTTCTGCTATACCTGGAAATATAAAAGCAAGAGGAAATCCAATGACAAATCAAACTGGATTATTCCAAGGGGGAGAACAAGGAAGAGTTTTAGGGCGTTTTAGAGACGCTTTAGAAGGTGGTTTTCAACAAGGTAGAGGTGGAAATCCAATACTTCAAGCAAAAGCAAATGAAGCAAGAGGAATGTCAGGGCCTGCATTTAAGTCTGCAGCACAAGGTATGATACGTCCGTTTAATTTTAAAAGTCCTACAAGTGGAGTATTAGGTCCTCAAGGCGGAGGAATGCCTGGAGTTGGAACAGAAGAAAGAAAAGCTGAATACGATAGAAGAGGTTGGGCTTATGACGACACTATACCAGGATATGGCGGACCAGGTGGACCACAAGAACCATCTTTGGAGGGTTTTGTTGATTTCTATACACAACCTTATCAAGAGCTTGGAAGTTATATTGATGATGCTACAGGAAACTATTTTTCTAACACATGGGATGATGTATCGCAAGGATTTGATAGATTGGGTGAGTCCACTGGTTTGTGGTAAATTGTTAATTATAAAAAAATAATAAGAGGTAAACATGGCATTAGGTAATGTTTCAGGTTGGGCGCAACATGATGACCAAAGAGAAGAGCAATTTAGTTATGCTTATTGGACATCAAAAGCTAATGATGTAAGAGGTAATATGGGAATGATTGACGCTAAAAATAAAACTTTAGCAAATCCTGAACATGCATTATTACCTGCGTCTAAAATGTGGAATGAGTATTTAAAAGTAGCACAATCTAGGGGTATAAGGCCCAATTATGCTGCTTTTAAGCAAAATTATGATAAATTGGTACAGCAAGATAATGCTCAATTTATGAACTTATTTACTGGTGCTATGGCTCAAGGATTAGATACTGATGATATTCGTAAAGCAGTTAATGCTAATCCTGAAATGAAACAACGATTAACTAAGTTAATGATGCAATCTGACCCAGAAACTCAAGCGGCAATAGCTCCGTTTTTAAAAGAAGAACAAAGCTTTTGGGATATGGTAGGAGAAAGTCCTTTAATGTTTGGTGGAGGAGCTCTCGCAACAGGTTATGCTGCTCAAAAGTTTGGACCAAGTTTATTAAATAAATTAAAACCAGGGGGTTTGGGAACCACCGCTGGTTTAGCTGCGTCTGGACAATTAGTAGAAATGGCTCTTGAAAACTTTGGGGTTGATAAATCAACTGCTGATAAAATAGGAGCTGCAGCACAAGTAGGGCTTAGTGGATATGTTGGTAAGGATTTTCTTACTAAAGAAGGAAGAGCAAAATTATTTGGACAAACAAAAGGACAACCCGCAGTTCCTGAAAAATCAGGCTTAAGTAAAAGACAACAAACTAAGTTAGACAGAGCAAAAATCAAAATGAAAGCAGAACGTCTTAAAGGGGTTCTAACAGAAAAAGAAACAAAAGCACTTGGAAAATATGAAAAATCAATTAAATACTATGAAGATTTAGAGAAAAAGAAATTTAGAGCTGCTAAACCTGAAGTGAAGCCTAAAACAAAGCCACCTGGATTTAAAGGATACGGAAGAGGAGCTATGGCTTTACTTCCAATGGCAATGGGATTATACGACTGGTTTAACGAGGAATAAATGGCTATTGGTGCTTGGCCAAGCGAACCTCAATACAATGAGGCTCTTTCACCCTTCGATAAGCCTTATCAACCTATAGGTGACAAAGCTGCTGTAGAAGAAGACTTTACCCCCGAATATAACGAAGGGCAATTAAAACAAATGATGGAGACCTATAAAGAGGCCCCCTCTATCTTTGATGCTCAAACAAGAGATAAAATCAAAAAACATGCATACTATTATAATGTTCCATTTTATGATGGAGATTTTGATATAGTAGACGCTATGAAGCAATTTGGTGTAGGTTTAATGGAAGGATTTACTACACTTGGAGGAGACCTTGCAGAGCACCCAGATAATGAATATGAAGCAGTAATAAGGAATGTAGGACATTTAATAGGTTTTGCTCCAGGTATATTAAGCAAGCCATTTAGTTTACTTAAACTTACAAATGCTGCAAAAGCAGCTGGTGGTCTAAAGTCTATACCTATGCTTGGTGCTGATTGGATTACTAAAAAAGCTACAAAAATTATAACTCCAGTTACTAAAGCCGCTATGAAAGGAAGAGCAAGTGCCGCTCAAGCATCTGCTGAATTTATAGGAACTGGTAAACAAATGCTTCATGGGGCTTTCCATTTAGGAACTGCAAGTGCTATCAGTGCATGGCAACAAGGTGTTGATGGTATGATGCAATCAGCGTTCGGAGGAGCTGTATTTGGAGCAGGTTTTGCAGCAATAGGTAATATGTTTCCAAATCCAAACTCTGGCCCTATTAAAGCCTTAGCTGGCTCAATGTTCCAAGGACTTCCATCTACAATGCGAGGAGCTACTACTCCTGAACAGGTATACGATTATTTAATGGGTGCTTACTTTGGTGGTCATACAAAGGGCTGGAAGCAAACTAAAGCAGATAAATTTTTAATGAAGTATAATAAAGAGAGATTTGGAGAAGGTGAAGAGCGTAACGCTAAACTTGCTGTAAATAAGAACCCAGAAGATTCAAGACATTGGAACAAATTAGAACCTGAAGTTCAAGAATTTATTACAAAAGAACGAGGTAGAGAAGGCTCTCCTTTTTATGTTGAATCAGCTGAACAACAAGAAGCTGTGATTAATGCTCTTATAAAAGAATTAAAAATACCTTTAGATAAAGAAACTGGTGAACCTACAAAGAAAAGTTATGAAATGCTTTTAGATATGGTAGACCCAGCTTATCCAGAAAAAGTAGGAAGTGGTCGTTTAGCTAGAGAAACAGAAAAAGAATTAATTGATATTCATGAGAGAAGATTAAAAATATTAAAAGAAATAGGTGATTTAAAAGAAGCTATTCCTAGAGCAAGCGAAACTGATAAAAGGGTTTATGAAGAAGAAATAAAAAAATTAGAGTCTGATTTAATAGATATAGATAAAAGACAGAACCAATTAGATGAATTAAAGCCATTAGAATATTACGATAAAGATAATAAGACTATACTCATAGAAGAAAGAGGAAATGACGGTAATGATATTGGTATGAGAGCTGATAAAGAATTTACTAAACATAGTGAAATTATTGTTGAAAAAGGTTTAAATAATATATGGGACAAAAAAGGCTCTACTCCTTTACAGAAAAAGACTGAGAAGTTACGTTTAACAAATATTATAGATAGCATCATAAATAAACCTGAATACAGAGGTACTGGTGTAAAAGTAGATACACAAGCTTTAATAAAAGATATAAAAGATACTGTATTTAAACTTGAAAATGTAAGACCTAAAATAGATAAAGATTTAGAGAATAATCTTCGACAAACATTAATTACAAAGAATTTTGGTAACCAAGTTAAGTTTAAGAATATTATATTGACAAGAAAAGGTTTAAAAATTACAGACAGAGGTGCAGATGGTTTAACAATGGCTGGAAACCAAAAAAGAGTTGAAGAACCTTTAAAAGTAATAGAAGAAAAATTTGCTGAAATATCCGTAGAAAAAGACCCTATGGTTCTTATAGACTTAGTAACTACATATAAAGATGGAAGAAGAGTTGATTCTACTTTATCTGATTTAAGAAGACAGTTTAAAAAGAGTCCAAGACAATATAAGAAAGTTTTAAAAGAAATAAGTAATAATATGAAAGAAGAAGGTTATTACGAGTTTGGTGGAAGAGCAGATAATGATGTTATTATTTATATGAAGAAGCATCCTCATTTAAGAGATTCTGCTAAATTAGAGGCTTTAAAAGGTTCTTTAGAAGCATATTTTAGGAAGACTCCAAAAGCCGAAAAACAATTTAATGAAGCCATAGCAAGAAGAGAAAAATGGGTAAGCGAAACAGAAGCTAAAGAAAATTACTATAGCAACCTTATGTATGATATAATGATGAATGGATATAAACCTAAAACTCAACGTGAGTGGAATACTACTTTAAATAGGTTACTTGATGGTGAGGGTTATATAAAGAATGCTACAGCATGGAATAAAAGACAGCAAATATGGTTTACTCCAGCCTGGAAAGCAGATGGTGAGTTTGTTGCTAATTACTTTGATAGTTACTTAAAAAATCTAAAAAAAGTAGAAAGAGAAAGCTTTGAAAATACTGCTAATGAAAAATACTTAGATGGTATATCCAATGGCTTTGCTAGATACATTATAGCAAGAGATTTAGACCCTGCATTAAAAAAGAAATTAACAATACTTAGTAAGAATACTGAACATCCTGAACATGTTGACGGTATGATATTAGTAGAAGATACTTATTTAAATGGTTTAATAAAAGATAGCGGAATGCCTGAATCAGGTCAAAGCAAATCGTTTATTGTTAATCCCGATGGAAGTAAAGGTGCATTACTTGGTAAATATATGATGCATTCAGTTGGTCCTGAAGCTTCAAGAATGATGCGAGAAAAAGGCGTTCATATGATTATGCAGGAATCAGCTGTTAAACAAAGAGGTGAAAGAAAATTAACTGATTATGATATAAAAAATAATAAACTTGAAATAAGAAATGAAGAAGCTATATATGAACTTCCAATACAAGATATAAGGTATAATTATAGTGTAAAAAATAGCCAAAAAATGGTAGGGTTAAATGAAGATGGTAGCCCTCATTATCATCGTCTTCCAAAACAATTGATATTTTCAATGCTTCAAAATACTCATAGTCCATTTGCTAAATCTTTAGTAGAAGACTTTTATAATGAGGTTATATTTAAAAACTATGAAGGCGATAAAACTTATAATAGAATGGTTGATGAATATCTTGACAATCCTAAAGATAAACTTAGACTTGATTTAATAGAGAAGAATATAGATAAACTAGGTATTGAGTCTTTATTAAAGGCTGCTAATAGCCAATCTACAGAATTATCAGATGCTGCTTATTTAAAATTAACTAAGATAAATAGAGAATTTATTGAAGAAAGAATTGCTGATGGTGAAATATCTCCTCAAGAAGGTCAGGAAATAAATAAAAATCTAGATACATGGAACTCTGCTATGGATAGAATTACTAATTCTGTAGTTGAGTGGTCTGCTACAGAAAAAGCTGCAGGCAGAACAGGAGAGATAAATCCTGTATTAATGCATAAATGGATTAGACCTTTTAGATTTCAAGTAATGAAAAATTATACATTTAATTCTATATCCAAACCTAAAATAGCTAACTCTGGTATAGCTAGAATGAGAGGGTTTGACAAATGGTTTCAAGGAGATTCAAAGTTTAAAGACTTAGAAACAAGAGATGATATATTTTATTTAGATAATAATTATAGAGATATGCCTCTTGAAACTCATATTGCTGGTTTTAAAGAAACTACATTAGGTAAATTCTGGGATGCATTTAACACAAAAGGAAGTGGCATTTATAATAATATTGACGCTAAAAATGTATTAACAGCATTAACTGTACGTGTTCCTATGGACTCTACTAGTGGTGCACAAGTAATGGAATTTAAAGGATTTACTGGAAGAAAAGGTCATGGTATACTTATGCACTCAAGAGCTATGAGAGCTGAAGGTGGCGCTGACCTTGATGGTGATGAGTCTCATATTTTCTTTGGAGGACGTAAAGGCGTAGAAGGTAATGGATTAAAGAAATCCTGGAAAGATGCTTGGTTAAAGAACAAAGAAGAGTTTTATGAAGACGCAGAAAAGCCTGCTAAAAAAGCAACTACTTTAAAATCTGTAAAAAAAGATAGACAGGTTATAGATAGATATTTGAAACATGTTAGGAAAAAAGGCTTTTATGACCCTGAAAAACAAATGGTTGAAGAATTAGGATATTCACCAAAAGAAGCAGAAACTTATTCAAAATTAATGAAAGATGTAGGTTTATTTAATTATACTAAAGATAATAAGTATAAAAGTATATATAGTGGTAAAAAAGGATTTAATCTTCTTGAGAGTTATTTTTCTAAACCAAAAACAGAAGAAGTTTCTTTAGGCAAAACTATTTACAACAATAAAAATAAAAAAGTTGAAAAACTATTAACTATGCAAGATAGTAAAAGCACTACTGGAATAGACCCTGAATCAAGAGATAGTAATATGTGGAAATATGACTCAACTTGGAGAGTAGATTTATCTGCTAGAGCAGTAGAAGGAAGAAGAGAATTAGGTTCAACATCTAATTTGACTCAAGTAATAAAAAATTCTCATAATACTATGCTTCAATTAAAGGGGAAGAAACAAACGTATAATATTACTGTAACAGGAAAAGATAAGAAAAAATATACTATTCCTTTAACAATAGAAGCTAGAACAGATGCAAAAGAATTAAATAAAGCTAGGAAATTAGCTTCTTCTATGATAGCTTTTACAGCTGACCCATTAGATGTAGCTGGATTAAAAGGTTATGGTCATTTCTTTTCTAAACTTCATGATGCTTATTTTAAAGTTTCTGTCCCTAAAAAATGGCAAAAGTTTTGGGATAAGATACCTGATAAAAATAAAATTTGGCATTATAGAAATGAAAAAAGTATCACAGGACAAATGGGAGATATGAATAGCGCTTTATATTCAAAAGATTATGCTAATGATTCTTCTTGGGGTGCGGGTGATGTAAAAAGATTAACAAGACATGTTGAAAATCCAGATACATTTGGAATGGAAGGTGCTAATACTAGTATGTTAAGTAAAATGGCTAAACTTGCTCATAATGTTGATTTAGTAGATAGTCCATTTAATTTTGTTCATAGTAGCAGTTTAAGAAAAATGTATTCAGAATATAATGAAATAGTACAAACATATCCAGAAATTGCTGAACTTTTAGGTAGAAAAACTATTGAAGTAGAAAAAAGTCAAGCTGCTTTAAATGTTTTAGAAGAAGGTATATATAGACCTGAGGAGTTAATAAGAGTAGCAAAAGATTTTAATAAATTTAAAAAGCTGTTAGTAGGTACTCGATATGGTAAAGGTGGGGCAAATGAAATTTCAACAGCTGATTTAGCTAAATTAGTTGAATCTAAAAAAATACCTGAAAGAGAGAGGCTCTTAAAAGAAGTTGTAAAACAAGCAGAAGATTTTTTAACTAATGATGTTACAGATATGGTTAGCCTTAGAAAGGTTTTTAAATATTATAATGAAGCTGATATTGGCCCTAAACTTTTGGCTACTATGCATGAAAAAGCTGATTATATAAAAAGGCATAACTATTTAATGAGAACAAATGAGGGTTATAGAAAAGAGCTTGAAAATGAAGGTTTAAGTACTGAAGAATCTATAGATAAATTAGTTAAAGAGTTTGAAGCTAATCGAAGAGGTATTGTAGAAGAAGAGCCTACTAATCTTTTAACTCAAACACAAGTAGATACAGAAATAGCTAATTTTAAAGCTACATTGCCTAATAATAGAGCTAAAAAATTATTTGATATGCTAATGTTAGGTTCGTTAAGAAGGGTTGATTATGAGAGTAATGTAAGCAAAGCTGGTTATTCTTCAACAGCTGTAGATAATAGAAGTGTTGTTGAGTTTATGGGAGACTTTAGTTCTATAATGAAGAAAGCATTTGTTAAACCTCCTAAAGAAGAGGGTAAAAAAATTGTTGAATCTTTTGAAGAGGGAGAGATGATGGAAAAAGATGCTCCTGTTACAGAAGCAAGAACCCTTTTAAAAGATAGTACTACTGGTTATGAAGGTTTGCACGGTAAGCCTAACATGAAAGTTTTATCAAAAGAAACTAGAAGCGTATTAACTGAATTAGTTGAGCATATTAAATTTTATAATAATGGTGTTGGTAAAGGATTAAATGAAATAGCAAGAGGAATGACTGGTAAAAATTTAAATGCTTTACGTTTAGAAG
>Ga0208919_1001810_pt1 | contig 11810 bp, 1 predicted proteins | sample 4_EtaG_FD_184076 | JGI IMG/M metagenome (GOLD analysis project Ga0208919, IMG submission 184076) | Marine viral communities from the Subarctic Pacific Ocean - 4_ETSP_OMZ_AT15127 metaG (SPAdes) (version 3) | ecosystem: Environmental > Aquatic > Marine > Oceanic | place: Pacific Ocean | collected...
GTACTAGGGCTAGTGGTAATCAAGGAGGAGTTCCAAACTCTAACGCACGAAATTAAAGCATGGTAGACGAAAAATATCAAGTATTATTAGATTTAACTGAAACAGCTAGAGTTAATGACTTTAACATGGATGTTGCTATGGCTAAGTTTCCTGAACTTCAAGGCGTAGACAGACAGCTATTGAATGATTTCGTGGAAACAGCTAGAGTGTCAAACTATGATATGCAAGGCACGCTAGACAAGTTTCCAGAGTTTACTGGCAAGTATAAAGGTGTGTTTGATGGAGGAGGTAATATATACTACGGTGACGCTGTAGCTTCACGATCAAACATGGAGACGTATGATATACCTGAGGTTGCCGAAGGTCAGACTATACCCATGAGCACTTTAGACCCTGCGCAAGCTGCAAGGATACAGAGCAATCTTGATCAAGGATTACCTGTTCATCAGTGGATGCCTAGTGACTTTGATACATACGTAAAGACAGATGAGTATGCTCAAGCTGCTGCCGCAAGAGTAGCTGAACAAGAAATACAACAAGAAAAGCAAAACAAAAGAGACGCTGTAAATAGAAACTCTGCTGAAGCTTATTTAGCCTTAATGGATAACGCTGCTAAAGAGGCGGAGTTTGAAGATGTAATGCAGCAGAATAGAGCAAATCCTGTTTCGCACTTTATGTTAAGTGATGAGGCTAAGATTGGCCATCTAATAAACAGGTTTGAATCAGGAGACTTAAATCCTAGCGTACTGCCAAACGGTCAGACAGTTGAAGCGGTGGCTATACCTGGTATTCAAGAGTTTGAAGAAGAGCATGGCTCTATATATGATACTAGATCTACCGAAGAGATTAAGGAGGAAGAAAAGAAAAAGGAAGAGCTAAAAAAGATAACAGCTGATGATGATATAGACATAGAAAAGCCTGAAACTTTCGTTAATAAAGACATAGGTGAGGTGTTAGGCTACTTTAATACACCTGAGGCTATTTCAAAATTTCCAGGTTTAAAAGTTGTAACAGACGACAGAGGTGTTGTAGGACCTTTGGACCAAAAGGTGATGTTTGTACTGCCTGATGGAACTGAATTAGAAATGGATTTATCTCCAACTATTACTTCTGTAACTGAACAAGCTGATAAACTTAGAGAGGTAATATCTTGGTACGAAAAAAATTCTGATCACGTTGAATATATGCAAGGTATAGAGGCGTTTAGAATGCTTGGGGATAGAAAGTTTGAAGCTGGCTTCACTGTATTTGACCCAAAAACACTTGAGCAAGCAAACGTAGAGTTAGGTTTGGTAGGTTTACACATTTCATCTACAGGTTTAGGTGCCGTCCAGGCGCTTGATTTGGGTGGGAATTTGGGTCCAGCTGGACTTTTGGCTCAGGAGGCAGCGCGTCGTACAGGCTTAGGCGTTTCTTATCAGTTGACAAACACTAACACGAAAGAAGAAATAGCTTCAGGATCAGCTAGCGAGATTCAAAATTACTTGTGGAAGAAGATTCCTAATGAAACTTGGCAAGCTATAAGAGATAATAACGCTGATACTCAATTTAAGATACTTAAAAGGATTAAGGAGGAGCAAGATACAACATACGAAGAAGAAACCACAGAAGATGGACTTACAAATATTACCACTGAACTAAGTAGACAGGCTGATTTTGAAAACAAGTTTAACATTGCTATTGAAACAATGGACCTGTCGCCAGCGGCAAAGCTTTGGCTGAAAATACTTATGCAGCGCGGTGTTGGAACACAGTCTGGAAACCGTAATAGATTTCAGACATCTGAAGAATATAACCGCGTATTCGAAGGTCAAACTTTTCAAGAAGCGGGCCCGTCAATGGGCGCTGAACTTTATGCTTACGAGCAAAGATTAGAGTGGAACGCCGGGAGTACTGGCGTGTTATATCAAGACCTTGTTAGAGCTGTTAATAACGGTACTCTTGAAGATTTAATAGCTATATCGGAATCAAAGCCAGGCGAAGAAAGTTACTGGGAAGGAGAGGCCTCTATGTGGGATTTAAACTTTGATCCCTACAGAACAGACACTCCAGAATTAGTGATGAAGGAAGAGGAAATAGCAGAAAGAAATAAAATAGACGAAGCTTTATTGCAGCTGCAAGGATTGGGTTTTGAAGATGGTAGAATTAGACTTCCTCAAGGAGAAAAAGAACAAGTCTTACAAGAGCTAACTAAATTACTACAATTCCACACAGGTACTGACGGTTTTAATATTTATAACGGCGTGTTTGACGAAAACACACTGTATAATGAGGCTCTGAACAGATCTATAATGGCTGGTGAAGATTTCGTAAGCATACTTAACACAAAATATGATGACGATAACCACGCTGAAGCTTGGGTTCTAAACGAACAAACTGGAGAATATGAACAGGTTTCTGTAAAACCAGAAATGCTTGCTAATATTATAAATACAAGTATACGCGATCCTGAGTACCTTAAAAAGCTAGCTACAACAACAGATCCGTTCTTAGACAATATGACCGGTAACTTTGACTCTTTATTTGGAAGGTATCAAGAGAAAGGTGAGGAAATCAACACGGGTTTTAAACAAGACGTAGACGACCTACTAAAGATGGTTGTTGATGCTGGTCTTGGATATAGCACTACTGCTGACAATAGAATCATTATTGAAGGCTTTGACGAGGCTCTAGTAAACAAGTGGCAATCTTCTATAAACAAAGTATTTTTAGATCACTACAAGCTGCAAGACGAGTGGTACAAAGGGTTGCAAAATCTAAATGGAAAGTTTATGAGCTTCCACTCCGCGGCCAGTAACGCGGGTAGGCAGGTTAATGCTGAGTACGATAAAGGAACTGTTTTAGCTAAAGATTTTAGAGGCGCTGTAGAAGCTTTTACTAATGATATACCTGCCTTTTTTGGATCTAAGCAAGCCGTGCTCGCGGGTCAAAGTAGGCAACGTGGAGAAGCAGCTTATGAGCGTATGCTTGACTACTCAGTAGCTTTAGAAGAAGGTTTAGGTTGGAGATACTCTAATAGAGTAATGGCACAGCAATCTGTTAACATGGGCGTTGCTATTGGTACAAACCTTGTATTACCAGGCTCTGGTATGTGGGTTGCTCCAACCTTGTTTGGAATGTCTGCTGGTGGTCAACAGAGAATTGCTATACAGAATCAGGTGGATACAGGGGAAAAAGCTAAAAAAGCTTTACAGTCCTTAGAGATAGCTTATGAAAATAACGAAGTAACTAGATCAGAGTATATCAACGGTAAAGCAGATTTAGAAGATACTATAGCGTTAGGTGATTTAAACGCGCTGCAAAGAAACGGCTCTGTTATAGCTTCAGCTCTTATTGAAGGAGGCTTTACCTACGCTATTGGTACCGTGCCAAACGCTAGGGCTGCTATAAAAAATCTAAGCGGTACTGTAGATGATCTACTTGTAGGTGCCGGTAGAAGTAGACCAGGCGCTTTTATGAGTTTCCTAGGTAACACAGGTAAGCAAATAGGTGGAGAAATTCTTGAAGAAGAATTAATTTACTTTGCTAACGAGTTACAAGCGGGTCTTCTTACTGGAAGGGAAATGGACTTTAGTCAGTGGAAAGAAGTTGCTGTAGCTTCTCTTATTATGGCTGGTCCTACTAACACGGCTACTACAGCGTACGGAACTTACGTGCAGCAGGTTGCCAACGAAGAGTGGATGCAGGAAAACGGTCCTAAGGTAGAAAAACTAAAAACATATACTGATCAGTTAAGAAGTGGTAAACTAGATACTCAAGAAGCCGCTGCTATTAGGCAAGCTATGGTTCAAGAAGCGGCGTCTTTAGGTATGGCTATGACAGGCCTAGAGGTAGACGCACTTGTAGCAGGGACAACTAGCGTGCAAGAGCTGCTTAACCATACGGCGTCTGAAAACTCTATACATAGAAAAGCTGGTGTCACGTACAAAGACAAGCCAAGGACTATAAAGAAAAAGGTTAACAAATATCTTAGCACTCTGTCTAAGACAGATAGAATATCAGCAGAGGCTCAACTTAAAACTATTAGCGACGAGAGATCACGCATATGGGAGGAAATATCTAGCGAGTATAACAACGATGTTCTTGGTGAGGAGGGCTTAGTGAATAAGATATATGGTCAATCTGGTGTAGACGTAGCTAACCAAATGCAGGATAGCAATAGCTCTAAGTACAACCCTAAGTTTAACCGTATGTCTAACAAGCAGAAGATGATGGCCGTGCATGACCAGTTAAAGTCTGATCAGATGCAAGCTGAAGTCGATAAAGCTAAGAGCAACGACAAGATCTTCAAGATGATGGAGAGAGCGGTGTACGGATACGAAGGCGGTGCTACTAAAACTAAAGCAGGTAAGAAAAGGACTACTGGTAAAGAAGGCAAAAGAGGTAAAAGAAAATTAAAAGCTGAGCAAGAGTTTTTTGAAAGAGTTGCTGCTTGGGGCATGTCCACTAGAGGACAAGCTATTTCGATAAACGCTAAGGGTAGGGAAAATGCTAAGAGTATACTTAACGAAGATATACTTACAGGTCTAAACGAAGACGCTATCGTAGAGTTTGAGAACGCTGAAGAAATGGCGTTAGACGTTCTTAACAACTGGAAAAAACGTGGTTACAAGGATGAGCACACGGCTAAAGAAGCTGCGGAAAAAATTAGAAGTGGTAAGATAGCAGCGCAAGTTACTATAAACCCAGAGACAGGTAAGGTTCAGTATATAACTCTTGATAAAGCTGGAGCTAAAGCGGCGTTAGAAAACGGTGATCTACTACAAGGTACTGCCTTTGCCCATGAAATTAGTCACGTTCTTGATTCATATGCTCTTAATGAAGCTGAGACAAGACAGCTTGCGGAAAGCATATACAACTCTCTAAACGGTAATGAAATTCTTATGCAGGTTAATGCTCTTGCAATTCTAAGAATGACCGACCCAAACATGACGGAGGATGCTAAAACTAGGCTTAAAGACGAGAGCGGTAGAAGAAGCTGGCATCCTAAGAAAAACCCGGTGGACTTTAGTAAAATGTCAGCAAGAGGTGTCGATGAGTATATCAAAGCTGTTCAAGATGTTTTAATGAATGGTAATCACGAAGTTGCTAAAGCTAGAGCCCGTAAAGTTGGTAAGCAAGGTGTTGGTAATCTATGGAGACAAGCTACAGGTTTTGGTAAAGGTGATTTTAAGTTTGATTCCAAGGGATCTGGATTAAACTACTTAATGGGTTTCATTGATGCGTTTGACAATGCAGAGATATCTCAACAGACTAAGAGAAAGATTGCGGCTAAAAAAGCACCTTCTGAAAAACAAGCCAAAGCTATGGCTGAGTCGAAAGACGGTATGGGTGCGCAGCCGAAGACTTCAGAAAGAGCTGAAATAACCAGGACGCAGAAAGAAGCTTCTCAACGAGTGCAAGATGTATACGACCAGTTAGGCATGGACGGTATACAAGACATTATATCTGAGTTTGAAGTTATAGTAAATCCAAACGAAGGTAGAGGACCTAGAGCATATGGTACGAGCATCGTAGAAAAATACGTAAAACGACTAGAGGTTGACGAAGTGGCTGGACACTTAGGTTCAACGCTGCAAGAGAGAAGAAATGCTATAGCTCAAGCTATATACTTAGACCAACGTGGTATATACGGTATGGTTCAGAAGTATAATGACGATGGTAACATTAGAACTGACGACGAAGGAAACCCAGTACCTTTAGCTGGATACATAAACAAATACATCGAGGTACGCGCTGACGAAATAGTTAACGACTTGTTGAAAGAAAAAGCGGAAGGAAGAGTAGATCACAAGTATGACAATATGGCCGACGTGCCTTCTGATGACAGCGTAGCTGAGCAAGAAAGAAGAGGTGAGGGAGTAAAGTTATATGATAGGTTTGGGGAAGCCGGGCTTGATATACACAACAGTATTGTAGCTGATGTTTTAAATGGTGTTATTGATGTTGATGGTAAAAACTACAAGACTTTAGGTGGTAAGAGATTTTACCAAGTAATGGAGATGATGGGGATAAGCCCCACTAACAAAGCTGGTAAGCCAAAGACTGGCAACTTAGACGCTACTGATGTTACTAACGGGCAAAGGTGGATACAAAAAAATATTCAGTCAGTAAGAGGCGCTGTAATACCAATGCACTCTACTACTAAGATGGTTAAGAATCCTAAGACGGGTAAAATGGAGGCGCGACCAGATAAGGCTGTCGGTATACCCGGTGTGTTGTTAAACTCACCGTTGTTTACTAAGCATACTAGAAGAGACAATCTTACTACATATTCTTTTAACGATCAGTTAACTGACGCACAGATAATGGAGGTGTTTGGTATAACTGAAAGAGGTAAGCCAAATCTTAAACCCAAAGATGACAGAAACATTGGTCAAAAAATAAGAGGTCTAGTTAAGTTGGTAGACATGGCTATGACTAACCAATCGTCTAGAGTGGCTATGGAGATGCAGGGTAGCCCTATATCTGAGGTACTACGCGTCGCTGATGGTAGGAACCTAAGTTTGTTCTCTGAAAAATCTGCTGCGCCAGCATTGTACGATTATTTAACAGAAACCCCTATTGATGTTGTGCAAGACCAAGTATACGACGCTATACAAATCGCTCACAAGCATGGCTGGGGTAATGCTAAGTTTAACCAAGCTATAATCGATGCTGGTATTGACCAAGCTGTTATAGATTATATGGAGCACCAGGATGTAAACAAGTTCTTTGTGGAGCAAAACGAAGAAGGTTTTAGAGATCCTATAAGAGCTAAAATAAAAGAGGGTTTAAAAAATAAAAAAGAATCTAAATTTTGGTTAGACTATTTAGCTGATCAACTTTACTTTTCAGAAGACGGTCAGAAAAAAGTAGGTGAAAAAGCAAACAAACAGTTAGCTAAGGCATCTGTAAAAATGATAAATACTTTACCACCTAAGTTGGTAAAAGCCCTTGGCAAATCTTTCTTTGGCTTAGTAAGTAGCAAGCGTGGTTTAAACAAAACAAACAACCAAGACGTATACGATGCGTATGACGCTAGAGTTAGTAAGGAATCACTGGCTGCTGATGACGCTGCGTTAGATTTTAACCTAAAGGACATACGTAAGATTAACGCTGGTAACGGATTAGCTCTTAAGATCCAGAGAATATTAAACGAACCAAGGCCTAAAGGTAAAACTAAAGCTCAACACGCTTTAGATAAGCAACAAAAGGTAGAAAGACTTTATGGAAAAGAGATAGAAGCTGCTAACGAAGCGAATGGTAAAGCTTTAAGTTACGTTATAAGTCAGATGGCTACTATAGGTAGCGCAAGCAACATGAACGTTAAGCTTGGAACTATTCGCTTGTTGGAAATGGCTACTAATAATGTGCTAGGTTTTAGAGGTTTAACTAACCTATCTATGATTCAATTTGCTGGAGAATCTCAGGCGGTTTGGGTTGGTAAAAACAAGAAGACAGGTAAGTTAAAATATTTTGATTCAAACCCCACTGCTGCGGATAGGAATAGTCACGACGTAAACATTAACGAAAAGCACCCTGATTATAAAGAAGCTGTTAAGCACTCTAAAAAAGCTGCAGAAAAAAAATCAAAAACAAAAACAGGTAAGTGGAAAAAGGGTTGGAATCAAGATAGAGTAAACAAGGAAGCTGGACTTTTAATTCCAAAAAGACTAAGAGCAAAAGGAGAACACATAACTCCATCTGCTAATCTTATGAGAACTATAGCTCTTGAGTTATCTAACGTGTGGTTTAATGGTGGTAACATAAGCTTAGCAACTGAAAACGCTATGTTAAACTTTAGCCAATCATTAGGTACAGAGATATATAGTAGGGTACAGGACGATGAGCTTGGAACGACTAGCATGGCAGATCTTGCTCGTATGGCAGCCATACAAAACTACGGTGGACTAAATGTAGAAAGCTTTAGAAACCCTAGAACTGGAGAGCAATACTCTAGTATACTTAAATCTGCAATTGCTAACGAACAGCAAGTAAAAGAAACAGCAGAAGCTCTATCAAAAGTAAGACGAGGAGATCCTAAAGCTAACGATTCTAAGCGAAATGCACTAGGGCCTATGGCTCAAGATCTTACAGATATGGAGCTTAAGCAACTAGAAAGTGATATAGTAAAAGCTGAAACAGTTAGGAATAGCGAGAAGCCTAGAGGGATGACAGCTTGGGATTTTGACGACACACTAGCTCACACAAAATCTAATGTTATCTTTACTAAGGACGGTGAAACAAAAACAGTAAGCGCTGAAGACTTCGCTAAAGATGGGGCTAAACTTGTTGAGGAAGGGTGGGTGCCAGACTTCTCTGAGTTTAATAAAGTAACTGATGGTAGACCAGGCCCTATGTTTGATAAGGCTATGGAAAGAGCTAGGAAGTATGGAACTGAAGACACGTACATACTTACGGCTAGAGCGCCTGAGTCCGCAGTGGCTATCAAGCAGTTCTTAGATGCGTTAGGTTTAGATATACCTCTTGAGAATATAACAGGGTTAGGCAACTCTACTGGTGAAGCTAAAGCTAGATGGCTGCTTAACAAGCACGCTGAGGGATACAACGACATAGCTTTCGCAGACGATGCAATGCAGAATGTTGACGCTGTACAGAAGGTGTTTGATCAGTACGATATTAAAGGAAAGGTTGAGCAAGCCAAAGTGTTGAACAGCGAAAGAGCTGGTACGGAGTTTACTGATATGATGGAGCAGAGTCAGTCTCAACTTGATTTAGATTTCAATGAGATATTAGGGCAAACCAAAGGAGTTGACGCACGTAAAAGATTCTCTGACGCTAAAGCAAGACAAAGAGGTAAAGGCAAAGGTAGGTTCAAGTTTTTCTTACCACCTTCCGCAGAGGACTTTAAAGGGTTAATGTATGCGTTTATGGGTAAAGGAAAGCAAGGAGAGAAACATCAAGCTTGGTTTAAAGAGAAGTTGTTTGATCCTTTCTCTAAGGGTACTCGTAGATTAAATGCGTTAAAGCAGGAGGTTAGCAACGATATTAGATCAATTAAAAAAGCAATACCTAAAATTAAAAGTAAGCTTAGGTCTAAAGCTGGTAATACTGAATTTACTAATGAGCAAGCTGTAAGAGTTTTCAATTGGAATAGAAACGGAGTTAAAGTGCCTGGTTTATCACGAGCTGATTTAAACGCGCTTGTAAAAGCTGTTAACGACGATATTGATTTAAAAGCTTTTGCAGATGAGGTTGAAGTGGTTTCAAATAAAACAGCTGTTGATAGTAACCCTGGTAGCAATTGGCTAGGAGGTACTATATCGTCTGATCTTAGCGAGCAGATTGATGTTGCAAGAGAAACAATATTTAATGAGTTTTTAGAAAACTCTAGAGCTGTATTCTCTAAAGAGAACATGAATAAGATTGAGGCTGTGTATGGCAAAAACTTTAGAGAAGCACTTGAAGATACATTGTATAGAATGGAGACTGGCAGCACTAGACCTGCTGGACAAAACAGGCTTACTAATAACTTTTTAAATTGGATTAACGGCTCTGTGGGTACAACCATGTTCTTCAACGGTAGATCAGCTATGCTTCAGATGATATCTAATGTCAACTTTATGAACTGGCACGACAATAACCCACTGAAAGCAGCGGCGGCATTCGCGAACCAAAAACAGTACTGGTCTGATGTTGCTATGATCTTTAACTCTGACTATCTTAAGCAACGTCGTGGTGGTATTGGTACTGACTTAAACGCTGCGGAGCTGCTGCGTGACATGAAGGATTCTCCTAACAAAATGAAAACGGCCGTTGCTAAGTTACTTCAACTTGGTTTTACTCCTACTCAGATAGCGGATAGCCTTGCTATCGCAACTGGTGGTGCTACAATGTATCGTAACAGGATTAAAACCCACATGGATGCTGGTATGACAAAAGCAGAGGCAGAGTCTAAAGCTTTTGAAGATATGATGGAGGTGTCTGAAGAAACTCAGCAATCTGCTAGACCGGATAAAATATCTCAGCAGCAAGCTTCGCCGCTTGGTAAGTTAATACTTGCTTTCCAAAACACACCTATGCAGTATAATAGAATTATGAAAAGAGCTGCGCAAGACTGGGTTAATGGTAGGGGTGATCCGAAAGAGCACGCTTCAAAGATAGCTTACTATGGAGCTGTACAGAGCATGATATTCTACGGTCTACAAACAGCGTTATGGTCAGCTATGTTTGGTGATGACGACGAAGATGACATAGAACAAAAACAAGGCCGCATACTTAACGGTATGATAGACAGTATACTCCGTGGGGGTGGTATTGGCGGGGCCGTTGTTGCAACAGCTAAGAATACAATCTTAGAACACCTTGAGCAGAAGACAAAAGAAGACGACGACTTGTTTTATACAGAATACAACGAGGCGGATGTGCTTATAGAAGCTCTTAACCTATCTCCACCAATAGGTATTAAATCTAGAAAGCTAATTAGTGGTATGCGTACTTGGGAATATAACCAGGACGTAATTGATCATATGTCTAAGACAGATATAGACAATCCTATATACGACGCTACATTCTCCGTTATTGAGGCTGCAACTAACATACCTTTAAGTCGACTTCACAGTAAGTTTGAAAATCTTAGAGAAGCTGCTAACTCCGATAATGAAACATGGCAACGCGTAGCTATGTTTTTAGGTTGGAATAAGTGGAGTTTTGGTATACAGAATTCCGACGTTATGACGGCTAAGCAGGAAGTTAAAGAGATTAAGAAACAAGAGTCAGAAGAAAGAGCAGAACAAAAGAAACAACAAAAAGAGGCTGAGAGAGAGGCTGCTAATCAGGCTGTAATACAGGGTCACATTGACGAGCAACAACAACAGCGTGATGACGGCGTATCTGAAGATGAGATCTCTTGCGCGGCCGTAAACCGTAACGGTGATAGATGCGGTAAGACGGTTCTGTCAGGACAAACGTACTGTACTATCCACGAACAAGTTGAGCAAAATGAAACTGGAGAACAAAAACAATGTTCACACGTAAAGTCAGACGGCAAGCGCTGTAAAATGCAAACATCAAATAAATCAGGAAAATGTTACTACCACGATTAAGTTTATTATTAACCTTATTATTTAGCTGTACGGTATTACAAGCTCAAGAGTTAAAGAAAGCTATTAAGTTTTCTACGTTCTACGCGGCGGTTAACGGAGGTAACTCCGTGTCGGATCAAACTGTATACTCTGTTACAGACGGATTAACCCAAGAGACTATAGCAACGCCGTTTGATTATAGTTTATCTATGGGTGTGCGTAAGATCGCTAGATTCGGGTATGAGAATAGAGCTAATGCTTTCTACGACGGAACAGAATCGTCATATTCCGCTGATGCTAATATAGGTAAGCGTAATGGGATAGAGTTTCTTGGGGAGGTTACATACGAGAGACAACAAGGTCGGGAGTTCTTTAACCAACATCACTTTTTTCGTTACATCGGAGATAAAGTTATGGGGAAAGTTGAATACCTTGAAGATGGATTTGCAGACATCGAATACTTCGAAGCGTCACAGCGATTTCGACTTAAGCTTGGTAATAAGTTTTCTCTCCACGCAGGGGTTGCAGAGCGTATCTCAGAGCCCTATGGATATGACCCACTCGCTGAATGGAAACTTGCAAACGGAGATATTCACTACACTTACCTCGCGCTTCAAGAAGGATATACTCACAACCTTACAACTGGAGAATATATGGATCAAGACGGAACAGTTGTCGCTTCAAACACTGAGGTCTGGGAGGCAGTCACTATCCCTGAAGTCTTATCTGAATACTCTGCTAGAAAAAGAAATGAACTTGCTCGCCAGTGGAATTACTCGGTGG
>Ga0208919_1001817_pt1 | contig 11759 bp, 14 predicted proteins | sample 4_EtaG_FD_184076 | JGI IMG/M metagenome (GOLD analysis project Ga0208919, IMG submission 184076) | Marine viral communities from the Subarctic Pacific Ocean - 4_ETSP_OMZ_AT15127 metaG (SPAdes) (version 3) | ecosystem: Environmental > Aquatic > Marine > Oceanic | place: Pacific Ocean | collected...
TTTGTAAAATCATTAAGAAAATTACCAATTGGTAACTTTGTATCTTTTCCGGCAGAGATAGTTAGAACAGGTACAAATATTGTAAGACGTGGTCTTAGAGAAATAAATGAAGAGTTTGTTACACCTGATGGTAAAACAATAAAACCTTTTGAAGGTATTGGATATACAAGATTATTTGGATTTGGTACTACAGTTGCAGCCGTGCCTTATGCAACACAAAAAGCTTTTCAAGCTATCTACGATGTGACTGATGAGGAGAGAGATGCGATTAGAAGATATGTAGCTGGTTGGTCAAAAAACTCAACATTATTACCAATAAAAAACAAAGATGGATCTTTCTCATATGTAGATTTTAGTCACGCTAATGCATACGACACATTAATTAGACCAATTCAAACTATAATAAATCAAGTATCTGATGGTAGAACAGACCAAGATGGTATGATGGATGATTTTATCAAAGGTACGTTTGAATCTATGAAAGAATTTGCATCACCTTTTATATCTGAGTCTATCTGGACAGAAGCTGTAGCAGATATTGTAGGAAGAGGTGGTAGAACTAGAGATAATTTTCAAGTGTTTAATCCACAAGATACAGCTGGAGACAAAGCATATAAAATTATGGCCCACTTAGTTAAGGCACAAATGCCCTTTTCTTTGGAACAATTAAAAAGATTAGATAGATCTATAGAATCTGTAGATGTTATTACAAAAGGTAAGTTTGATAAATACGGACAAACATTTGAATTTGGTGATGAGTTTGCAGGATTGTTTGGTTTTAGATCTGTAAATGTAAATCCTGGTAGAGCAATTAATTTTAAAGTAGCTGATTATCAAAGAGGTGTAAGGGAATCACGATCTTTATTTACTAGAGAAGCTTTACGTGGTGGACCAATTGAACCAAGAGAAGTTGTTGATGCATATATAAATGCAAACAGAGCTTTGTTTAATGTAAGAAAAAATTTTAAAAAAGATATAGATGCAGCTAGAGTTTTAAATATAAGTAATACAGATTTTAGAACAGGCACTGGAAGATTATCTGGTATAGATGTTAATACTGTTGATAGAAATATATTTAGACCAATAAATATTTCACCAGATATAAGAATAGCATTTAGAGATAACGCTGCTGGGTTAGGTACAACAAGTCCATTAGATGATGCACAAAGTGCAATATCATCTATTCAAAATATAATGAGAAGAATATCTTTAGAAGAACCTAGTTTTCCATTTATAGAAAACCCATTATTACCTATCATGCAAGATACGCCTACAACACCAACATCATTAAATTTACCAGGTATTGATTCAAATATAGTTAATAATCCAGGTGCAGCTGGGTCTTTTTCTAACTTGACAACGGCGCAAAAACTGCAAATATTGTTCCCACAAGGATAATTATGGCACGAAAATCGGCATTACAAAAAATAGAATCACATGAAAAGCTTTGCAGAATTATGCAAAAGCAAACGTTCGAACAAATAAAAGAAATGAAAGAACGTATTAAAAGATTGGAGTATTGGATAGTGGGAGGTATGGGAGCTGTTCTCATAACTTTACTCACTGACATTGCAAGATGATAACAGCTGGCTTTGGTATAGGAATGTTTATTTATGGTATGACATGCATACTTATAGGAGCTGCTATTGCATACTACATAATAAATAAAGTTCAAAAGACTACAGAAGAATTAGAACAAGAAGAAAACGAGAGATATTTAAGAGAACTACAGGGGAAACTATAATGGAACTTACACGTAATTTTACTTTATCAGAATTAATTAAATCAGACACAGCAATACGTAAGGGTATTAATAATAATCCTAACGCAGAACAAATAGAAAAATTAAAAGTATTGTGTGAAAAAATTTTACAACCGGTACGAGATCATTTCGGCAGAGTAAAAATAACTAGCGGTTTCCGTAGTCCTGAGTTGTGTGTTGCCATAGGGTCGAGTTTGTCCAGCCAACATTCAAAAGCTGAGGCGGCGGATTTTGAAGTTGTGGGTGTAGATAACTGTGAGCTTGCTGATTGGATTAAAAGAGAGCTTCCGTATGACCAGCTCATCCTCGAGTTCTATACTCCGGGTGAACCTAACAGCGGATGGATACATTGCAGCTATACTGAAGGAACACCACGAGCTAGTTTTCTACATGCATTTAGATCAGAAGGTAAAACAAAATACAAACCCATACTTGGAAACGCAAAAGATTTATTTGTTTAAATCCAATCTCGTAATTCTTCACCCAATACCTCAGAAGCAATATTAATTTTATCTCGTAAAGACTTTACAATTTTTTCATCTACTGTTTTATCAGCTATAATATCTATGTAAGTAACGTTTTTCTTTTGTCCAATACGGTGTGCACGGTCCTCTGACTGTAAACGTTTCTCTAGGTCATATCCGTTAGAATAGTAAATTACGGTGTTTGCAGACGTCAAAGTTATCCCATAACCGCCTGTAGAAGGCGTTCCAACAAAGAATCGGCACTTAGGGTCGGACTGAAATTGACGTATATTATCTTGTCGTTCTTCTTGTGGTGTGAGTCCATAATAACTGACCACGGACCCCGGACCATATTTTTTTTCTATTTCGTCTACAATGTTTTGTATATCTTTCTGCCAGTGTCCCCATATAATAGCTTTGCCCTCTATTTCATCTAGCACATCCATTAGCTCCGTAATTCTATTATTTTTTATTTCTTGTGTAGTGCCATCATCGGCAACAAAATGGCCACAAGTTATTTGTTGTAGTCTCATCAACTGTGTAATGACTGTCATGGTAGATGTAACTTTACCATTCAACACAGCCATTGCAGCTTTTTTCATTTGATCATAAACTTTTTGTTGTTCTTTACTTAGTGTTATGTGTCTTTTAATCCAGTTCTTAGGAGGAAGATCAAGACAGTCTTCTTTTAAAACTCTGTAAGAAAATCCTTGTAATGTTTCTGATAGCTCACCTAAGTTTTTAAATTCATCTACAACCTGTATTGACCGACCACGTAAATGCATAGTTTTCATTTCTGCATATCTATTACGAAAAGCATAGTAAGATGTAAAATCTAAAAGATAAGGGTCAAGAAATTCACATTGACTATATAAATCTAAAGGATTTTTAGTAATAGGAGATCCCGTCATTATACGTCTATATTTTGAATTTTTACTAAGACTAAGAATGCTTTTTGTTCTTTTAGCTGTTGGATTTTTAATAGTAGTAGATTCATCAATAGCCATTAAACATTTATGTGAGTTTAAAAATTTAGATGCAAAGTTAACTCCTTTGTCTGTACTAAAAGCTTCTACATTCATAATTAAAATATGTAATGTTGTTTCTATTTCAAATAAACTTTCTAATTTTTCTTGTTGAGTTTTTGTAATATTTGGTTGCCACAATACCGTCACATTTTCTATATGTCTTGGTAAGTGTGTTGGAAGTTCTTGTTCATACCAAGTTTTAACAACACCTTTAGGAGCGATAATTAAGGCCCCATCTATCTTGCCTTTATCATAAAGCATAGACATATTATCAATTAATACTTTTGTTTTACCTGTACCCATCTCCATAAAATATGCATACGTTTGTTTATTCCATGACTTTTCTAAAGCAGTCAACTGATGCTTGTATGGCTTTAACTTAAATTTATAATTCATCTTTCTATTGACATTAATATAAAGGATGTTATATGATTTGTCAATGTCAGAAAGTAATAAATACGAGAAATTAAAAAATAATTTTACGTCTACAGTATATGTTATTCAAGAAATAGCAGGCACTAGAGCAGGCGCACCAAAAATAAATATTATGGGTGCTTCTCATTATGGACAGTTTAAATTTGTGTTACCAGAATTTTCACAAATGATACACTCACCAGGACCTTTGGTTTATACATTAAGACAAAAACTAAAAGATTATAAACCTAGAGATTATTTACTACTTACAGGCGATCCTGCAATTATTGGTGTTGCATGTTCGATTGTATCTGATATTACCAACGGTAAATTTAATTTACTTAAATGGGACAAACAAGAAAGAAAATACTACCCAATAGAAATAAACTTATATGAAAGAGGAGAAATAAATGACGATTGATTTTGAAAAAGACCAACAAGATGCAATGAAAAGAACTGATAATATTCAGTCTCTTGCAGATCAAGTTCAAAGATTAGAAGCTATGCAGCAACAACTTGAAATACAGGAAGATGCACTTAAAGAAAAGAAAAAACAAATACAGCACATATCAGGTGAAGTTATACCAACTATGATGTCTGAAATGGGTTTAGCAGAATTAAAACTTCATGATGGATCACATCTAAAAGTTTCAACGTCGTACCGTGCAACCATAACGGAAGCAAACAAGGAAGCGGCGTATAACTGGCTTCGTGAAAATGGCTTAGGCGATATAATCAAAAATGAGATATCCGTATCGTTTGGTCGTAACGAGGATAACAAGGCGGCTGATTATGCCGAACTTGCAAAAGGTCAAGGGTTTCAACCGACACAAAAGATGAAGGTAGAACCCATGACCTTGAAAGCGCTAGTCCGTGAGCGTATTGAGGCGGGTAAAGAAATGCCAACGGAAATCTTCGGGGTGTTCTCGGAGAATAAAACTACAATAAAAAGGAACAAGTAACATGAACCAAGTAGCAAAGAAAAAAGAAGGAGCATTAGCAACATTTGATATGGAAGCTGATGCAAATAAAGGAGCTCAAAATATATCGCAAGAAGATCTTGCGTTGCCTTTCTTAAAAATTTTGGGACAACTATCTCCGGAAGTTAATAAAAGAGATGGTAAATATGTCGAGGGCGCAGAGCCAGGCAAGATCATAAATACTGTGACTAATGACTTATATGATATGGTATCCGTAGTACCTTGTCATTATAAGAGACAGTACATTGAATGGCAAGACAGAGGTACCAGCACTGGTGCACCTGTTGCAATTCACGAGGCAGACAGTGATATAGTAAGTCAAACTACTAGAGGTAAAGACTACAAAGATAGATTAGCAAATGGTAATTATCTTGAAAATACTGCAAGCCACTTTGTACTAATCGTTGGTAGAAACCCACAAACAGCTTTGATTTCTATGAAATCTACTCAATTAAAAGTTAGTAGAAAATGGAACTCAATGATGATGGGTTTAAAAATGCAGGGTAAAAATGGTTTGTTTACTCCGCCAACTTATAGCCACGTTTATAATTTAAAAACTGTTCAGATGTCTAATGACAAAGGAACATGGTTTGGTTGGGACGTAGAAAAAGTTGGACCCGTTACCGAGAAACACGAATATGAAATGGCGAAAGCTTTTGCATTAAGTGTAGGTAAAGGTGAGATACAAGCAAAACACGGAACCGAAGAAACATCTAAGTCGGCTTCAAATTACTAACAGTATCCTAGGTAGTGGGCGCCGAAGCGAGAGGGGAAGCGCCCACTTGCATTTATTATGATTGAGAAATTTAAACAAATATTTGCAGGATTAGACCGTGCGCATGGTGTCACCATCGTGGGTGAGTCAAATGGGAATGGCACAAAAGTAAAAGGAAAATCTTTTGTAAAGAGAGAACCTGTTACTGATGAACTATGGCAGAAACACTTAGACGGTGTAGATAGTTTAGGTGTCATACCCATTAATGATGAAAATAAATGTAAATGGGGATGCATAGATATAGATTCTTATGCAGGCTTTGATCATCAAAAACTTATAAACAAAATTAAACAATTTAAATTACCTCTGATAGTATTTAGATCAAAATCAGGAGGTGCACATGTATTTTTATTTGCAACTGATTATGTATCAGCAGGATTAATGCAAGACAAATTAAATGAGATTAGATCTGTATTGGGTTATGGAGGATCCGAAGTTTTTCCTAAGCAAAGAGAATTAAAATCGAAAGATGATACAGGAAACTTCCTTAACTTACCATACTTTAATTGTAGTAATACAACGAGATACGCCTTTCTCGAGAATGGCGAAGCTGCTACACTAGATGCTTTTTTTGAACTACAAGAAAGATATAAACAAGATGACATCAGCACAATAGAAGTTACGAGACCAGAAACACCATACTCTGATGGACCACCCTGCGTAGAGCTTATGGTACAAAATAAAGTTGGCGAAGGTGGTAGAAACAATGCATTGTTTCATTATGGTGTATATGCAAAGTCTAAGTGGCCAGAAAATTGGAAAACAAAAATAATTTTATTTAATGAATCAGCAATGGCACAACCATTGTCAGATATAGAAGTAAACATCATAACAAAGCAACATGAAAAAAAAGATTGGGGATATAAATGTAATGATCAACCCATGTGTAGTTTGTGTGATAAAAAATTATGTAAGACTAGAAAGTTTGGTATTGGTCAAGAGATAACATTTCCAAATCTTACAGATCTACAAGTTGTGGCGTTAGAAGAACCTTACTATTACATGAATGTAGATGGAGATAGATTATATCTTGACTCTGCAAAACATTTGACAAACCAAAGTTTATTTCAAGAAGAGTGCGTAAAACAATTACGATTTAATCCACCAACATTAAAAACAAACGATTGGAAAAAACTTACAAATATATTGTTAGAAAATGCAGAAGTAACAGAACCTGCGGAAGGCACAGGCACAAAAGATTTATTAAAAAATTATTTAGAAGATTATTGTTTAAACAGAATACAAAAAGATAAACTAGATGAGATTAAAACGGGTGGTACGTTTACAGACGAGGGTTTTCATTACTTTGTATTTGATAATTTTTATAATAAATTTTTACTTAGAAATCATTGGAAGATACCATATCAAAGAACATCACAAATGCTTCGAGATAATTTAAAATGTTTTACTAAACGTGTTACGAAAGCAAAGATATCAGTTTTTGTGGTGCCACAATTTGACAAGAAGGATGATAATTATAAAGAAAAATCTTACAAGAAAGAACATAACTACTAATGACACATATATATTTTGGACCACCAGGCACAGGAAAAACAAGAAAACTAATTGAAAAGGTAGAAGAATATTTAAACAAAGGTATTGACCCAGAAACAATTGGGTTTTTTACTTTTAGTAGAAATGCTGCAAAAGAAGCTAGAGACAGAATGAAAGAAAAATTTGGTTTGTCTGAAGATAGTCTACCATACTTTAGAACGCTTCACTCACTTGGTTTTGAGGTGTTAGGTTACACAAAAGAAATGGTTATGAAATCTGATGACTATAAAGCAATTGGTAAAAAATGTGGAATAGAAGTTAGTTATGCATCTTGGGATGAAGATAATGGTGGTTTGTTTACATCAGATAGCCCTTACCTAAGTTTAATTAATTTATCAAAATCAAAAAATATTACTGTTGAACAACAATATAATTTAGGACAACACAAAGAAGATCTAGATTCTAGTGTTTTATATAAATTAGAAAAAGAAATAATGAACTACAAGAGAGATACTAAAAAAATAGATTTTAATGATATGATAAATCAGATGGTGGCTAAAAATATTTATAGAAACTTTAAAGTTTCTTTTATAGATGAGGCACAAGATTTATCGGTAGTGCAATGGCAATTAGGTGATCTAATAGAAAAAAATTCAGGATCTTTGTATGTTGCTGGTGATGATGATCAATGCATATACCCATGGAGAGGTGCTGATGTTAAAAGTTTTTTAAATTTAAAAGGAACAAGAGAGGTTTTAAAAACTTCTTGGAGAGTTCCACAAGAAGTTTTTAATATTGCACAAAAAATAATACACAGAATACCAAAAAATAATAGGGTCCAAAAAGAATGGAAACCAAAAAAAGAAAAAGGATCATTCACAGAACATGATGATATTAGTCAAATTCAAAACCAACTTAAAACAGGTAAATGGTTGGTATTAGGTAGAGATAGATGGAGATTAAATAAACTAGAAGAATTTTTTAAAGACAATAATATATACTATGAAAGAGCAAAGAAAGATAATCCAATAAAAGATAAATACAGAGCAGTAGATTTGTATGAAAATAAATTAAAAAAAGGAGAGGCATTATGTTACGAAGATTGTCACGAGATAAAGAAAAAAATGTTAAAAAACGAATGGACACCTTCGTTGTTTAAAGCAATGGTGCCGAATAAATTTTATACTATGGACATGTTAAAAAGGGATTTTGGTTTAAAAACAAACTTACCATGGCAAGCTGCCTTTACAAGAATGGGTAAAAATGATACAGATAAAATTGAAGAGTTGATTAAAAGAGGAGAAGATTTAGTAAATGGAGCAAGAATAAAATTAGCAACTATACATGGTGTGAAAGGCAATGAAAGAGATAATATTATATTACCACTTCAATTATCAAAAGCGTCTAAAGAAGCTTACATTACAAATCCAGACGACGAACACAGGGTTATGTATACGGGCGTTACAAGAACAAAAAGTAATTTACATATAATATACGGAGGAGAAGGAGATTATGAACTATGACAAATAAAGTTTGGGATAAACAACACGGAGGATCACACTATCAGAAATATAAAATTCAGCCTAGTAAGTTTGTAGTAGAGAATGAATTGCTATACCCTGAAGGCTGTGCTATAAAATATATAATAAGACATCGTGACAAGGGAAAGAAACAAGATTTATTGAAAGCAATACATTTTATAGAAATGATAATGGAAAGGGACTATAGTGAAACCGATATTTAAACCACAAACAGAATGGTTACCACCACAAACTTTTCCTGACTTATCTGATTACAGTGAGATATCAATCGACTTAGAAACTAGAGATCCTGATTTAAAAACTCTTGGATCAGGCTCTGTTGTAGGCAGAAGTGAGATTGTCGGTATAGCCGTTGCTGTTCAAGGCTGGTCTGGATATTATCCAATAGCACATGAAGGCGGTGGCAACATGGATAAGAAGATGGTTCTTAAATGGTTTCAAGATATACTAAACACAGAATCTATCAAAATATTTCACAACGCTATGTATGACGTATGTTTTATACGTGCTGCAGGCCTTAAAATTAATGGAACTATCGTAGATACCATGATTGCTGGCTCTCTAGTGGACGAGAATCGCTTTAGATATGATTTAGGCAGTATGGGTCGTGATTACCTTGGAAGAGGCAAAAACGAGGCTGTATTGAACGAAACAGCAGCTATCTGGGGTGTGGATGCTAAATCTGAGATGTATAAACTACCTGCTATGTATGTAGGTGAATATGCTGAGAGAGATGCGGAGATGACCTTAGAGCTATGGCAAGAAATGAAAAAAGAAATCTATACGCAAGACATAGAGGATATTTTTAATTTAGAGATTGAACTTTTTCCTTGCCTCGTTGATATGCGGTTTTTAGGAGTGCGAGTAGACGTTGAAGCAGCGAATCAATTAAAACAGAAACTATTAGCAGAAGAAAAAGAATGCTTACAAAAAGTAAAAAAAGAAACATCAATAGATATCCAAATATGGGCTGCTCGATCGATTGCGCAAGTTTTTGAAAAACTTCGCCTACCTTTTGACCGAACTGAAAAAACAAATTCTCCATCATTTACCAAAAATTTTTTACAGAACCATCCACATCCGATAGTTCAAAAGATTGCACGGGCTAGAGAAATAAATAAAGCACATACAACATTTATTGATACCATAATAAAACACGAACATAAAGGAAGAATACATGCTGAGATAAATCAACTTAGATCCGATCAAGGTGGTACAGTAACCGGTAGATTTAGTTATAGTAATCCTAACCTACAACAGATACCAGCACGGAACAAGGAACTTGGACCAAGGATCAGGTCTTTGTTTATACCTGAAGAAGGTTGTAAGTGGGGTGTGTTCGATTACTCACAACAAGAACCAAGGCTTGTTGTGCATTACGCATCTATGGACAAAAATTCTCAAAACATAACAGGAGAAGGTTTAGAAGATGTATTAGAATCTTATCTTGAACATGATGCAGATTTTCACAAGATTGTAGCGGATATGGCTAGCATACCAAGAGAGCAAGCTAAAACAATAAATCTTGGTTTGTTTTATGGTATGGGTAAAAATAAATTACAAGCAGAATTAGGTTTAGATAAAGAAGATGCGGAAGATTTATTTCAACAATACCACAGTAAAGTACCTTTTGTAAAACAGCTAATGTACAGTGTTATGGAAAGAGCTCAAGATGCTGGTAAAATTAGAACACTGTTAGGACGAAGGTGTAGATTTAATTTATGGGAGCCTAGAAAGTTTGGTGTACATAAAGCTTTACCTAAAGAAGAAGCTGAAAGAGAACACGGACCTGGTATGATAAAACGTGCATACACATATAAAGCTTTGAACAGATTGATACAAGGATCAGCTGCTGACATGACTAAAAAAGCTATGGTCAATTTATATAAAGAGGGTATCATACCGCATATACAAGTGCATGATGAACTTGATATATCTGTCGATAACAACGAGGATAAAATAAAAGAGATTATGGAATCTGCTGTTGATTTAGAAGTACCAAACAAAGTAGACTATGAATCTGGCCCTAATTGGGGGCAAATAAAATAATAAATTATGGCTTACTTAAATGCAAATATTCCTGTAGAATACTCTCAAATAAAAAGGGAGTATTTATATGATCTTAAAAAACATAAAGGCGAAGTTGAAGACTGTATTATCTTCGGCGTTACAGCGATTACAGGTAAAGCACTCTTATTCCATGCCATCATGGAAAACGGTGCTATCTTTTATCGTTTACCCATATCGGCTTTTATTCAACGTGGTTTTCAACCGGAAGCTGTTCCATCCAAGAGACTTGATGAACTTCAACTGTGGAATAGTTTTTCTTATTACCCTGCTGTTACTACTTGGGATATTTTAGAAGCACAATCGGGTAAGTACATAGGTAAAGATAAGAAATGGCACTACGGTAAATATTTATTTACTGTTGACTTTGCGCATCCAGAGCCTAATATACTTGACACTGATCATTCAGAGATACCGCACGAACATAAGTGCGCTCATGTGTTAGCGTTAAATGACGGTAACTATGCAGCACAACCTAACAACAGATTAATTTGGGACATACCATCGTTTACGGTAAAAGATCAAATACCTGATTGGAAGGTACAAACGAACTATTGGAACGTAGAGGACACACAACAGTGGCGAACAGAAGACACTGATAACTTCTTCTACGAAATAGAGGAAAAGAAAAAATGAGGTGTGGATATGGATTACAGATTTACAGCGATATTAATAATATTGTTATGTTTACTGGCTTTTTGTGTAAGACCAGTGGACCACACACCATTGAAAATTGAATCGAAAGATTATATAATCCCTCCACCAAAACCAAAACATGAATAAGAAACCATTAAATATATCTGAAGAAGCGGCAGTGCAGATGCCGATGAAAACGGTTGCTAGCCTTATAATTATTGTAGCACTCGGCACAATGGGCTACTTTCAGATTGTAGAGAGATTAAACATAGCTGACACTAGACTTCAGTTAATGGAACAAGATTTAATAGAAAATACAGAGTTTAGAATTAAATGGCCACGTGGACAACTAGGTTCATTGCCCGCCGATTCTGAGCAATTCATGATGATCGAGGATCTTTATAAGCAGACTGACAAGTTAAATGAACATATTGAAAATATGGCATTAAACAAAGTTAACATTGAGTTTTTACGTAAACAAATGGATAAAGTATTAGTAGATATTGAAAAATTAAAAGATGCAAACAGAGAAATGAAATATACAAATGGCAACGGGAAGAATCACTAAAAAAGTTTTAGATTACATAGCTGACATGAA
>Ga0208919_1001818_pt1 | contig 11753 bp, 7 predicted proteins | sample 4_EtaG_FD_184076 | JGI IMG/M metagenome (GOLD analysis project Ga0208919, IMG submission 184076) | Marine viral communities from the Subarctic Pacific Ocean - 4_ETSP_OMZ_AT15127 metaG (SPAdes) (version 3) | ecosystem: Environmental > Aquatic > Marine > Oceanic | place: Pacific Ocean | collected...
CAGTGATAGCGCATTCCTAGAGAATGATGAGTCAGATGAAGGCGTAACTGGACTAACTGACTACATACAGAAGCAGTTTACTAGGGCTGAAGATGCACGATACACAGAAGAAAACAACTGGATCAGAGCATATAAGAACTACAGGGGTGTATACAGTTCTGACGTACAGTTTACGGAGACTGAAAAATCCCGTGTATTTATTAAAGTAACAAAGACAAAAGTACTTGCAGCGTATAGTCAAATCGTAGACGTACTACTTGCAAACAACGAGTTTCCGCTATCAGTAGAGCCTACTACCTTACCAGAAGGTGTAGCTGAGACAGTACACTTTGATCCTAACGCTCCAGCAGACGTAGAAACGGGCGATATGCCAAAGGACTTATATGGCTATGAGGGAGATGGTAGAGTATTACCCCCCGGAGCTACAGAGTTAGAAGACCTAGAAGAAAGATTAGGCCCACTACAAGATGCCCTAGATGATGTAGACACATTGAAAGAGGGCTTTGGTATAACGCAATCGTCTGTCAACTTTCATCCTGCAATGGTTGCTGCAAAGATGATGGAGAAGCAGATTAAAGACCAGTTAGAAGAGTCAGACGCTACTAAGCACCTACGAAATGCAGCGTTTGAGTGTGCGCTATTTGGTACTGGTGTACTAAAAGGCCCATTTGCTACAACAAAAGAGTACCCTAACTGGACAGATGAGGGTGAATACGATCCTACAGTTAAGACAGTGCCTAAAATATCCTACGTATCTGGTTGGAATTTCTACCCTGACCCAGATGCAAGTACGATAGAAGACTGTGACTACGTAATAGAGCGACATAAACTTACAAGATCCCAACTACGTGCATTACGCAATAGACCATTCTTTAGAGAAGACGCTATCAAAGAAGCAATAGAGTTGGGCGAGAACTATTCTATAAAATGGTGGGAGAGTAGCCTCTTAGAGTCAGAAGATGAGGATAGTTCACACAGTTATAACACACAACGCTACGAGGCCCTAGAGTTTTGGGGTATATTAGACAGGGCTATAGCAGAAGAGTCTGGCATCGAGATACCCGGCGAGTATGAAGACGTAGATGATCTACACGTAAACGTCTGGATATGCAACAATGAGATACTCAGGTTTGTAGTCAATCCGTTCCTACCAAAGCGTATTCCATACTGTGCAGTGCCATATGAAGTCAACCCATATGCTTTCTTTGGTATAGGCGTAGGCGAAAATATGGACGATACACAGACCCTGATGAATGGATTTATGCGTATGGCAGTAGATAATGCTGTATTATCAGGTAATTTACTGATAGAAGTAGACGAAACTAACCTGACTCCGGGCCAAGACCTGACCGTATACCCCGGTAAAGTCTTTAGAAGACAGGGCGGTGCGCCGGGACAGGCAATATTTGGCACTAAGTTTCCTAATGTAAGCAGTGAAAATATGCAACTGTTTGATAAAGCTAGAGTGTTAGCTGATGAGTCTACAGGTATACCTTCATTTTCACATGGGCAAACTGGTGTAACTGGTGTAGGTAGAACGGCAGCAGGTATCTCGATGCTTATGGGAGCAGCGGCAGGATCTGTTAAGACAGTCGTAAAGAACTTTGATGATTACCTGTTACGTCCTTTAGGTGAGGCAATGTTTGCATTTAATATGCAGTTTAACTACAATAAAGACATAAAGGGTGACTTAGAAGTTAAGGCTAGGGGCCTAGAAAGCCTGATGCAAAATGAAGTAAGGTCACAAAGGCTTATGTCTTTCTTACAGATTGTAAGTAATCCAGTACTTGCACCCTTTGCTAAGTTTCCGTTTATTATACGCGAGATAGCTAAGTCTATGATGCTAGATGCAAACAAAGTAACAAATACGCCAGAAGAAATGCTACGTCAGACTTACCTAATGCAAAAAAATCAGGAAGCTATGGGTCAAGGTGGGCCAGAGCAACAGCCTATGGATATGTCAGGCGTAGGTGGCGGTAACATAGGTGTAGGTGCAGCGCCAGTACCGGGTGAAGAACAGTTTACGGGGCAACCACTACAACAGCAACCACAACAGGCTCCACCTGCACAACCACAGATGCAACCACCCCCACCGAATGAAGGTCTACCACCGGGTATGCTACAATGAAACTAGAAAAACTATATCCTTTAGTATCTAATCCTAAGTACAAAAATCTTGAAGAATACTTAATTTATTTAAAAGAAAGAGCAGTAACTACTATGGCATATGCTGACGATACTATAACTATACATAGGTGTCAGGGGCAAGTGTCTACTATAGACCAACTACTAAAACTAAAGACTAATGTTTTACGTGAAACAAAAGGAACTGGACAATGACTAATGTAATACATATGTTTAGCGACATGGAAGATATGGAAGAGGTAGAAGTACCCTTTGGATCTTTAGAAGAAGAAGTTGCAGATGATGTACCTGTGCTTTTGTCAGAGGGCGAGTATGTAGTACCTGCTGACGTAGTGCGATATTGGGGCCTAAAGCACCTAGAAGAAATGCGTACTATGGCTAAGTGCGGTCTTATGTCTATGGAAATGGATGGTAGATTACACAAAGTAGATGATGATGACGATGTAGAAGAAGAAGTAGAGGTACAGGAAGAAGAAGAGGAAGAGGAAGGTAATGAGGATGAGGAAACTATGCTTATGATGCAAGAGATGTATAGCATGGAAGAGCCTGAAATGATGGAATTTGACATAGACGATATGCAAGAAGACATGGGTGAGGAAGAAGAAGAAGTAGACTTTGACGGTAAAAAAAAAATAGCTGACGCTGACGATGATGATGAGTTTGATGAAGACGATTTAGTATTTACAGTTAGAGCTATTGGAATGGAGAATGGAGGCAATGTAAGCGGAGATATGGGAGAACCTACTGGCCCCAATGAGGGAATAGGTGGAGGCGTTTCAGGAGAAGATGAAGAGACAGGGCTTGGAGTAGCTACAACAGCAGAATTACAAGAAATAACAGAAGGAATTGCCGAAATTCAAGAAGCTAATGTAGCAGCTTCTTTAGCAGGTGTAAGTCCGTGGGGAAAAAATGTAATGCAGTGGAGTGGAGCTACAAAATCTCCCGGTACGATGAATCAAATGTCTAAAATGAGCGTTGAAGAAAAAGAAGATCTTCTAGATGAAATAGCAGAAGCAAGAGTTGCTGTTGATCCTACTAGTAGAGAAATGGATTTAAATGCAATGACAGAAAGAGGATTTCAACAAGCTAACCCCGGAATAACCGACTTAGTAGATGTAGCAGCTACAGTACTAGGTAGAATAAATCCTGCAATAGGAGCCGTTATGTCGGTAGGTAATACTATAAATGCTATGACAGGACGCGATACTGTAGGTATCAATGTACCTAGTGTAACAGCAAGTATTATGGGAATGACGGGATTAGACGATGTAGTAAGCGAAAAAATGTCTGGTTTTACAGATAGCTTGAGCGAGTTTGCTGAATCTGTTCCGGGTACACTAGATGATACATATGGTAGAGAAGAAAATACAGGTCAACAAATAGAAGAACAAATGAAAAAATTATCTGAGACTGACATGGCAGATCTACAAAAAATTATAAATCAAACAATAGATATTAAAGGAGTAGGAAAAATTCCTATTCGCAATAGTCTAGCATCATCTGTATTAAATTCACAAAGAAATGATGAGAAAGCAGACACTACGGGCTACCCGATACCCCTTTCATAAAGAAAGGCTACTTGAGGCCCCTACAAAGGAGAGTAAAATATGTCAGTAGAAGAACATGATGATCAGTCAGTTAAAGGACACGTAGTACAAGCAACTAAAAAATACAGAAGGGCAATGGATGAGGAGCGAGAACTAAAAGAACTTGTAGAACAACGACAGGCCCTAGAAAATAAAGTAGAAGAGGAGGAGGAAAATCAGGAGCAGTTAGATGCTCTAGATCCAGAAGAGTCTACATTTAAGAAACGATATGGAGATCTTCGTAGGCACTCCCAACGTATACAAGACGAACACAAAAAAGAGATAAAAAAGTTAGAGAAACAGATAGAGGCACTAGCTAATAAATCTGTTAAGCTACCTAAGACAGAAGAAGAAATATCTGCATGGTCGCAGAAATACCCAGATGTTTCTAAGATGATGGAGTCTATAGCCCTCAAGAAATCTACTGAAGTATCTTCAAGTATTAAAAAAGAGATGGAAGAACTACAGGAAATGAAGAGGGGCGTAGTTCGTGAGAAAGCAGAAAGCGAATTAAAAACGCTACACCCAGACTTTGAGGTAATCCGTAAAGATCCTGCTTTCCATGAGTGGGCATCCGTACAACCTAAATGGGTACAGGAAGCACTATACGACAATGACTCAGATGCATATGCCTGTAGTAAGGCAATCACTCTGTATAAAGCAGAAAACAAATTACTAACTAAAAGACAAAAACCATCTGAGGCAGCATCTAGCGTATCTACTAAGGGTATGCCCAAGGCAGATGCAGATGCAACTAAAAAAGGTACATTTAAAGAGTCTCAAGTAGACAGAATGACTGCTGCACAGTATGAAGCTAATGAAGAAGCAATTACTAATGCAATACGCAACGGAACATTCATTTATGATATTTCTGGTGCAGCACGATAAAAAAAGGTTGACAATGCATATTTAATATGTATAACTATACCTTACATCACATACTGATGTCCTCATCGTAAGATGACCACACACTGGTATGTTACTTCATTAAATTAGAAGTAGGTTAGCTACCATTTTACTAGTTGGCCCCTTATCTCTAATTAAGATATGGACACCCAATAAACAGCGAAATGCCCTGAACTTACATGATATAAGCTATCATAGGAGGGAACCAATATGGCTTTTAAAACAGCAACTGGTTACGGAAACCTTCCGAATGGCAACTTTTCACCTGTAATTTACAGTAAGAAAGTGCAATCGGCATTTCGTAAAACCAGTGTATGCGAGGACATCACCAACAATGATTATTTTGGTGAGATCGCTAATTTCGGTGATACAGTTCGTATCATCAAAGAACCAGAAATAACGGTTCAAGAATACGCCCGTGGCACACAAGTACAGCCACAGGATCTACAAGATGATGACTTTACTCTAGTTGTCGATAAAGCAAACTACTTTGCTTTTAAAATTGATGACATTGAAGATGCCCATTCTCATGTAAACTTTGAGTCAATGGCAACTGATAGAGCAGGTTATCGCCTAAAAGATCAATTTGACCAAGAAGTATTAGGTTACTTAACAGGTTTCAAACAGGCAGCACTTAGTGCTAATGCTGGAACCGCAAGAGTAGCCGCCGATAAATCAGGTACTGATCCTATTGCAGGAGCAGCAGCCAATGGTTTATTAGCTTCTATGTTAATTGCTCGTAACAGCTTTGTTTCTGGTGGTGCTGCTTCCGACTCAATCGCTCTACATCCAGACGGATCTACTGGTGAAGCAACTCCCTTGGAAGTGCTAAACCGTATGGCTCGTTTACTCGATCAGCAAAATGTTGACCGTGATGGACGTTGGGTTGTTGTCGATCCAGTGTTTGCTGAACAGCTTAATGACGAAAACTCTAAACTATTAAATAATGACTTTTCTTCGGGTAGCACGGACATTTTAAGAAATGGACGTATTATCTCTGGAGTAGTTCGTGGTTTCAGAGTATATATGTCAAACAACCTTCCTTCGATAGGAACAGGCCCAGCTACCATTGATACTAATGGATCAAGCGCACATTATGGTGCTATTGTTGCTGGACATGATTCTGCCGTTGCTACTGCTTCGCAAGTAGAAAAGGTTGAAACATATCGTGATAATGACAGCTTTGCTGACATCGTTCGTGGTATGCATCTGTATGGTCGCAAGGTTCTTCGTCCTGAAGCACTAGTTCGCGCTCACTACAACATTGCTGGTTAAGGGGAGAATAGACAATGGCTACTTTTGACCTTACCGCTTCATCTACCGCTGGTGTCGGTGCAGATACTTCTGCTATAATGCCAGCACATTATGGTAACAATGCAATGTACAATGTCGAGGCTTACCTCGATGTAGCTGCATTTATTGCTGCTGGTAATACTGTAGCTGATGGAGACATCTTTCAGTTATTAGAAATACCTGCTGGTACATTGATACTTAATGCTGGTGCTGAAGTTATGACAGCCTTTACCGCAAGTGTAACTGCTGACGTTGACTTTGCTGCTGGTGATGATATTATTGATGGAGCAGACGTTACTTCTACTGGTTATTGTGCCAAAGGAACTAACGGTCAAACCAATACGGTTGTTGGATCTGCTGCTTCAACTTATACTCAATTTGTATCTACTACTGATACTATTGATGTTCTGTTAGCAGGAGCCGCCGCTGCTGTTGGAGTTCTAAGAGTATATGCTACTTGCATTAATTGCAACGCAAATGGAAAATTTCCAGCTGCTGCAGCAAGAGATACTTTAGCATAATAAAGTACTAGGGGGTAGTCTTTTAATTAAAGGGCTACCCCTGTCTTTAATTTGGATGATACATGGCTACAACATTCCTTACATTAGTAAACGATACGTTAAGGAGAATGAATGAGGTTGAGGTTTCTGCAACTGATTTTCCTAATGCTACGGGTTTTCGTGCCGTAGTTAAAGATGCAGTCAATTCCTCCCTACAAGAAATATCACAAAAAGAATTTGAGTTTCCGTTTAATCACACTACAGGTACACTAGACTTAGTTATAGGCACTGATCAGTACACGTTAGCTACGGATCTAAAGATTGCAGATTGGGATTCATTTAGAATAAACTATGATGCAGATAATAATTATGGTGCAAGGGTATTAAAGCAAATAAACTATGACTCGTACCTAAAGCGTTTCTTTGAGCGCGATGCAGAAGCAGGTACAGGAGACTACGATCAACCTATATATGTATATCGTACCCTAGATAATAAAGTTGGATTTACTCCAAAACCAGATGCTACGTACAGCGTTAGCTACAGCTACTTTGCGTATGCTACAGATCTATCTTCTGCTACAGATACAATGTCAGTTCCTGACGCATTTAAACACGTAGTAATAGATGGAGCGCAATATCACTCCTTTATGTTTAGAGACAATACCCAACAGGCAGCTGTAGTCAAGGCTAAGTTTGATGAGGGTATAGAGAGAATGCGTACTCTACTAATTAACAGATTTACAGATGTACGAGATACACGGGTAGGCAGACTCCTAAATGTACCACATGGTAATGCTTAATGGCAGACGCATTAAAAGATGTTCTGGTAAACTCCAGAGGGGGTTTGTATACGAATGAGGATACGCTAACTCTTGCCAATACGCTTCCGGGGTCTGCCATACGAATGTTAAATATGGAAGTATCTCAGTTTGGTGGATATAGACGTATTAATGGTTATGCTGATTATGACTCTAACTATGGATCGGTTACAGGATCAGGCCCTGTCATAGGTCTATGGATACTAGATGGTACACCCTACGCTGTAAGAAGAAACCTAAAAGATACTACAGGATCTCTAGGCTCTAATCCATTTGCAGTTACTAGCGGAAGCCCTACAATAACAGTAACACATAGTAGTCATGGGCTATCGACAGGAGATAGAGTAACTTTTGCAAGTTCTGATGCTGTTGGAGGTATAACGCCAAACTCAGTAGAAATGGTTATTACGGTAGTTAATGCAAACAGCTATACTGTAGTATTTACATCTAATGCTAGTTCTAGTACTACTGGTGGAGGTAGTTCAGTAACCTTTACTGCAAACAATGGCACTCAAACACTAGGCTCTAACCCTTTCTCTATATCTAATACTAGTTCTACAATTACAGTAGCGCATACCTCACACGGCCTAGTTGTAGGTAACTTTGTAACTTTCTCAGGTAGTGCAGCCGTAGGTAATATAACCCCTAACAGTGTAGAGATGAAGGTTACTACTGTACCTGACGCTAATAGTTATACTGTAGAATTTACCTCTGCTGCTACCTCTACAGTAAGTGGCGGTGGTGGGTCTTCAGTAACAGCAAACTACAGTAAGTTTTATAGTATATGGAAATACAGTACAGGTGGTTGGACTACTATATCTTCTAACCGATCTTCAGTAGGTGTTACTAAAGTACGACACAGTATGAGTGCATACAGTGATACTGAAGATGTTATTATAACAGATGGTTTAAATTTTCCTGCGACCTTTAATGGTACTACTGTAGTAACTCACGCAGCAGGATCAGTTACTAACTCTTCAGGTGCTAAATTCTCTACAGACTTTAAAAATCATAAGTTTTATGGTGGTTTTCCATCTACCAATAATGGTAAAAATAAAATACTATTTAGTCAACCTTCAGACCCAGATGCATATGGGACTAACTCAAATACTTTAGATATGGGATTTGACGTAGTAGGTATGGCTCCTTTCAGAGACAGCCTATTTGTATTTGGCGAAAGACAGATAAAAAAAGTAACTGGTAGTGGCACTGCTGATTTTGCAGTGTCTGATGTTACAGCTAACGTAGGGTGTATAGCTACAGATAGTATAATAGAAATAGGTGGTGACATTTTATTTTTAGCGTCTGATGGCATTCGCCCTATACAAGGCACTGCAAACATTGGTGACGTTGAGCTTGAAACTATATCAAAGCCAATACAACAACTATTACAGGATCTACCCAATACGCATGATCTAGATAATATGTCTGCTGTAGTTATAAATAACAAGTCTCAGTTTAGGTATTTCTTTCCATCAGAAACAACTGCTGCAGCAGATACTGAGGGTGTAATAGGTGGTCTAAGATTTGCAAACAGGCGAGTAGGTTGGGAGTTTGGTCAGCTACTAGGCATACGAGCATTTGTATCTACTAGCGGATTAATAAATAAAGTAGAGACAGTATTACACGGGGATCTAAATGGTGAAATATACAAGCAGGAAAGCGGTAATACTTTTGATGGTGCTGATGTTACGGCAGTTTACGCATCTCCCTTTCTATATTTCGACTCTACCGAAAAACGCAAAATATATCAGCACGTATCGTTATTTACTAGACCAGAGGGGTCTTCCAGTTTGAACTTAGGTATAGCCTACAACTGGGATGACAACAATACACCAGACCCTACTACGTATGCTTTAACTACAGCAGGTGCGCTATCAAGATATACAACAACTAACAGTACGTATGATAATACCTCATTTACTTTTGATGGGTCTTCTAGCCCCGTACTAGAAACAAATTTACAGGGATCAGGGAGATCAATATCTCTGGTCATAACGTCAACAGGAACCCAAGCTCCATATAGTATAGCAGGGTTTTCTATAACTTATCAGGATGCAGGATACAGATAATGGCAGGATATACTAGACAATCTTCAGCACAAATAGTTAGCGGTGAGGTTATATCGGCTTCCCCTATAAATGCAGAGTACAACCAGTTACTAGCAGCGTTTAATGAAACGTCAGGTCACGCACACGATGGTACGGCAGCAGAAGGCCCACCTATAGATCGTATAGCAGATGCAGATCAGAAGAATGCTGTACTGATAGATACTACTAATAATCACATAGAATTTTATGTAGAGGATAGTGGTTCAGCTACACAACAAGTTCGTATTCAGGATGGTGCTATAGTTCCCATAACAAACTTTGATATAGATTTAGGTACAGCATCATTAGAATTTAAAGATATGTTCTTAGATGGTACTGCACACATAGACACTCTTGACGTAGATGGTAGTGCAACTATTGCAACTACATTAGGTGTTACTGGTGCGATTACTGGATCTAGTACAGTACAGGGAACAACAATAACTGCTACAACTGCATTTGTACCTGATGCATCTGACGGTGCTTCTTTAGGCACTACATCATTAGAATTTAGTGATCTATACTTAGCAGATGAAGCTGTAATAGGACTAGGAGAGGATCAGGATGTTACTCTTACCCATGTTCATAATACTGGAATACTACTTAATTCTACTAATAAGATACAGTTTAATGATGCCTCACAATTTATTCATGGTTCTAGTAATGCTGTACTATCTCTTGGAGCTACAGACGAAATAGATCTTACAGCTACTGCAATAGATATAAATGGTACAGCAGATATTAGTGGTAATACAGCCGTAGGAGGAACATTTACTTCTACTGGTAAGATTACTGCTGATGCTGGTATTGATGTAGATAACTTTAACATTGATGGTACAACTATAGCATTATCTTCTGGTGATATGTTATTAGATAGTGCAGGAGATGTTATACTTGATGCAGACGGTGCTGATGTATTATTAAAAGATGATGGTACTCAGTATGGTGCATTAACAAATAACTCAGGTAATTTAATAATTAAATCTGGTTCTACTACTGCTGCTACATTTACTGGAGCTAACACTGCACTAGCTGGAACTCTTAGTGCTACTGCAATTAGCGTAGGTGATGGTAACATAACTAACGTAGGTGATATTGCTGTTGACTCTATCTCTGCTGATGATACAGATATTAATGTAGCAGTAACAGATAACTCAGCTACTGCATTTACAATTAAACAGGGATCAGATGCTTATCTTATTGTTGATACAGCTAATAGCAGTGAGTCAGTATCTATCGGTACTGGCATATCTGGTACTGCTGTAACAATAGGACATGGTACATCTGAAGTAACCATAGGCGATAACTTAACTGTTTCAGGTAATCTTACAGTACAAGGCACACAAACAGTTGTAGATACTGTTACAATGAATGCAGAGAATGCTGTAGTATTTGAAGGTGCTACTGCTGATGCACATGAAACTACACTTACTATAATAGATCCTACTGCTGATCGTACCATTAACCTACCTAACCAATCAGGTACACTTCCAGTATTAGCTGCTGTAAGTACAACGCAAATTACATCTACACCAGAAGAACTAAACATATTAGATGGTGTTACATCAACAGCAGCAGAGTTAAATATACTTGATGGAGTTACATCTACTGCTACTGAACTAAACATTATGGATGGTGATACAACAGCTTCAAGTACTACAATAGCAGATGCAGACAGAGTAGTTGTCAATGATGCTGGAACCATGAAACAGGTTGCAGTTACAGATTTAGCTGCATACTTTGATGATAAAATAACTGCAATGCCTAACCTAGTTTCTACTGGTGCATTGAATGGTGGTAGTATAAGCTCTGGTTTTGGTGCAATAGATAATGGCTCATCTAACATTACAACAACAGGTACAATATCTTTTGGATCACTTACTGACGGTTCTGTAACAATTACAGACATAGCTGATGAAGATGACTTTAGTAGTAATAGTGCAACTAAACTAGCTACACAACAAAGCATCAAAGCATATGTAGAAGCTAACAGAGATGTTCAAGGTGTTACTGCTACAGGTACAGAAATCAATACAAGTTCTGATGGAGATACTTCAGTAGGTACTACAGCAGTTGCAGGTAGTGATGGTATTGTCACTAATGATGCAGGTACAATGAGACAAACATCTGTAGATACATTTGATACATATCTTGCTGGTACTACTAAAACACTTACAAATAAAACGCTTACTGCACCTAAGATAGTTGATGGTGGTTTTATTGCTGATGCAAACGGTAATGAAGGTATAGTATTACAAACAGCTAGTTCTGCTGTAAACGCTATAGAAATAACTAACGCAGCAACAGGTGGATCTGTAGTTGTCGGAGCTATGGGAGATGATTCTAACATCGACATAGACATTACACCAAAAGGAACTGGTGAAGTAAATATAGCAGCAGGTAACTTAAACTATG
>Ga0208919_1001820_pt1 | contig 11743 bp, 11 predicted proteins | sample 4_EtaG_FD_184076 | JGI IMG/M metagenome (GOLD analysis project Ga0208919, IMG submission 184076) | Marine viral communities from the Subarctic Pacific Ocean - 4_ETSP_OMZ_AT15127 metaG (SPAdes) (version 3) | ecosystem: Environmental > Aquatic > Marine > Oceanic | place: Pacific Ocean | collected...
GATTACTCTACATCTAATTATTTTCATTTTACAGTTGATACAGATACTGCTACAAGTGGTAGTATAAAAGGAGGAGGTTATGGTTGTTCTGTTGGACCCGTAACCATAGAAGCATAATGAATAAAATTAAAATTTTTTGGTACAGGCTTTTAAAAAAACAACATTGTTGGAATCATACAAGTTTCACAAAAAGTTGTTCATTCTGTAAGGAGATAGTAGCATAATGGCTGGGATAAGTTATTCAACTCTAGTTACACAAATTAGAAATTATACTGAAACAGATTCTAATGTGCTAACAACAGATATTTTAGAAAATATTATTTTAAATTCTCAATATAGAATTATGAGAGATATACCTATTGATGCAGATAGAAAACAACAGATAGGTAATCTTGTCGTGGGCCAAGAGTCAATAAACGCTCCAGGTGGTGCTTTGTTTATTAGAGGAATACAAGTTTATGATTCTACATCCGCTTCAACAGGAGCAAATGTTTGGTTAGAGAAGAAAGATGTAACATATTTACAAGAATACATTCCATCAACAGAATCAACAAAAAGAGGACAACCTAAATATTATGCTATGTTTGGTGGAGCGACAGGAGATGGAGATACTAACTCTGGACGTATGATTTTAGCTCCAGTTCCTGATGCGACGTACAAATTTAGAGTTCACTATAATAAAATGCCAGCTACATTAGCTTCAGATAACACAACTAATTATATCAGTCTTAATTTTCCAAATGGACTATTATATTGTTGCTTATCAGAAACATATGGATTTTTAAAAGGTCCAATAGATATGTTGACACTATATGAAAATAAGTATAAACAAGAGGTACAAAAGTTTGCTAACGAGCAAGTTGGTAGAAGACGAAGAGATGACTACACTGATGGCGCTGTTCGTATTCCGGTAACTTCAGCAAACCCATAGGAGATAAATTATGGCTATATCATCGGCAATTTGTACAAGTTTCAAACAAGAAATTTTAGTAGGCACGCACAATTTCACTGCAACTAGTGGTGATACTTTTAAAATAGCTTTATATACAAGTGATGCATCTTTAGGTGCAGGCACAACTGCTTATTCAACATCGAATGAAATTTCAAATACATCTGGATCTGCTTATTCTGCAGGTGGTGCAACATTAACAAGCGTTACACCAACTACATCTGGAACAACTGCATTTTGTGATTTTGCAGACGTAAGTTACACATCTGCTTCTTTCACAGCTAATGGTGCATTAATTTACAATGATGATCAATCTGACAAAGCTGTTGCAGTTATCGCTTTTGGTGGTGATAAAACAGTTTCTTCTGGAACATTTACAATTCAATTTCCAACAGCAGACGCAAGTAACGCAATTATTCGTATAGCGTAAGGAGGAAATCCTTATGGCATCTACCTGGGGTACTAACACTTGGGGATCAAACGAATGGCAAGATGACGTTATAACCATATCCCTTACTGCACCTGAATCAGCTTCCGCATTAGGCACACCACAATCATTTAACGTTGAGGGTTGGGGTAGACAAACTTATGGTAACTCAGGTTGGGGCGTAGAGTATTCTGTAAAACCATCAGGTGTTTCTGCTACAACTTCTTTAGGAACAGCAGAGGCTTCTCAAATTATAACTGTAGAACCAACAGGTTTAGAAGCTAACTCTAATTTAGGTTCAATAAGTATAAATAGTGAAGTTACTCTTTCCGGTCAATCGGCAACTTTTTCTTTAGGAACTACAGAGTCTTTTAATGAAACAGGTTGGGGAAGATTAACTTGGAATACAGCTGATTGGGGTGAAGGTGCAGATGAAACTATATCTGTTTCAGGTTTAGAAGCAACTGCTTCACCTGGATCTATTAATACAAAAATCACAGTTTTATTAGAGATGGTTGGTGCAAACCACTCTATGACTACAAGTGTTGGAAGTCTTGATATAGATGCAGAGATGGGTGTTCCTGTAACTGGTGTAGAATCAACTTTTGCAACACCAACTTTATCTTATACAGGAACTTTGGTTGGTTGGGGTAGAGATGAATGGGGTGATTTAAGTTGGGGTGAATCTCCAAATCAAGTTATTCCGTTAGTAGGTCAAGATTCAACTGCAAGTGTTGGATCAATATCTCCTGCAGATGTAGTTGGTTTATCTGGTCAAGAGGCAACAACAAGTGTTGGATCTTTTTCTTTTGTAATTAGTCCTAATGTATCTTTAACAGGACAACAATCTACAGTAGGTCAAGGTACAATAGGATTAGAATTTGGTCCAGCTTCAATATCAGGAGTATCATCAACATTTAATGTTGGCACATTAGGATTAGAGTTTGGTCCTGCAGAAATAACAGGTGTAGCTGCAACAACAAGTATTGGATCATTAGAAGTTGGCCCAATAAGTTTAGTTGACTTAACAGGTATTGCTGCAACTTCAGCTGTGGGTTCTTTATCTCCAGCAGACGTTGTTGGTTTAACAGGAGTGTCTTCAACATTTAGTGTGGGCTCCATATCTCCAGCAGATGTTGTTGGTTTAACAGGACAACAAGCTATATTTTCTCAAGGAGAGGGTGGTGTTGAAGCATATGCTAATATAAATACAGGATCAAATAGTAGTTTTTCTGGGGTTGCAACTGGATCAAATACATCGTATAGTAGCACATCAACGGGATCAAATTCGTCTTATTCTGATCAATCTACAGGATCAAATAGTTCGTATTCGAATGTTGCAACTGGATCAAATACAAGTTATACTGACGCTGCATAGGAGATAAAAATTTATGGCATCTACATACACACCTTTAGGAGTAGAACTTCAAGCAACTGGTGAAAACGCTGGTACATGGGGGACAAAAACTAATACTAATTTACAAATTATTGAACAAATATCTGGTGGATTTACACAACAATCAATAGCAGGTGGCGCACAAAATACTGATCTATCTGTATCAGATGGATCAACAGGTGCAGTGTTATCTCACAGAATGATTGAGTTCACAGGAACTATTACGGGAAATCAAGTTGTTAGAATACCAATAGATGTTCAAACTTTTTATATTTTAAGAAATTCAACTTCAGGAGCTTACACAGTTCAGTTTAAATATATAACTGGTTCAGGATCTTCTTTTACTTTTTCAGCAACAGATAAAGGTGATAAAATAGTTTTCGCTGCAGCTAACGATGGTACAAATCCAGATATATTAACGCTTGCAATTGGAACTGGTATATCAAATGTTGTTGATGACACTACACCACAATTAGGTGGTAACTTAGATACTAACTCACACAATATTTTAATAGACGATGCTCATTTTATTGGAGATGAAAATGGTCTTGAACAAATTATATTTCAAACAACTGCTTCAGCAGTTAATGAATTAGAAGTTACAAATGCAGCAACAGGTAATCCGCCTATCCTTGGAGCAAGTGGAGAAACAAATGTTGATCTTCATTTAAAACCAAAAGGAACTGGAGAAACAAGAGTAGGGACAGGAGCAGCAGACGCAACTATAACTTCTAGTGGTGCTCACAATCTTATTTTAGATACAAACTCAGGAACTAACTCTGGAACAATTACAATTATAGATGGTTCTAATGGAAATATTGATCTTACTCCGAACGGAACAGGAGATGTAACTTTACAAGCAGATACAGTTCAAATTGGTGATAATAACGCTAATGCAACATTAACTACTCAAGGAACTGGTGATTTAATTTTAAATACAAATAATGGAACAAACGCTGGAAACATCACTCTAGCAGATGGTGCTAATGGTAATATAGATGTTTCAACAAATGGAACAGGATATATCAAATTTAATGATTTAGCTTATATTCCACAACAAGCATTAACATCATCATCAAACGCCGTCGCATGGGATGTACAAGCTAAACCAAACGCATATCATTTAACAACAGAAAATACTACATTCTCTGCACCAACTAATTCAGTTGAAGGTTCATTTATTTGTTTAGAAATAAATTATGATGGAAGTCATACGATTGCCTTCAATACTGTGTTCGAATTTGCCGCGTCGACAGCCCCGACGTTTACTTCAACAAATGGTAAGACAGATATTCTTGTGTTTAGATACAATGGCGCTGTATGGCAAGAAGTAGGAAGAACATTAAATTTAAGTGAAAGTTAAAATATGTACGCAATAGTAAAAGACAATAATATAACACAATACATTAATCATCCTAAATCAGTAGTTATTGGAGACGTAAGATATCCAGCTAAAATATTTTCTATATGGTCAACTTCTGAATTAAATGCAATAGGTATTTATGAGATAGAAACAGATAGCACAAATCATAAAGATGAAAAATGGTATATTAACACAAACGAATCTTACACATTTGCAGATAACAAAGTTACTAGATCATGGGGTACAGCTACAGCTAAAGCCCATGCTGATACTTTATTTACAGCACAAGATGAAACAGATGGAAAAGGTACTGAAGGAGAAGTTAAAAGTAGAGGATTAAAATATAATTTAATACAAACTATTAAACGACAAGCTGCAAAAATATTGCAAGATACAGATTGGTATATAGTTAGAAAAGCAGATGCAGGTACAGCAGTGCCAAGTACAATCACAACTCATAGAGCAGCAGTAAGAACTAAAACTGCAGAAATGGAAACAGCAATCACTAATGCTAGCGATACACCAGCTTTAGAGACTTTATATACTTACACAAAACAAGAGGATGGATCAGTTACTAGACCATTAGGCGAACTTCCAACATTGGAGAGTTAATGTCACTACTTATACCTGGAACTAACTCCATAAAAGACACAGGTTATGAAGTTGCTAACTCTGTTGTATTTGAAAATGATGGTAATAGTGATAGTTTTTCAAGAGATATGGTAACTGCTACAAGTAGAAGAACTTTTACTGTATCTATGTGGCTTAAAAAAACTAAAAATGGTACAGGTAGTGAACAATATCTTTTTCATAGTTGGCAAGACTCTAATAATAGATTTATTTCATCATTCGATAGTACTAATATTCTTCATATAAGAAATAGAACAGGTGGTTCAAACACTTTAAAATTTAATACAAATCAAAAATTTTTAGACACAAGTGCTTGGTACAATATAATTATTGCAATAGATACAACACAATCAACTGAATCAAATAGATTTAAATTGTATGTAAATGGGACACAAGTTACAAGTTTTTCAACATCTGACTATCCATCACAAAATGCTGACATGAGTTTAGGAACATCAGATTTTGATAATATTTTAGGAATATATGGTGGTGGTGGGAATGGTTTTAGTGGTTATATGTGTGAAATGGTTTATATTGATGGTCTGCAACTTGCACCTACTTCATTTGGAGAATTTGATAGTGACAGCCCAAATATCTGGAAGCCAATAGATGTATCTGATTTAACTTTTGGCAACAATGGATTTCATCTTGATTTTGAAAATTCAAGTAGTTTAGGTGCTGACGTTTCAGGCGAGGGTCATAACTTTACAGTTAATAACCTTACATCAACAGACCAAAGCACGGACACGTGTACTAATAATTTTTGTACACTTATGTCAAATACTCCTAGTGCAGCTAATTTTACTTTAAGTCAAGGAAATTTAATTGTTAGTAAATCAGGTGCTACCACCATTGGTTTGTATGGCTCATCAATTATGCTTACAAATGGTAAATGGTATTACGAAAGTAAAATGACTGATGTAGGAGGTGGAGATAGAAGTAGAATGGGTGTAGCGGCTTATGAAAGTGTTACAGGTACAAGTTCAATACAAGGAAGTTATTCAGGTTTTGAATTTACAGGTACAACATCAGGTAGATTTTCAATAACAGTAGCTGGCTCAACTACAGAAATTGATGGATTTAATACTTATGCTCAAGGTGATATTATAATGTGGGCTATAGATATGGATAATACAAAATTATATATTGGTAAAAATGGAGATTGGTTTAACTACAGTTCCGCTAATACAGGAGGTGATCCAACATCTGGAAGTGGTTGGGTAACTAATAATGCAACAGCTTTAGCCGCACCATTAACTGTAGGTTATGTAGGTCATGCTGCAGGAGTTTCAGATAGTACAGAAGTACAAATTAATTTTGGCGCTCCACCAACTGGATTTACTATTTCATCAGGCAATAGTGATGGCAATGGATATGGAAATTTTGAATATGCCGTGCCTTCGGGCTATTATTCAATCAATTCTAAAAACCTAGCGGAGTACGGATAATGGCTTACACGACTGTCGATAACCCAGAACTTTATTTTCAAAATAAATTATATACAGGAGATGGAAGTGCATCAAAAGCTATTACTTTTGATGGAGAGGAAAACATGCAACCTGATTGGGTTTGGGTTAAATCAAGAAATACTGCCGATTATGATCACCAGGCTACAGATTCCGTAAGGGGAGTACAAAAAACTTTAAAAATAAATACTGATGGAGCAGAGGATTCAAATCCAGGTGCTGGTGGTATTGGTAGTTTTAATACTAATGGATTTACTATAGCTGAAGGCAGTATAAATAACACCAACATGAATAATAGTGGAACAACCTATGTAGCTTGGAATTGGAAAGCTGGAACTTCATTTACCAATGACGCAAGTTCAACAGGAATAGGAACTATTGATAGCACAGGGAGTGCATCTACTACTGCTGGATTCTCAATCGTTTCATTTACAGGTACAGGAAGTAATGGTACAATAAAACATGGACTATCAACTGCATTAAATGCAATAGTAATTAGAAGAAGAGATAGTGGAAATGATTGGAGAGTTGGTGGAACTGGCTTAACTAGTTTTGTAAAACATTTAAATTTAAATTCAAGTGCTTCCGAATCTGATTTAGCAGCAGCATTTAATAGTACAGCACCTACATCTTCAGTATTTAGTGTTGGCACAAGTGCATCAACTAATGCTAGTAGTGGAACATTTATTGCTCTGTGTTTCCATAATGTTCAGGGGTATTCAAAATTTGGAAAATATACAGGGAACGAAGACGCTTCTGATCCAACATACATCTATACCGGTTTTAGGCCCTCATTCGTGATGGTAAAAAAATTAACAGGGAGTACAGATAGTTGGTTTTTACACGATAACCGTAGAGATGGTTTTAACACAGATAACGAATATATGCGACCAAATGAAGCTTCAGTAGAAGGTAGTGGAGTTAATAGACTTAATATTTTTTCAAATGGTTTTAATGTTCCAACAACAGATAAAAGTCATAATGCAGATGGAGTACCCTACATTTATTGGGCTTTCGCAGAGTCACCATTTGTAAATTCTTCTGGTGTTCCAACAAATGCGAGGTAGACATGTTACAAAAAATAGGATTTCAACCTGGGATCAATAAACAAATCACAGAGACCGGAGCAGAAGGTCAGTGGGTTGATTGTGATAATGTTAGATTTAGATATGGCACACCTGAAAAAATAGGTGGTTGGAAACAACTAGGTGGAAGAAATGATTTAACTGGAGCAGGAAGAGGACTTCATCATTTTGTTAGTTCTACATCTATTAAATATTCTATTATAGGAACAAATAGAATATTGTATGCGTATTCAGGAGATGTGTTTTATGACATACACCCTATTAAAACTACATCAACTCTATCTAACGCATTTAGCACGACTAACGGATCAGCTGTTGTAACTATAACTTTTTCTACGTCTCATGGTATAGCAGCAAATGATATTGTTTTATTAGATAGCTTTTCATCTATAACTAATTCTAATTTTGGTTCATCTGATTTTGATGATAAAAAATTTATGGTAACAAGCGTACCGACAGCAACTACTATTACAGTCACTATGCCATCAAACGAATCTGGATCAGGTGCAACAACATCAGGAGGTATAAGAGTACAACATTACTATCCTGTAGGGCCAGCAGTACAAGCAAAAGGTTTTGGTTGGTCTCTTGGAACTTGGGGTGGAGAAGATATTGGAGCAGCTACTACTACTTTAAATGGTGCATTGTCAGACGACACTGCTGGAACAGGTGGATCAGGAACATCTATAACTTTAACAGATGCTTCACAGTTTCCAAGTACAGGTACAAATTTTATTCAAGTTGGTAATGAAGAAATATCTTATACAGGTGTTTCTGGAAATGATTTAACAGGAATTACAAGAGCTGTAAGAAATTCAACTAGATCATCACACTCTAGTGGAGCAACAGTTACAAATTCATCTGACTTTGTTGCATGGGGTGAAGCAGCATCAGGAGATTTAGTTCTTGAGCCAGGTATGTGGTCACTAGATAATTTTGGTGATAAAGCTATTTGTCTAATTCATGATAGTGCTGTTTTTGAATGGGATTCAAGTTTAACAACAGCGACATCTACAAGAGCAACTATTATATCAGGTGCACCAACAGCATCAAGACACATGTTGGTATCTACACCTGATAGACACTTAGTATTTTTTGGAACAGAAACAACTATTGGAACTCCTTCTACACAAGACGATATGTTTATTAGATTTTCTGATCAAGAAGATATTAATACATATACACCTACAGCAACCAATACAGCTGGTACACAAAGGCTGGCTGACGGATCACAGATCAGAGGAGCAATCAGAGGTCGTGATGCAATTTATGTTTGGACTGATACGTCTTTATTTACGCAACGTTTTGTTGGTCAACCATTTACATTTGCGTTTGCACAAGTTGGAACTAACTGCGGACTCGTTGGACAAAATGCTTGTGTTGAAGTTGATGGTGCTGCGTATTGGATGTCAGAGAATGGTTTTTTTAGATACGCTGGTAAACTAGAATCACTACCTTGTTTGGTAGAAGATCACGTTTATGATGACATAAATTTATCATCAGGTAATCAAATGATATCTGCAGGATTAAATAATTTATTTGGTGAAGTAATATGGTTTTATCCAACTTCTACATCATCTGTTGTAAACAGAATGGTTGCGTATAATTACTTTGACTCATCACCACAAAGACCTGTATGGACAAATGGAACATTAGCTAGAACAATGTGGCGTGATTCTGCTGTATTTGGTCTACCTCATGCTTTATTTTATGAAGCAGGAGATGATTCATCTTTTGATGTTGTAGGAAACACAGAAGGTAAAACAACATACTACGAGCACGAAACAGGGACTGATCAAATTAGAGGTGGGACAACAACTGCAATTACTTCTAATATATTATCTGGTGATTTTGATATTACACAATCAAGAGCATCAGGTACAGGGCAAGCTACAGGTGTTGCAACGTTTAGAGGAGATGGTGAATTTATAATGAAAATAAGAAGATTTATACCAGATTTTATATCACAAACTGGTAATACAAGAATTACTTTTAATTTAAGAAACTTTCCAAGTGATACAGCTGCAAGTTCATCTCTTGGACCATTTACGATAACATCTAGTACGCAAAAAGTAGACACACGTGCAAGAGCAAGAGCTATTGCATTAAAAGTAGAAAATACATCAACAAGTCAAAGCTGGAAGTTAGGAACTTTTAGATTAGACGTACAACCAGACGGAAGAAGATAATGGCAAAGATAGTACAAGTATTAACAAGACCTTCATCCGAATATGATTTAGGTACAGCAGAAGCACAAGTTAGAGATCTTGATGCAATTGTAGAAAAATTAAATACAACGTTTCAAGAAGAATTAAAAGATGAGGTAGAAGCACAAAACTTCTTTTTAAATTAATGGCAAATAATTTTATAAATAAAAAAGTAGACCTAACAACAACTGATTTAACTACACTATATACGGTGCCTAGTTTTAAGGCTGCTGTTGTAAAATCATTGTTAGTATCCGAGGACGCCGGATCAGGGACCACGATAACAATAACATTGGTAAATGCTAGTGGAGCTATATTTAATTTATTTAAAGATAAGGCTATAGCATCAAAAGCAACCACGGAGCTTTTAACTCAACCTCTTGTAATAGAAGAGAGCGAAGTATTAAAAGTACAAGCTGCTGACGCGAACGAGCTGCACGTCATAGCCTCTATATTAGAAATACAGCCAAGAGAGGTAACATCATAATGGAAGTAATAAAACCAACAAAAGTAGAAACAACATATAGACACAAGGAAACTGGAGAGCTTTTTAAGGAAAGAAAAGACTGGGAAGCTAAAGGTTATAAGGAAAAAGACATGGCTCAAGATGTAAATGTCGTAATGCCAAGCCTTGATTTATTTAGTAAAACAAAATAGAATAGTACAATGGCCATAACTAGATCACAACAAGCAAAACAGATGTTACAAGACGGGGGACGTATAGGCTTAAAAAATGGACCTCCTGGTGGTGGTGACAAAAGAATGACTTATTCTGCTCCTAAATCTGTTGGTGGTGACAGTGATGCAAGAGAAGCATATATTAGAGATTACGTATCTAAGGGCATTGTAAAAGGTGGTGGAAAGAAAATAACAAGTGGACCTGATGTAATAACAGGTGGATATGAAGATGCTAGAATTACAAAAGATCAAATAAATAAATCAAAAGATTTTAAAGCACTACAACTATTTAAAGAAAATATGCGTAAAAAAAATTTTAACTTACCTATGCCTATAGGTTTTGTTTTAAATAAAGCTATTAAACCGACTTATAAATACAGAGACGAATTTTTAGCAAACAATCCACAACTTTTAGAATACATTAAAAGTTTAGATGAAGACGAAGCTAAAAAAGCAATGGTTGCTTTATCAGATGTTCCAAACATTACTGGTCAAATTTACGAAGATTTTTTAGCATATGATAAAGGTGCACCAGCATTAAAATATAGAGGCAATGTAGGTGGATTAGAAAAATTTGTTTCATCTTATGAAATGAATCCAGATGGGAGTTTTAAACTTAGCCCTAAAGGATATAAAATTGCTGAAACATATGGTTATAAAAAACAACTACCTGATGGCAGTGGTGGGGATGGAGAAGGTATTATGTCTGACTATGAAAGAAGATTACTTGCACTTGAACAAACACCAGAAAAAAAAATCGAAGAAACATTCTCACCTAATTTTAGATTATTAGCTGATGGTGGTAGAGCAGCATTTAATATGGGTGGAGCACAATTTAAATCAGATGAAAATATATCTCCAGGCACAGATGTTGAAGGTAATATTAGAAATGACAATCCTTTTACAGGAGGAGGTGAAGGCGGACCTACAGTTAATCTTAATAAAACACAACCCGACACTCCATTAAGATTTAAAAAAGACATACCAGATAATCTTTTCTCAACCGGTGCTAATAAAAAAATGTTAGAAGAGTTAGGATTAATAGATGATAAAGATGAGGATATGAAAGTGGCAGGACTTAACCAGGAACAAGTTGATTATTTAAATAAAGTAGGTAAAAAAGTTTCAAACGTAGACGCAACCGGAGATTTTTTTAATTATGACAGTCCAACAAATATAAAAAAACAAATAGAAAAATTAAACCCAGAATCAGAAAATATATTTGGCACTTTTAAACCAAGTAAAATAGTAGAAGGAGATCCAAACACATACGCTACTGAAAAAGATGTACAGGATTATATAAAAAGTCAGTTTCCAACTTTAAGGACAGATGGTAGAGAAATAGGATTAGCAGATGGTGGCATGCCTTACGAAGGTGGGATCATGGACCTTGAATCAGGAAGACAGATGTATTTCTTAGGTAAACTAGTTAAGAAAGCAACAAGAGCTGTAAAGAAAATAATTAAGTCACCGATAGGTAAGGCTGCTTTATTTGCCGGTTTAGGTGCTTATGCAGGTGGACTCGGTCCTTTTGCTTCAGGT
>Ga0208919_1001822_pt1 | contig 11736 bp, 26 predicted proteins | sample 4_EtaG_FD_184076 | JGI IMG/M metagenome (GOLD analysis project Ga0208919, IMG submission 184076) | Marine viral communities from the Subarctic Pacific Ocean - 4_ETSP_OMZ_AT15127 metaG (SPAdes) (version 3) | ecosystem: Environmental > Aquatic > Marine > Oceanic | place: Pacific Ocean | collected...
ATATTTTACAGCCGGTACGTGATCACTTTGGCAGAGTTAAGGTGACGAGTGGTTTTCGTAGTGAACAACTGTGTCTAAAAATAGGTAGCTCTGTAAATTCACAGCATGCCAAGGCTGAAGCGGCAGATTTCGAATGTATGGGCACAGACAATGCAGAATTAGCTGACTGGATTTATTCAAACCTAGAATTTGATCAATTGATCCTCGAGTTCTACACTCCTGGCGAACCCAACTCGGGATGGATACATTGCAGTTACACTACTGATCAACCTAGAAAACAATTTTTACATGCATACAAATCAGAAGGTAAAACTAAATACAAACCAATAATAGGAAAGGCGAAAGACCTTGTCTAATAAATTGATACAAAAAGCATTTGCAAACATAGACACAGTGCACGGTCACTGTGAAGAGTGTGAAGAAGATTCTATTTTAGTTGCAATTGTATCTGAATTTTACAGATGTACAAACTGTGGTGCGGATACTAGACAACACGTGAATGGTAGTATAAGATATATAAAGTTAACTGAAAGTGATAAAGCATACATAAAAGCAAATGTTATTGAAGGAAGTTGAAGTAAATTCTATTAAAGAAAATAAGGTAACTCTAGTAAAAAATTTTACAGCCTTACGAAGAGTGTATGATTTTAATTTAATGAGTGATTTATTAGAGGAAAATAATTTAGCTGTCTTTCAAAAAACTTCTATTGGAAATCTAAAAGATGTATTTCAAGTAGAAAAAGTAAGTAATACTTTTAAAGAGTTTACAGAATATTTTAATTATTTTAAAAGATTATTTAAATACGAAGTAACTTCTAAAGATGAAGTAGATTTTTTTTTTAGTTATGTATCTCAAGTTGGAGATACACACGCAGACAAAGAGGATGTATTTATTATGGGTTTACATGGTAAAACTATTTATAAAGTATTTGATAATGAAATTAAAGAGTACGAAGTTAAAAAAGGAGATTTAATATTTATACCTAAAGGCTTAAAGCATAAAGTAATTGCTATGACACCACGTATAATTATTTCAATAGGATTTCACGGCAGAAGATTATGAAATACGTAGACAATATAATTTTACAAAGAGATATTTTTAAATTGTATAAAGATTTAATAACTTCTCATGTTTGGAACTTAGCTAGATCTTCTAAAGGAAGTGAAGAGTTTGGATGCTTTCCAGGTTTTATTGTAAAAGATAATAATCAAGTTAATAATTTTTATTGGGATGGTTATTTTACTTCGTTGTATGAAAGAATAAATATAAAATTTTATGAAAAATATAATTATTATTTATCTAATGATATCCAAAGAATACATTTAGGAGCCAAAAATGAAATGTCTTTTACAGATTTTCATGTTGATAATAATTTAGAAGGATACACAACAGTTCTTGGATTTATAACACCATCATGGTCAAAAGAATGGGGTGGTGAACTTCAAGTAGAGAATGAAACGATTGATTTTAATCCTGGAAAGTTTATGATATTTAAAAGCAATGAATTACATAATGGTGTTGGACCTAATAAAAAAGTACCTTATTGGAGAATAACTCTTAATTATATTATAAAAAATGGCTAAAAGAACATTTAAACATTTCGTACCCAGACCAAAGCCTCGTAAACGGCCAGGTCGTCACAAGAAAAACTTAAATAAAAATGAAAAACGTAGTTATAAAAAATATAATCGACAGGGCCGACGAGCTAATTAAGTCTCTGCCTGTTCCGGAGTATATGGCTCGCACGTAAATTTAGGATAGAGCCTGCTATTATTTATTTGATCTACTTTTAAAAATTCACCGTTAAAAAATACTTCAAAAGACTGGCCTAAACCATCTTTGATACAGCTATCAAATGTATCGTGAGATTGCTGATATGTGTGCATTTCTTGGCTTACAGGCAAACAGTTATTATGCATCACAGAACACACGTATAGCGTTAAAAAAAATTTCATTGACAACCCTTGTAATATTATATAAATATCCTATATCTTTAGATATTAATGAAAGGATATACTAGATGACAGACATAAGCAAATACAAAAGTCTCGCAGTCGATCATGCCTGCTATGATAAAATTGATAAGATGACCAAGCTTCTTGCACCAGGAGTCACATTATCAAGAGCACAAGTGATTAGAATGTTAGTAGATGAGAAAGCAAAGAAATTAAATGGCAAACTTACAAAGTCTATTTCCAAAAGCCGTTAACGTTATTGGAGAAGTAAAACATGCAGAGAGAAATCTTTGGCGTAATGTTTTAATTGTAGCTCTAGAAGATGCGATAGGAAAAGGTTGGAGAGATTATGGCATTGGAAGAGGTTACAAATGTGAGAGAGCACGTGCATATTTTTTGGAACCAAACAGAGACTTTGCGATGGTATGCCAATACGCAGGTTTTGATCATGAATATGTACGAATGAAAGCAAAAAAATACTTTAAGGAGAATATAAAATGACAGACCAAACAAGATGGGGAATTGATATGCAGATTACAGAGAATAAAGCTAAAGCACACGCTGAACAAAAAGATATGAGGGATGAGTTAGCTTTTTTTGTAATGAATTGTACCCACTTTCAAATGCAAGAGTTGTATTCAGAAATGAAAAGAATGAAGAGAAAAAATGAGAGGGGATAGCGTAGAATATAAACTACTGGAACAGTGGGTAAAAGGTTTAAAAAAACAAGACTTTTATCTAACTGTAGAGATAGGAGTTAGAGAGGGTTATGGTACTCTTGTTATTACCGATGCTTTGAAAGGTGCAAATTATTTTCATGTTGGTATCGATCCATATGGTGATTTACTTTACAAACATCTCGATAAACAAATTGATCGTGAGAACGGTACAATTGCATACTGGACAGACTTTGAAGGTAGACCTTTGATAAATGAAGACGGCACACCAAAGGTACCTACATACCCTAACTCGATGAAACAAACTTTTTTAAGTCAATTTAAAAACCATGAAAATTTTATTTTGTATCAACTAGAAGACACAGAATACTTTAATGCATTTGGTGGTGGCTTGCCTATCTATTACAAAGGTCAAAAGGGATTAGTAAACGTCTATGACTTTGTACACTTTGATGGACCACATACCACGGAGAAGGTATTGGAGGAGGTCATGTTCTTTGCACCACGATCCAGGGTTGGTACACGATTTGTATTTGACGATATTAAAACATATGAAATGAGTAAGATAGCATACATATTGGAACATTTTGGATTCAAGACATCTGAGATGGGTGATGATAAATGTATGTTGGAGAGAACTGAGTGATAGGTTTATTTTTTATAGGTATTGTTGTTTCAGTTATCGTATTGGCAATACTTTTAATTGTGAGGAAGTATGATAGCTGAATGCGATAGAGCCTACATTGCAGGTCTATTTGATGGCGAAGGGTCAATACATTTTAAACGTGGCATTGAGAAAAAAAAGAAACATAAAGGTAAAGGTTATCGTCTTTCCAATAGCATGCGCATCAGTATGGAAATAACTATGACAGATTATTCTGTATTGGTTTGGGTCCATGAAACGCTGGGTGTTGGGACGCTTAGACCAAAGACTGTAAAAGGTTTACGCAAAGATGGTACAAAGTATTTAAAACAATACAAATGGCGATGTACATTTAGAGATGCTTATCACGTGTGTTGTTTAATCTGGCCTTGGGCTCACGTTAAATTAGAAAAAATTCAACAAATAATCGAACACTACTCACACGTAAAAATGAATGGTAAAGTTGTTGATCTACAAGAGTATAAACAATTGATGAGTTTAGAATGATTCTAAACTAGAAAGGCTAATATGATATGGAACGGTAAACCAAAGTTTGATTATCAAACTATTAAGAGAGTAACCCTGCCGAGCGGTAGGGTCTATGATATAAATGATGAGAAGTTGCCCTCAGTAACAACGATATTGTCTGCTACCAAGTCTGAAGAAAGTAAGGCAAAGTTGGCAGCATGGAGGCAAAGAGAAGGCGAAAAGAAGGCAGATCAGATACGTGATGATGCAGCCGCGCGGGGTACGATAATGCACCGAATACTTGAAGGATATGTAAAGGGTGAAGGTCATATGGACCTTACAGATCTTGGTCAGGAAGCAGGCGTCATGGCTCAAAACATCATTGATAAAGGCCATTTCAGCCCTCTCACAGAGGTTTGGGGGCTAGAGATGCCTCTATGGTACCCTGGATTGTATGCGGGCGCCTCAGACGTTGCTGGAATCTATGAAGGCCGAGAATCTATCATAGATTTTAAACAAAGCAATAAATACAAGAAACGTGAATGGATTGACGATTATTTTATACAATGCGCGGCGTATGCGATGGCCCACAACTATGTGTATGGTACTAAGATAAACTCTGGAGTGATTCTAATTAGCGTTAAGGGTGGGGATGTCTTGAGATATGTGTCAACGGGTAAGGAATTTCAACACTTTACGTTCGAATGGTTAAGGAGAGTTGACCTATATGGCAAGCTTCAGGCATCAGGGACCTAGGACCCATAGTGTATTCTGTATGAGATTTATGTTTAGAAAAAAAAATTTGAAAAATATAGTGATACAATGCTACAATGGCTTTAAAGTGTTGATATTACTCAATAAATCATTGCTACAATGCTGTTACAATGCTGTTACAATGTGCTTCAGGGAAATCCCTACGCGCGCGCGTGAAAACGCTTTTTACAAAAGCAGTTTCTCATGTATAAAACTCTATGGAAGGAAATTATGACAGAAGATTTAAGAAGGATAGAATATAATTTTTTGCATTGGGGTCCGTTTGTATGTCACTACAACTTACTTCCAAATGAAATTGAAGCTTTCAAAAAAATAGAAAGTGGCGAGGATTATAGAGAAAGTTTAGCCGGTCACTTAGATAGTGAAAAATCTTTAGATAAGGATAAAGTTTTTAAATTATTAATACCTTATTTAAATAGTTATCTTACAGGTTATCGAGAGTACAGAGGGATACCTTTAGCAAATGGTTATGAATTAATAACCTCTTGGATTAATCGTCAAAAGAAAAATGAATTTAATCCACCACACACTCACGATGGTGATTTATCTTTCGTTATTTATACAGAGATACCTGAAGGCTTGACTGAAGAATGTAGAAAAAGCGTTTCCAATAGTCCAGGTCCTGGTTGCATAACTTTTGATTTTAATATGCCTTTCGGGTCAGGTGGAACTAAATTGTTTTTACAAACACATTCTCACTTACCCGCAGTAGGAGATATGTTTATTTTTCCTGCTGTGTTACCACACTGGGTTTATCCATTTAAAACAACTGAGGGAGAAAGAGTTTCTATTTCAGGTAATATAAAATTAAAAAATGATAGCAAAGAAAAGTAAATACAAGTCAGTCGTTATTAAAAAGAAACGATACTATTTTTATAAAATCACCTGGGTTGATCCGACGGGTGACAGCGGGCATGCAAATGCACATGACTCGTTAGGTTTGGTGCCATCAAAGATGGTAACACATGCTTATTTATTTCACAGAGATAAGAAAAATATCTGGACGTTTGGAAGTTATGAAGATGGTGACGAATTATTTTCCGACAGGAACGTCTTCCCCATCGGCTGCATCGCTAAGATGGAGAGAATTCTTTTGTGATTGAGATTTCTGCTCGGTCTTTTGTAATTCTTTATTTGTTTTCACTTTTTCTTTTAATTCTTCAAATGGCACTTCTTCAAGGATTGGTGAGTAATCGTCGATTATTTTTTTCATACGTGATTCTAGTTCTTCTGTTGTTAAATCTTCTAATTTTCCAGTACGTATTATCTTCTGCTCAATATATAAACCAGCCGCTTTACCTCGGGCTACTTCAGCATTTACCGCTGCAGACCATGCTCCTTTTTTAAGAGCTTCTTTTCTGATCTGACCTAACTCTGCAATATGTTTTTCATAAGTGACTTCGTATTTCTTTTGCCACTCTTCTCGTAGTTCACCAATGTATTTAACAACCAGCGGATACAATTTTGGATTTTGTAATTTACTCGCGTATTGTCTTGCCGAGTCTTTTGCAAAGCCAGCGTCGACGGCACACTCTGTAGCTGTCTTTCTACCTTCGTTTGTTACAAGCTCGTAAGCAAACTTCATTTGTTGTTCAGTTAATTTTTTTGGTAATCCCATACTTGATATTTAATACAACTTAGTCTATAAATCAACCCATGTTTACTGGAAAGGTATTAAGACAAGCATTAGATAAATTTATGAAAGGTGAAGTAGCCGCCAACGCTAGAGTGCAAGTTATTTTACCGAATGGTGAGTTTTACGACATTACTGGTGTAAAACTGTTAGAGAACAAACTAATCGGAGTAAGAGAATCTCATAGACTTGCTATTACAATTTCACCTGAACAATGGAAGATGGGTAAAGTAATTAAAAAGCTATGAGCTATGATTATAAAATAGTAGATCAAAAGTATCATTTAAAAGGTTTAATCAACAAAGACATTTGCAATAAGTTAATTAAATTTTATGAAGATCATAAACACATGACTATTGAAGAAAATAGTTACAAGTATAATGAAGATGTAAAATCTAACAAAAATGAGTATGATAATTGTAATTTTTTAAATGTATCTAGGCTTAGAGGTAATGAGGATTTTCAAGAACCTTACGAGATAATATTAAAATATTTAAGAATAGTTTTAACTAATCATGAAATATATATTAGAACTAACTTTTGTCCTAATTATAAAAACACTTTTCTAACTCATACCGATAATATTAGAATAATAAAATATGAAGTAGGACAGTTTATAAAAGATCACTCAGATGTGTTAGAAAACATTAGAGGCTCTCTTACTATAAATTTAAATGATAATTACGAAGGTGGTAATTTTAGATTTTTTGGAGGTCTAGTTAAGACAAAATTAAGTGAAGGCGAAGCAATGCTTTTCCCTGCTGAACCTTTATGGATTCATGGCACCGAACCTGTAACCAAAGGTGCACGATACGCCATTAATTGTTTTTTAAAACAATGAAATTATCTTATTCAATTCCTGGAAAAATATGGTGGATAACTAATTTTTTAGACTATTCAATGTATAAAGGCATCCACGATGCAATTATTAAAGAAAGGGAAAAGATAAATTTACATTCAAGCAAAGGTATTTGGAGTGAGGATCTAATCAACAATTTAATACCTCCAATGAGAAGTGAAGTTAGTGGCTACAAACCTTTTGAACAGTTAAAGATATTGGTAAAACATAATGCTTATTTTCAGATTAAAAATGTAGAAAAGATGTCTACAATAATTCATTATATGAAAAAAGGAGCTGGTATTAATTGGCATGATGACGGTAAATGGAAGTATGGAGCCACCTTTTATATAAATCATAAATGGCACAAACAATGGGGTGGTGAATTTATGTTTACTGATAACAATGGTCATGGATGGATTCCTCCTGTAGGTAATTCCATGGTAATTGTAAAAGCTCCTATTGCTCACAAAGTTAACTCTATTTTAAGTCCGATTATGCCTAGAATTTCTGTACAAATGTTTATGAAATAATTTGACAATTGAATGAGGTGTAGTAGTGAATCCAGAAAAAAAATTTTGGTATGAAATTAAAGCGTTCAATCTTAAAAATAATTGCGAATTATCATTTACACGCGTGGAAAATACTGCTTCATGGGGGACTCCTGATATACTGGGTTATAATAGGAATCGTCACTTCTTCACTGTAGAATTAAAAGTAACAAAGACCAACAAGGTACGCCTGTCACCACATCAAATAGCGTTCCATGTGAAACATCCTGACAATACATTTATTCTAGTTAAGGCCCTCTCCCTTAACTCCATAAAACTTTATGAGGGGAAGGTAATCAAGGAGCTTGATACTTACGGCTTGAAGCTTGACGCTTGTTCCTCGGGGCTTGAGGCTTGCTTCTCGAGGCTTGCAGCTTGCGGCTTGCCACCTGCTGGAGCTTGACGCTTGCCGCTTGAGGCTTGCAGCTTGTGGCCCGGACCAGGTGCACGCTGATTCTCCTCCGTCGAGGATTCTTTGCTAATGACCTGATCCGATTTATTACGCTCGCGTAATTCTTTATAATATTTTGGATGTTTAAAAACGTGCATCAGTGTTTACCATAACATATATTTTTTACTTCAGGGTTCCAACATGCTCGACAATCTTTGCATTCGTTATTCTGATCCGGGGCGGGACAAGTTCTGTCTTCAGGTTTAGTCGACACGGTCGACGTGTTGGGCCAGCTTACAATTGCGGGCTGGTCGATCATCTGACCTGAAAATCTTACTACTAAATTTTTTGGACACTCTGGCAAGAAGTGCTTGACCCATGCCTCCCGGGTTGGCATCCAGTGCTGGACCTGTGGTGTAAGCTTTGCAACAGCAAAAATTTTTAAAAGGTGCTCTTCGTCCTGTACATCGCCTGAGTCATGCCACCTGAATTCTTTTGATTTTTTTGAATTGATTAACAGGGCCATTGCGCCAGTCCACAGCGGGGACCGGATGGCCTCGAGTCTTCTGTATTGAGCTGCCTGAACTACAGGGAACACGTAACAGCCTTTTAATGCATAGCAGCCGCTGCAGACTGAGCCCGGTATCTTGGCCAGCTTGCTACCTGTTTTGCATTCTTTGGCCGGCAGCCCATAGGCCCAGCCAGGCATTTTTGAAGGTTTACTTAGACCTCCTACCAGTTTTAATGCTTCACTTGTTTTCATAATTCTTTCTCCTATAAGTTCCTATAACACAATATAGGTCTCTTGTCAAGCTTGCGGCTTGAAGCTTGCAGCTTGCGGCTTGATGCTTGTAGCTCTCGCCTTGTTGCTGGAGCCATCGCCAATGGCCCAGGTAAACCCGGGCCATTGGTGCTCCTGGACGTCTACTCACTTTCCTTCTCCATATATTTTTTAGTTCTCTCCTGATCTTCCTTTACCATCCGCAGGATTGATATCATGACTAATTCGATCTCCTCTAGAGAGTTAGCTATTCTTTTTAACTCTTCATTTGATTTACTCATATGTATTTCTCACTTTCTAAATTTATCCTATACTATCCTTTACCGTTGTCAAGCAGCTTTTCTAATCTTTCAATACGATCTCTGAGTTCGGACATCCAGGTAACATGATAATCTTGTCTCTGGTCATGCTCTTCTAGTTCTTTATTGATCGCAATAATTTGTTTTACACAATCTACTATATCTACTTTTTTCATATTTTTTATTCCTTTCTATAGACCAGCCAACGCCAGACTGTCTGTGTTCTAGCGGCGGCGGCGCGTTGACTGATCCCAGGTCCATTGATGGTGTACACGTCTGGACGCCGAAGCGCACAATGGACCAGGGATCAGCATCCTGTAAAGACGGCCAACAGCTGGCGGTGTGATACAGGATCTGTCCATTAATTAATTCTTTACTTCCATCTCCTTTGTTAACACTAAAGGTTGTTTAAATTGTGACGCCTCTAAAAGTTTTAATCTTTTATCAACTAAATGATTTAATTCTTTTTGCGTCTCTATAATATCTCGAAGGTTTTTAAAACCTTCGAGAATATCAGCATCTGTAATTTTTTTCATAATTGTACCCTCCATGTAGTAGTTGCTGTTCTGTATCCTTGTTTTTCTAAATCATAATAAGTCATACAAGGTGTGCCTTCTTTAGATGTAAAGTATCTACAAAGTTCAGTCCACTTTGCTTTTCTTGTTATGTGCTTTTTGTGTTTCTTAGCCCAAAAAGTTATTTTAAATTGTTTATTTAGTTCCATATTCTTTTTTCCTTTCATGGGACAATCCTATACTAACAATGTGGCAAAAATAAGGCAAAAATAAAAAAATAATTATTTTTTTTATTTGACATATAAATACAATTAGTTTAGGAATATATAGGATATAGAAAGGAAAAAACAATATGGAAAAACAAAAAAGAATAACACTTAACGCAGAAAAGCGAAAAGTGATTGCAGATGTATTCCAAGATCATTTTGAAAGTAATTCAAAATATCATCAACAACATACTGACGCAATAAAAAGATACAATGAAATGCGAGATGAGGCAAAAGTTAAAATAAATGATCTCGTAAGATTTCATCAACCACAAGAAGATGTAGATACAATTAGAAAAATGAATAATAAATATGGCGATAGTGGTGGACAACTCTACCATGATAATTGTTTTCATGTTCAAAACAAAACACCTCGTATGGACACCGACTACAATGATAATCCGATTGAAAAATTTGATGATGTTCACATTAAATTTGAGGCAGATAAAGATTTTTTAACTTCTTATTATCGTGATGAGATAAGAGCAAAAGGTCTTGACGCAGATTATGATGTAAGATTAGGCGACAACTACGACAAAAGAAATCCAACTTATTACAATTCCGAAAGTCAAGTTAATAAATTTTTGGGTTTTGGTAGTCGTAATGATGTAAGTGGACAATCATCTTATCATAAAGATACATGGGAAAATGATTTCAAACTTTGGGTTATTGGAACATCTTATTGTCATAGTCGTATGTTCAAAGCAGATGAACAAACTTATAATTGGTTTAAGAGTTTTGAGGTTGCAAAGGAAAATGTAATCATGGCACACAAAAATCTTTTTGACCATGTAAATAAGAAAATGGAAAAACTAAAACTTGGTTTGAAATCTTACAGATATTTTGACCAAGCAAAAGAACTAGCTGATAAACTTGGTGTAGTTTTAAATGAAAGTATATTAGACGCACATTCATCTATGGCACTTTCAATTTATAGTCCGAGTAATTTAGCTGATCTTTTAACAGATGAGGTTGAACAAACTCGTGATGAGAAGATTGCGATTGCGAAAGCACTATTACAAGAACAACAAAATAGTTTAAATTAACTATTGACAACTATGGGACAATCCTATAAGATTGTCCCATAAACAATTAGAAAGGTATAAATTATGTTACAAGCAATATATTTCGCATTACACTTTGCGATGATTTTTTTAGGTGTAGTTTTAGCAATTCACTTTGACTTTTGGTTAGGCTTTGCTATTGCAACTACATTCACAGTTAAATGGTTTTTTATGTTTCCATACGTGGAGGGCAGACGATGAGCGACTTTAATTGGTGTCATGGACCAAAGTGTCATACACATCACACAGTTGACAGAGTGCGAGGTGTTAAGGGCTCAAAGGTTTTAAGAACTCGTAAAGTAAAACAAAATAATTGGAACGCGAATACTTTCTTTTCACATTTTTGTAGTCAAGGTTGTTGGAACGATTTTGCCTATGCACATTGGGAAGAATTTATTAGGTTACACCCTAGGACCGAGTGCCTTGAAACACCTATCAATGACCCACAGAAAAACCAATCGAGATATGGTTGGAATCAGTGGACAATAGAGGTTGACGAAACCAGACAGACTTAGCTTACCTTTCTGCTATGCAGGCGCCGCATACGACCAGGTTGTGCGGCGCCATAGAGGTACCACACCGGTTTACGTTTTTTAAAAAATCTTAAAAATTGTTTTTTTATTACAAACAAAGGGGTCCCAGAGCAAACAGTTTATGCTAGGTTTTTTAAATAGATAGTGATAAAATACTTTTTAAGTTTTCAAAATACTTGTAAAAAAATTTTGCGGAAAAATTTTTATGAATGAAAAATTTATACAGAACTTAGATAAACTACCTGCTGACGTTAGAAGAGAATTTGCTTTGCTAGCAAATCGTTATGGCGAAAAGAAAAAACAAGATACAATACAAACTGATTTCTTGTCTTTCGTAAAACACGTTT
>Ga0208919_1001823_pt1 | contig 11720 bp, 17 predicted proteins | sample 4_EtaG_FD_184076 | JGI IMG/M metagenome (GOLD analysis project Ga0208919, IMG submission 184076) | Marine viral communities from the Subarctic Pacific Ocean - 4_ETSP_OMZ_AT15127 metaG (SPAdes) (version 3) | ecosystem: Environmental > Aquatic > Marine > Oceanic | place: Pacific Ocean | collected...
TGAAATGTGATCAACTACCCAGCGGTGTGGATTATTTTGTTTTTGATTTCGGTGTAAACGCTGGACCAAGCAGAGCGATTAAATTTTTACAAAAAGTGGTGGGTGCTACACAAGACGGTGCCATCGGACCACAGACCCTTGGTCTTGTTAACGATGCAGATGTGCTGCATACGTTAGATTCCCTGTATTCAGACAGGCAAAACTACTATGAATCTCTGTCTCATTTTAAAACTTTCGGTAAAGGTTGGACTAGACGCAACAACGAAGCTAAAAAGCACGCCTTACACCTTGTTGAGCCTCTTTCATAAGTTATTGATTTTACTCAATAAAAATTCCAATTCTCAGGCCCTTCAGCAGCGATAGTCGTGTGAATATACCATGAAGGACGCGAGAATTGACGTTTTTAGCCTTTTTTATAATCTTTCTTTGCCTTGCAGTGGTCTTGGGCATGCTAGTATGGATAATCACCAGTAATTAAACTGACTATCCTACCTCACCCCAGTTCTTACCCATCTCTGCATCTACTTTGAAAGGAATGTTTAGGTCTTCCACACAGGTTTCCATAATTTCAACGACTCTGGTGGCCTGTTTCTCTGACTCTATGTTAAAACAAAGCTCGTCATGCACCGTCAACATTGGAACAAGACCCTCGTTGTAGCAATCTACCATAGCTTTTTTTGTCTGGTCGGCACTCGAGCCCTGTATAAGTTTGTTAAGAGCCTTGTATGTAAACGCTCTTCTAATCATGCCCTTACCACCGTACTGTTGTAGTGCTTCCTTCAGTGGTAGTGCTTTGTTAAATCCAAAAGACTTTGGCTCATACATATCAAACCTGCACTTACGTCCTAACCATGTGCGTATCACACCTTCTCTTTGTGCATGGTTCATGGCACTGTCTGCTATGCCTCTCACAAACGGAACCTTTTCATGATACACTTCTAGAAGTTTGGTAGCTTCTTCTTCAGATATATCCAACACACCTGCAAGCTTGCCCTTGCCCATGCCATACATAATTCCAAGATTAACTGTCTTTGCTTCTTTTCTTTTGATACCTGCCATATCCGCAACCATCTGATGAAAGTCTGCATCTCCTTTCTTGTACATCTCTACAACTTCATCAATCTGTGGATGCCTTGCAGGACCTTTTATCTGTGCACAATAATGTGCTAACCACCGAGGTTCTTGTGATGCATAATCAAACGAGCCCCACTTTGCCCCCTCTTCTGGTATAAACAAACCTCTAATTAGTTTCTTTAATTCTGGATCTCGCGCAGGTATCTGTTGTAAATTAGGGTTAGAAGAACTAAATCTACCTGTAACGGTACCTCCATCGTCACTTCTCAGTGGGTTGAAGTCACAATGTAGTCTGCCGTTATGGCTGTGTTCTACAATTGTATCGATAAAAGTCGTGTTAGCTTTGTTGAACTCTCGTATTTTTAATATCTTATAGGCTATTGGATGTTCATGATTCTGAAGAAATTGTTTTGTAAAGGAGGGTGCATCAGTGTTCTCTGTCCTATGGTATGGAAGACCAAGAGCATCAAACGCCTTTGCTATGGATGTAGCCGCCCATGGCTCAATAGAAGTTCCAGTTTCGGCCCGTATTTCTTCTAACAGGTCAGCTTCTCTTTTCTCGAGTAGCTTCTTTACTTTCTCTGCTTTATTCAGATCAACCCGTACTCCTTTTGTTTTCATGTCTAACAAGCACGGTATCAAAGAACTTTCAAGATTGAATATTGATTCACATTCTTGCTCTTTAAGTTCTATTGACAGCTTGTTCCAAAGTCTAAGAGTCACAGCCGCATCCTGTTCAGCATATGGACCAACATATCTACATGGCAGTTGCCACATACCTGCCTTTGGATCTACACCAAAGTAAGTAGCCGCCTGCTTTAATAGTCTTTCGTTCTTGTATTCTTGTAGATACTCGCCTGCCAAAGAGTTTAGATTATAGTATCTTCTGTTCTCATCTAGCAAAGGAGCGGCTGTCATGGTATCGATGATTCGACCTTGAACCTCTATCCCTTCTGCCCGTAGCCAACCCAGATCATAAGTAGAGTTGTGAAATACTTTTTCTATATCTGGTGTCGCCATCTGTTTCTTGAACCATGACAACACCATATCCTCTGGTAAGTTTTCACCTTCTGCATGTCTGAATGGAAAGTATCCCTGATAATCTCCTGCCGCTACAGCTATGCCAATCACATAGCCATCTCTTCGAGGCCATCCTGGTCCCAGGGTTTTAATGTTTGGGTCTTTGGTTTCCAAGTCAACAGCAATTCTTTTATGCTTTGTTAAGTCTGGAAATACTTGAGGAGGTGACCAGTCTTTATCTACAGAGGCTAGAGATACCTCTTTCATATCTTCCTTGTGAGCAAAGTCAAACTCAGGGTTTTCTAAAAAATCAAATTGATGCTTCGACTTCTTCAAGAGACATCCTCCATAAAAATATAGGAGTGGATTCCCCTACAAAAGCACCTATCGTATTAAACTCTAGATACTCTATTGCTTCATCTTCCGTCATGCCATCTCTTTCTACAAGAATTTTCATACAAAGATATGCATCGTATACGATAACGTCTTCACGATTGACAGGGTTAAGAGCCCTGCCAATCACTGCTTTATCAAATCCATCAGCTTTTAACATTTACCATTTCTCCACCCAAGGCGGCATATCCGATTATGTCTACCCAAGAATCACTCTTGGTTATGTCTTCAGATAATCGAGCTAGTTTAACTGCTATCATACAGGCAATCACTTGCTCGGGGGTTATCTCCGTCTTGCAAATTATAGTCCACATCTTTGCAATACGGTCATGGTTTATCTGGGACTCTCCATAATCATTTGCCCTTGGTCCATTGATTAAAACTCTAGCCTCATCTAAAAACCAACCCCTGTTCTTAGGTCTTGGCTTACCTATTACTACTCTAGCTTCGTTTCTAAATATAGCTTGTTTTTCATTTCTCCTTATTTTAGCCACATAGTTTGGATTGGCTTTTGCCATGGCACCTATTTCTTTGTTGCTCTTTTCTGGATGTTCTTTTATTAGCTGTATAACTTTCCTTAGTTTAGATCCTTTTTTCATATATAAAATCCCCATTCTGATTTTGCTTCTACTAAATGTAATTCTTTCTTGGCTCTGGTTATGCCAACATAAAAAGTTCTTTTCTCAGCATCCTGGTCTTTTGATTTAGATGCTGCTTTTGATGACTCTAAAATTAATAATACATTGTCTGCCTCTCCTCCCTTGGCTTTGTGTATGGTTGATATCTTTATCCTTGGTGTACCCGTCAGTATCTTCTCGTTCCTCCTTCGAGCAGATGATATATAAATCTCCTCTGTCTCTGATACATTTATTATATCGTACCAGTTTGTCTGATCGGATGCCTGCAACTCAAACTCGTTTACTAATCGAGCCAGAGTAAAAGTCTCGTCCTCTTCCATCTTCTTGAGTCTGCTCTTTGCAGACCTAGTAAGAAAACCTTTCCTAAGTTGGTCACAAAATTGCCACAATTTCTCAGTCGATATCTCAGAGCCTTTGCATAACAACAACCAAGTCTCTATCGATTGCAATATATTCGGAGAGATAGACCAACCCGAGCCCTCTCTGTAAAAGACATACCCATTCTCGCGTAACTCTCGAGCGATGTTGTTTGCTATGTAATTAGTTCGAGCAAGCACTAACCACTGACCCTCATCTAGATCTACATCTCGCACATCACGGTGCCATACAACCGTACCTGTATGTGATGCAGGTTTCCATTGCTTGTCCTGACGGATATCAATACGATTTACAACCGATGCTGCTATGTCATGCACTTGTTGTGGCACACGATACGATTGCGTAAGTATCTGCTTTTCTTCGGATGCTCTTAAAAAATCTTTTACGTTCACACCCATCCATGTATAGATGCACTGGTCATCATCTCCAGCATAGTACACACGCTTAGAATTAGGTGCCAGTATTTCGCGCACCATGCGCCACTGAAGTGGTGCTAGGTCTTGTGCCTCATCAACTATCAGAACATCAAATGAAGGTCCCTCACCGTCCTCGACAAAGTCTTCAATCATGTCTACGAAATCTTTTTTATCTGCTTCTTTTTTGTATGCTCTTAGTGCATTATCCACGATCCGTGCCTGCTGAAAATGCATTCTGTAATCAGCCGTATAATTAAACTCTTCTTCCAAACTCCATCCACGGACTCTGGCTATCTGAATCATGCCCAGATATGCATCACCCCCTTTGCCCTGTGCAAACAAACCACCATCAGCCATTGTTAAATAAGAGTTTGTGCTAAAGTCTAACCCGACTAGTCTTCCAAGCTCTCGATAATCAGATGCTTTCATCACATCTTTTGTACTCATGCCCTGATATTGAAAAGCTAGAGAATGTAATGTTCTAAACCAAGTCAGGTTATCTGGGTTCACGTTTAATTCTTGCACGGCTCTTTGCTTTGCTTCGTCAGCGGCCTTACGACTAAAAGAAACAAAGGCAATCTTATCCAAAGGAGTGCCTCTTTGTATTTCTTTTTTAACAATATTAATTAGCGTTGTTGTCTTGCCTGTTCCTGGAGGACCAAAGATTGTTGTCTGCATTAGAAGGGCACCTTCTCATAAAAATGTGGTTCTGTAACGGTTACCCGAAAGTTATCTTCATAAGGAAGATGACGATCCTTACAATTTTCACAAGCTTCACCCAACTCCAACAACTTAACTTTGTTATAATAATTTTTCCAACGATGACCACAAGTGTCACATAAAAAATAAGCTACATAGCAAATAGATTTATTCATCAGAAAGGCACCTCCGTCTTTTCTATTTCAACATCAGGCACCTCTACTTCCTGTGTAAATTCTGGTATCCACCACACACGAATGGTTTTCCAATCACCTTTTGATGTTTTAAATTTTTTGACTCCATTAGCCTCTTGATCCCCATTCATTTCCTTCAATCGTTCTTGAACTTGTGCCCTCGAGTAATCATCAAACTTACGTTGCCTTAAGAACCCCATGAGGGAATCCAATCTAAAAAAAGTATATCCCTCTCTCGTGTACGGTTTGCCAAGAATAATCTCCTCTGCACTCTGCGCCTGTATTCTGCCAGTGCAGTATGCCTCCATGTGCTCAAAGAACTGTCCTTTGAATGTAAGCTCATCTGGCACTTCAATCTCGTTTAGGTTCTCCATCAAACTATTAACAAGAATCTGCCAGTCATTTGCCTTAAATGTGTCTGGCATAAAACTCAACTGTTCCATGCAGGCTCTTTGAAATCTGACGGGCATTTGTAGTTCTTCTGTTGTTAGCTCTAGCCTCCTGCCATTTACATCCATGAACCAGAGCCGTGGTTCCGATAACACAACAGACAGGCCTGCTAAATCCATCGTTACCTTTTGATTGCCAACACCATATTTTAAAGTTTTGCACAACGTCTTGTTGCAGAAAGACTTCATTGGCTCTTGATCACATGTGTAAAAATATTCTTTCTTATCCATCTGGTTCTGGATCGTAACAATGTCAGAGGCAGGCAGTGGTGGCTGACAATACTGCGTGTTAATCTTTTCATGATTCGACTTCCAGTTATCTGGGTCCATCATCTTGCATAAGATAGCCACGTTAAACATCGTTGTGTTTCGAGTGCCTTCCGGTATGCCCTGCTCCATCATCACACGCAAACATGGGGGCCAATCCTTGAACATGTTTGATTGACCACCTAAACTAATATTTAAAAAATCTTTTGGTGAAACACTGCGTTTCTTAACAAGCGTGAGAAACTCTGTTAGCTTCGCGTTCTTGCCGTTCTCTTTGACCGCATACCGCATGGTTTGTTCCGAGTCAAAGTATGGAAGGTTAATAAAGTTCCCAACATCACCACGCTCAACAAGCACCTGTTCTTGCTTGGGAAATATTTCGCACCCTCCAAATCCAAGATATGACGCAATCTCAGATGCCTTGTCACGGAACTCTCCTGCCAGTATCTCTTCTGTAAAGAAGAAGAATATGTGAGCACCGCCCGACTTAGAACGGCACACGATACACGGAACCTTTGCGGCCCGTAGCTTTTTATCTAAGGCTACTAAGTCTAGAGGATAGGTGTCAATATCCAGTGCACCAAAATTACATTTGTTGTTTTCATTTATGGGAATGGATCCTACACCAAGGATACCTTTGAGGTGAGACTCTACGAGCTCTTCTGTGAGAGGCTCTCGAATAATTCTAGAGTTAGCCTTTTGCTTTCCGGCCACTCTTTCTTCCTGTATTTTTGTCTGTCCATGTGCGTATTCAAACCCTTTGAAAGCCGCCATGAACCGTTGCGTTTGATTCATATATTCTCTCCAGATAATAGTAGAGGTTGGTTATGAAATAGAAAGGAACCTGTGAGCGGATAAAACGCCAATTAAATACACTCACATTGATGAAGCACTTCCATAACCTTTCGGGGACCTCCAACTCCCGTCAACAACTTAGCTTCACCAAAATTTAAAAGGGTAAGTCACCATCAGTAGACTCTGGAGAGTCATCTATTTCGTCTGAACTTACACTCGAAGTTTGTATCTCACCTTTTCTGAAACTATCAAAGAGTGCCTTGGCCGCATCGATAGCAGAGGCAGGCACATCGGTAGGCTCCATCTTGGATACATCGAAGTTAAACCACGAACCTTTGTCATTAGACTCTTGGATTGTTTTCAACTTCCATACTGTTGCCCACATCGGTGGATTGAAGGGGCCATTCTTGCCCTTGTACTGCAACATACGCATCTGAGTATTCCAACGTCTTGACACTTTTAATTGTGTCTTTTTCATGTCACACACAGCACTTTGTGTACCACCGTCTTCGTCCACGATCATGACCAAGTGTTGTGCGGTACGCACGAGCTCGTTACCAGAAGGTAGCTTTTCAGACGAGCCAACACGTTCTACTTTTTGAATGTCTGGATTGGTTGGGTTCAATTCCTGGACAAATCCACCACCCTCTTCTCTGAATGAAAACTCGAGATACTTAGTTGTATATCCACAAGGTATCACAACAACACCTTCTTCTGGATCCCACACCTGACCTGTTACCGTATTAAACAAGTCTCCTGCTGACGCACCCTTAATAAATTTTGGGTCTGTCTTGAGGAGTTGTGGGCTGAGTGGTTGCAAGATACGCAAGAATGGTATCTGCATATCCTCCGTGCCAATCGAATCCATGCCTGCTCCTGCATGAGCCTCGAACTGTTCCATAATGTTAGCTACTGCTGTTTCTTTTTTCTTTGCTACTGCTTCTGTCATAACTATTTCCTTGTAATTTTCGCTTCGTTACCTGTGAATACTGAAAATAAATCCATGTCTATTGATTCACCTTTTGAGATTCTGTCTTTAACCCATGCCTTCAACTTGGAATGATGTACATATGTTTTCTGGTTTGGATCTTTACCTTGACTTCTAAGTTCATCTACAAACGCACCTGCTTCATTGTCCTGACCCGCAGAAAAATTTACAGTTACTTCGTTCTTGATGATATCTCCTTCGCCCACTGACCGAATAAATCCGTGAGCCTTGTCCTTGTTCTCTTCGCTTATGCGTGCATGAACAAAGGGCACGATCTTAACCTCATGGTCATCGACCCCTAGTTTATTGGCACCCATCTTTTGCATGAGAGCAGGAATATCTTCTGTGGAAATCTTAGTTGCCTGAAACTTTAGATTTTTAAGATGCTGTTCTGCATCCTCAATGTCTTTGTCAATCTGTAGTTTCCTGCGTACAAGTGTAGATAGATCCGAAACACCTTCTGTAGATACTTCGTCAAACTTACTTGCATCAATCTTTTGTTCTATATGCGTGAATAAATCATAATCGTTCATGCTTTTTTCCTTCTTGAATATAAAATAAAGTTTTACCCCTTCGGGTGGTTTAGTAGTGTCCTACTTTTTTTTCACACCGTCAAGCTTCTTGCTTGCCAAATGTTCTTCCCAAGCTTTGTCTATCAGTAACTCCATTTGTTTAGGAACACTTCTTCTACCCTGATAGGCAAGCTCTTTTACTTTTTCATGGGCATCTACATAGACGGCCACTGATTTAAACTTCGTAGTATCCAATCAAATCTCCTGTAATAATTTAAAGTCTCTAGTTTTGTTATATAAGCAATGATAAGTTCATGTCAACCCAACAATTAGTATTATTTTGTTGATATGCTCAACCATTCCTTAACTTTCTCTCCTAATGTTGCGGCAGATATCTTAATCTTACCTTGTAATGTCTTTACAATGTGCACATCCACCGTACCACGGCACACAAGATCCACATACAGCACCTTGTTGTGCTGACCGATACGATGACATCGGTCCTCGGACTGCATGCGTGTCTCGAGATTAAAATCATTTGAGTAATAGATCACATTCGTTGCTGCATTCAACGTGAGCCCCCGACCTGCGGTCTGTGGGTTTGCCACAAAGAATCGTGCCTCACCTCTCTCAAAACTTTCTATCGCGTTCTGTCTTTCGTTGTCAGTTGTGTCACCGAAGAATGTAACCGCAGAGCCCTCACCAAACTTATCTTTGAGAACTTTAGCTATCTTCTTTATGTCATACCTAAACCGCGACCATATAATTATCTTGCCCTGCATCTCTTCTATCGTGTCGAGTAGTGCATCTATTCTTCTCGATGGTATCTCTACTAGCTCACCATCGTCCGTCATCACATGACCACAGAGCACTTGTTGCAAGCGCAGAAGTTGTGTCATAACTGCGGGGGCTGATACCAAATCACCGCCCTCGAGCAATGCGACTGCTACGTTCTTGAGTGATACATAGTATTCGAGTTGTTCGTCCGTTAAAGACACACCTCGTGTTGTGTATATCTTGTCTGGCAGATCCAGAGCCTCGTCTTTTGTAACACGAAACGAGAACTTATCTAGCTTCTCCGATAGTTCTTCTAGACCTCTATAGCCTACGATCATTTGAAAACTATGACTGCCCATTCTTTGTGTACGTGTTACGGCATACCGACCTTGAAAAGACCAATAGCTTTCATGATTCAACAATGATTTATCCATAAACTCACATTGCGAATATAAATCCATAGGTGACTTTGTTACTGGAGAGCCTGTCAGTATGCGCTTGTATCCTGCCTGCTTGCCAAACTGTATAATATTCTTTGTCCGTTTGGCCTTCGGGTTTTTTATAGTGGTGCTCTCATCCACGGCCAACATAAACTTACAGTTATCTATGTAGCTTGCCAGATATAAACTCAGTTTCTTAGTTGTTGATCCAAAAGCCTCTACGTTAATAAGAAGTATTCTTAATCGTTTTCTCTCTTCTGTTGCCCCTTCCATAAGCTTTTCTTTTTCTGCCTTGTTGGGGCTTGGTTTCCATACGTCCACCCTATAGTCAACGTGGTCGGACATGTGTGTTGGTATTTCTGAGAGCTCCCAGTTTCGATACACACCTTTGGGTGCAATGATAATAGCCGTATCTATATGACCAATGTCATAGAGCCATACGATATTATCTATCAATACCTTAGACTTGCCGCATCCCATCTCCATAAAATAGGCATAGTTCTTCTTGTCATAAGACCTGCGAAGTGCCTCTTCTTGGTGGGCGTATGGTGGTGTTTTATATCTAAACATTAGCCTGCGATCTTGACTACATTGTTTCTTTCGATATCCGTGAACACTTTTTCCAAAGAGTCCTCTGATAAATCCAAGACCAGTTGAGCCCTGCGAATTGCTTCGTTTAAATTTATTTTTCCGTCCTGATACTTATCATGTATGTCAAGAAGGAAGTCCATGTCATCTCCATGTATCATTTTAAATTACCTCCAAGTTCCAGGCCTCTTCTCCATCCGCTCATGTTCCTAGCTTTCTTAGAGCTTGTCTTAGCTCTGGTCTGCCGTGTAGGTTTTGGCGGTTGAAAATTAACAACGGCATCATTGAGTTCGCGTATCTGTTGCCGAAATTCTTCCAAGCTTAGTTCCATTTCCTCTAGCTCGATTGCTAGATCGCTCATCTTTCCCATATAAACCTCCTTCGTTTGTAAAATATTTAAACCAATGGTCTGCACAATAAGGTGTATTATTGTCTATTGCGTCTGCCTTTTCACCGCAAACTGTACAACGCTTCCACATTATTTCGACCTGCCACCCACACCAGAAACTTTGGTAGTAGCATCTTTTCTTTTTGGATCTCTAAATAAAAAAGAGATAATTTTCTTTATAAAATTCATGTCATTCTTCCCATTTGTAGAACACATGGTCATTAATCCTGACCACATATTGTTTGCTTTCATGCCAGTCTGGTAAGACATAAATGGCATGGTAATGTGTTGATCCTTCCACAAAATCATGTAGTTTGTCCAGATATACTCCTGATGCTAACAATAGAGCACGTTCCCAAGCCTTTTCATCCTGCGGCCTATCGCTCTTACCATCGCACCACCAACTAAACTGACACTTGTTTCTAATTGGAAGGTCGGGCTGCCAAGAATAGGTCTGCCCCTGTTTGACAACCTCGCACACTGTGTCAGGGAATCTCTCATCCCTAACACGGTTCATTACTACCTGACCCACGGCCACTTGACCTATCGTTGGTTGGTTGCGAGCTTCATGGTAGATGTTAAGTGCGAGGCATACTAATGCAGTCTCTATCATTCTTGCACCAACTCATACTCGGTAAAAGTATCGAGTCCCTCTTTCCAATCCCATTCATCATAGTCAGACCATTCGTCAGACCTGTCTCGGTTTATCTCCTCCAGTATCTGAGGCAATGTCCACTTCACAACACTACCATCGAGTGTGTTTTTCAAAGTATAAATCTTACTCATTCGTACACCTCATACTCGTTGTGAAACTCTTCGTTCAAAGAATCAATTAAATCCTGCGGCAGATAAGACTCGGGCTCTGCATAGCCCATTGGTTCAAACGTCTCACCTTCTTTTGGTTCTTCTCCGTCACACATGCGCTTGCGGCATTCATAGTTCCAATCATCTAGATCCTCACCAAATTTATTGTCAGGATTAAACAAGATAGAAACAGATGCGTCCGTCCCTGCTATCTTTTCCCGAATGTCCAGAATCAGATAGTTATGAATGCCCCATCCATCACACTCGACCTCGTACCCAAGTGACTCTATAAAGTCCTTGACAAGGTGTGTGCCGTTCCATCCATCTCCGTCATTAAACCCCCATTTACTGAAGGCATCCTGCCATGTCCATTCCATCATTACTCTAGGCATTTGTTTCCTCCTTTGTATAAATACAGATAACATCGTTGCCGTATCCCTCTGGCTTACCAAAATGATAGCCCCACCTAAGATTTAAATTATTGAGCTCTTCTCGCATACGCTTCTTGCCATGCACCTTAAATATTGCATCAGCCTCTACTAGGATGTAACCTTCGCCTTCTTCAACCAAGTACACTTGGTCTGTGCCAAAAGAATATTCTAATAGAACAACTGTAGCATCACAGGTAAACTCATCATAATCACCAATCGGTTTCATTGGATCATAATTAACATCACCAAACATTATTCATCCTCCTCTATGTCTACAACAAAGGCTATTCTAACTATTCCTTCATCTTCGCTTGCAACAAACCAAGAATCATTTTCTTCTTTGTTAGGAAAAATCATTTCCAATGTTTGTAATAAATCATACCGTGTCATTGCGTGCTCCTTACATACATCGAAATATCGTCATCGCACCTGTCAGCAATATGTTGTGGACACGGCCACACAACAGACA
>Ga0208919_1001827_pt1 | contig 11709 bp, 24 predicted proteins | sample 4_EtaG_FD_184076 | JGI IMG/M metagenome (GOLD analysis project Ga0208919, IMG submission 184076) | Marine viral communities from the Subarctic Pacific Ocean - 4_ETSP_OMZ_AT15127 metaG (SPAdes) (version 3) | ecosystem: Environmental > Aquatic > Marine > Oceanic | place: Pacific Ocean | collected...
CCTAATGTCGTCCAAAAAGACCCCAACCCTAAAGATTGGGGGGAGGACTTTTGTGGCGGATAAATTTTAATTAATTAAAAAACAATGAATCGTCGAGATTTTCTAAAAACCGTTCCCCTGACAGCCGCCGCAACGTGGACTGTCACTTGTCATTATGAGGAGCCAGAGCCAAAAAAAGATGCTCGCTTTCACATCGAATACTACTATGTGACAGCAACCTACTGGGACGATGAACAAATGCTTCAGAACGCGATTGTGAGCGAGTATGACCTATCTGAGAGACGCTTTCACGATGTTAAAAACGCTTGCGACAACATCCACGACCATAATAAAAAATACTTTGAGAGACTCAATCGTATGCACGTTGGGTTTCAGCCCGTGAAGGAATTAGTTGACTACCAAATTTGGTATCACGGATTCGATGATTCACACAGTATGGTCGGGGAATTAACTTTGGGGGAAAACGGAGTGAATACTTTTATGAAGCAATGGGTGATGAACGACAAACAGATTGCAGACATGAAAAAAGATCATGGAAAAAGAATATGAAATTATTGATGATTTTTTAGACTTTCAAGATTATCAAGATATTAATTCAATGCTGTTACCCACGATTGGTCAGCACACATCCTTTCCTTGGTTTTGGGTAGATGGAAAAACAGTAGACAAAGAAGGCGGCGAGAGCGGAGACTATTCAAATTTCCAATTCGTTCACATCCTTCACCAAACTGTTCCAGAGGTATCCAAGTCTGCACATTTTCCTATTATCCTCCCTATCCTGCATAAGATGGATGATGTCTTGGCTCTTGTAAGGGTTAAGGTAAATCTTGAGACTAATAAGGGGGTGCAATTAGAAAGTGGGTTTCATTGGGACTATTATCGCTCAACTTTTGAGTCAGGACAGGAAAAGGAAACACCGTATCCCACTATGCACGTTGCGATATTTTATGTTAATACGAATAATGGATACACTGAGCTTGAGGGCGGGGCTAAAATAAAGTCCGTTGCAAATAGGTTGTTGATTTTCCCGAACACCATGCAGCATCGGGGAGTCAGTCAGAACGACGAGAAGAGAAGATGCGTAATAAACTTCAACTACGTTAAGAATGGGTTGACAAGTGGGGGATAATGTCTTATTATGTATTAAAGTGGGGTATATTATATGAACAAACAGTCCTTAATATATATGAATAAGAAAGCTAGGGATATATATGGCAGAGTTAGTGGCACTATACATGGTTGTCGTTTTCGTTATCAGCTTTTTGAACGCTGGAAGCGGTGACGGAGATCACAATACAGACGACGAATACTAAAAAATAAACAAATTTCCCCCAGTTTTGGGGGTTTTTTTATGTTTGCCCCTAAAACCTTTTATTACTTTATATAGAGCCAAATAATAGAGTAATATAGAAAGAAATATATGTTGTTATTATGTATGTGGTATTTATGGGTAGTGAAGAAAATTTATATTTAAAATAATAAACAATTATTCTTCTTTTTCTTTGTATTACCAAGACATATAAGGTAATAAAAACAAAAAAAATAGTGTAAAGTATTGTATTGGGAAAGAGATACTTGCAAATATTAAAAGGTATGCCCCGCAATTAAAAATTAATTTTTAATTAGAATATTTTTGGTTGGGAATGGTTTTGGCTGAAATAAATATTAAAATCTTTTGGGAATTAGTTTTGGCCAAATAATAAACTTTTTAAGGGCTTTTGCGCCGTTTTGTTTGTGGTTAACTTTTTTTGAATGATTATAAAAAACAAAAGAATGTAATAAATTACCGCCCAATTTTAAATTAATTTTTAATTATGGGCTTGACAATATTTTTAACCTATTATATAAGGAGTTCAAGATGCCAAGAAAAAAGAAACCAACTAAAGAACAACAGAAGTGGGCGCACAGATATGAGGCCGCATGGCACGAAGTATTCTGGAAATTCCCCGAATGGAAACAGGTCGAGATCATCGAAGGTCACGATGGACGTACCTCGCAGGAGCTTGCTAAAGAATGTAGGATACTTGCGGAGGATGAGAAGTTCAAACCAAAGAAAGATTATCGCAAAGTACCTACCGATATAAAAGAACTAAAAAAAGTATAAATAATATTTGACTTTTGTTTTAATTTGTGTTACTATACATTATATAGGTTGAGAGAATAGAGCTACAAGAGAGTTGTGGACAGGGTTATATATTTCCCTCACTGAACACTCCAGCCTGTTCAATTTTTAAGTGCGCCGTTTGAGATGGATTCGAGATCAGTCCTGAACTGCACTTATACCTCATCGAGGGATGCATCGAACCCCTTGGTGGGGTTTTTTTTATTAAATAACACTTGACTTTAATTTTAAATTAGTTTTTAATTGGGGCATGAAGTCCACTGAGAATGATAAAGAGCCAAATATAATAAGAGATGATAAAGGTCGTTTCTGTTCCAAGGGTAACGAAGATAGTAAAAAACAAAAGAAGAAGAAAAAAGATTTCTTAATTATGACTATCTTAACTTTCTAAAAAAAAGTGCTTGACTTTAATTTTAAATTCGTTTTTAATTGAGAGATGAAGTACGAAGTAGAACTATCATACCCAATGAGCGTAGAGTTTGAATCTGACGCTCAATCAACTGTTGCTATTATGACAGACGCTCGCGAGGAGGCTATTCGCCAGATCGCAGAGATGGATCATTTTGATAAAGTTAATTGGGTTCCCAAGGTTGTTAGAATCAAGGAGGTAGAATAATGGCGGGACGAGGCAGACCAAAAGGCAGCGCGGGTGCATCTTTCTTGGGTGTTCACCTTGGCGAACTCAACAGGGTACTCAAAGAGGACGCTATTGTCATGGTGTCCCGCAAGTACGCCGAGCAGTTGCATCTTACAGGTAAACCTATCAAGAGCGAAAACAATGGTAAACATCTTGAGGCATTGACCGTACAGGCAGACTTTAAGGTGGAAGAATTTGATGATGATGAAGTAGAATTATCTGTTGATGATTTTTAAAAAAAAGTATTGACCTAATTTTTAATCTATATTATCCTTTGAGAAGTGAAAGACATGAAAGACAAATTCGATAACATAGTCGGGCAAGCCTCGGCCAAAAAGAAGCTAGACTTCTTCATCAACGGTTATGATGCCAGCGGCATTATACCTCACCTTATGTTTGTTGCTCCGAAGGGGTCAGGCAAAACCATGCTGGCGAAACAGCTAGGTAGAAACCTAATGGCCCAACACGACGACGAACGCATAGGCAGACCAAAGAAGTTTTTAGAGATTAATTGTTCTACTCTTAAAAGCGTAAAGCAATTCTTTAATCAGATTGTAATACCTCATATTAATGATAAAGAATGTACTGTTCTTTTTGATGAGGCATCCGAACTGCCCAAGGATGTGACGATGGCGTTGCTTACGGTTCTTAACCCTAACTCGGACAACCGCACCTCTTTTAGCTACGAGGATTACACGGTTGACTTTGACTTCAGCCGCCAAAGTTTCTTATTCGCAACCACTGAGGCTCAGAGCATTTTTCACGCTCTGATGGATCGTACCGAGCGTATTGATTTGGAGGAATACTCCTACAACGAACTCGGCCAGATTGTTTCTCGTGTTTGTGAGGGTAAGACGTTTGAAGACGGGGTACTGGATGAAATCGCCACTGTCCTCCGTGGTAATGCGCGTGGGGCGCAAAAGATGGCAAACAACATTGCTATATTCTTAAAGTCCAAGAAGAAAAAGAATTTCACCAAGAAGCATTGGTCGGAACTCAAAGAACATCTTGGGGTACGCCCTCTCGGACTCAGCGCGATTGAGGTTCAGGTGCTGCGTCACCTATCAGAGAAGAAGGATTGTTCATTAACCTTCCTAGCGTCCAAGACGGGTCTTTCTAAAGCGTGTCTCCAGCGAGACTTTGAAATGTATCTTCAGAAGATGGATTTGATGGAGATCAGCACGGCGGGTCGAGCGATCACCACCAAGGGTCAGAAGTATCTGGAATCTATTGCTGAGTAGGCTACCCAGCCCAGAGAGGGTCATCGAGGAGTTATTTGTCTTTCTCCCTCGGTGGCCCTCATTTTTTTAGACTTTTACAAATAAGAGTGTAATATATATTGTAGATAAGCTTTACCTCATTAAGTTAGGAAGCTTATTCCGTATTAGAAATAAAGAATGGTACGCGAAGCTTATTTTATTTAAATAAATAGTCTTGACTTTAAACATAAAAACCTACCATATTTTCTACTTCTCCAAATAAGAGAATAAGTCTGTGGGAATCTACCCCACCGAAATAAGGAGGAATTCTTTCCAACATTCTATAGAGACAAATAAAGGAATATAAATGTTATAATTTAATATTAATTTTTAATTACATATTTAGTACGTATACGTACGATCCCCCACCCCTCAGAGATAGTACGCACACGTACTATCGGGGAGACCTCCCCCCCGCGCCGCCTGTTTGTCAAGAAAAACTTTTGAGTTTCGTGTTTCAGGCGAATTTCGCATCGGAGAAAACACCCCTTTATAAGAAACTTTCCGCTCACGAATGAGCGACAAACAAGCTTGCCAATCAAAAAACCCCCATAATGAGCGACAAGGAGCTTTGCCACTCACACATGAGCGGCAAACAATTAGGGCAATTAATCGCCATTATATAGGGGTAAAAAAAAATGCGTATTAGATGCAATTAAGTGTTGCAATGAAAGTCAAACTCTGGCATTATTAACTCATGCCTATTACAGCAAAACAAAGTAAAAACACCAACTGGGACTTCGACGTTGCTTCCGAGCGACTGCTTCGGCAAGATGGTTCCAACACCGCAATCTTCGCCAACGTGCGTACTGATACCAATGAGATACTTGGAACCAGCACCGAGCGTTATGGTATCGTGCAGAACAACGACCTCGTTGACCGCGCTGAAGATGCGTTCAAGGCTCGCGGTATCAACTACGAGCGCAACATCTACACAACCGACAACGGGGCCAAGCTCCGCGCCGTGTATGACCTCAAAGGCCCGAACATGGAAACCCGTGTACCAAACGTGGGTGATGTCATGGGCTATCGCCTGACTGTTCAAAACTCGTTTGACCGGACTCTGCGCGTTTCCTTCGCGTTGGGACTCATGCGTCTTGTGTGCGCGAACGGGATGCAAACGATGGAAAAGGACATCGACATGGTGAGCAAGCACTCGACCAAGCTCGACCTTGCCAGCTTAATCACTGACAAGGCTCTCGACAATGCTCTGGCCTTCCTGAAGGATTCCGGTAGCATTTACGGGCGACTCGCAGCAACCAAGCTGGAGGAGGAGCAAGGTCTAAACATCCTGCAAAATCTCACCAAGAAGAAGGTGATGAGCGAGAAGGTGCGCGAGCGCGTTGCCCAACTCTGGAATAATCGCGGGGAGTTGCTTCGCTCTAACAACCACGATGGAAACCTGTACAACCTGTACAACGCCGTGACCCAACATCTCACCGATGAGGTTGAGGAAAATCGTTTCGAGTATTCCAACCGTATGGGGTCGCAAGTGCTGAAAGCATTTGACAAAGTGACCGGAAGCGCATCCGCGCTCGGCAAGCTCTCGGCTGCTCCAAAAAATTCTGAGATCGTTGTAACTGCGTAGGTTACTGTAAAACACAAACGTGCGACCACATCACTCCCCCTGCGAAAGCGGGGGGATTTTTTGTGCTTGCAAATAATGATAAAAAAAGCTTGACATGCTCGGCTCGCGGTGCCCGGGTCCTGAAGATAGTACGCATACGTACTATCGGTGAGACCTCCCCCCCGCCGCTCGCTTGTCAAGCGTAAACACACGAGCTATCTTTTATTCCTTGCTATACTTTTTAATCCGTATTAAAATGGGCGCATGTGGAGAACAATCGTAGATACTAAACAAGGCAAGGTCTGGGCGAATCATCCCCAGAGTCAAGAGATGAAGCTGGTAGCAGACGTGGATGAAAGCGGGGACGTTTATTGGGGCTGGGTTAAGATGATTACAACCATAAACAATGCAATAGAGAATGGTCAAGGCGAGGCTGTCTTTAAAAAAGTTGAAAAAATGTTTGACTCCGAGGTCAAACCAGCCTATACTATTAAGAGTGACAGGGGAAACCCTACTGATCTTTGAAACAATTTAGCGGTGAAATTGGTGCGCGGCGGCTGAAAAATGCCAGAATAAGTGTTCACACTTAGGAGCGCAGCCTGACGCAGGAAAGCTGGAACTCTGGGGGACGCCCACACAAGGAGTGAAGGTGATACGATACTGGTCGGGTCGGGTTCGAATCCTGACACCGTGATCAATTTACTGGGAGGCGAAACACAGCCTTGGCAAGCCTAACGCAGCGAACGGGATACGCGTCCTGTTAGGGGCGAGGAAGCACCAGTATAACAATTTGAAGCTGGCGACGGTTGGCTTCAAGGGAGTGACTGAATATCCTTGTATCTTCAAGGGGAAAGGTGTCAGGCTACAGTGACAGAGTACAATCGTATGAGTTCTGTGGTTTGGGCAAGTTGGCAAACTGAACTGTATTGAGTGCTGGCTTTGTAGGTAATGCAGAAATCCTACCTCCCACTAATTTCCTGTGTCGTTGTTGTTCCATCATAAAACTCAGGGGGGTCGAAAGACCTCCCTGTTTTTTTTTGCTTGCATCAGATGTCAATCTAGGGTAAGATTTTGACAATGAAAGACTTAAAAGATACAGCCAAAACATTCAGGCGCGAAGTTTATCGCAATCTTCGCTACCGTGACGAAGTAGTTTACTCGGTACGCAAGGACGGACTTGTTGAAGGAACCGCCTTATGTGTTGTGCTAGACGGAAACACCAAGTATCCCGTGAAGTTTGCTGTTGGGCCAAAGGGCAATCAGCGTGTGCGGGATGAAGGCCGAAAGAATGTTCACGCAGTCATTCGCGGGTGTATGATCAACGCGGTGTGGCGTTATGATGATATGAGTGAGGATGAACTAGCTCACGCTACTGACGCTGCCCAATCCCTAAAGCATAAGGAGATGAATGTCAGGGAGGGCTATGAGTGGAAACAGATTACTTATGACCCCCACGTTTACCGTAACTTTGTGAGCTTCACTCACTATAAGGGTGACAAAGTAAATCCCCCTGCTTTAAGCACACGCGTTGACCCCATCTATCTAGCTCGCAAGGTTATCATCGCAAGAGAGTGCTGGGCACAAGTTCAGCTTGCAGCAGATGTCAATCTGGGATAAGATTTTAAAAGAAAATTATGAAAACACCGACCACAGAAGAGTATAACGAACAAGTAAACAAAAGCAGAACAGTCGATGGCCTATGCGCTATTGCAGATTGCCTTGATGGTTTTGAACCAGAGGACAACGAGTATTACCAAGAGGTAATTGAATCAGCAAAGAACTATTTGTTGGAGGATTAATTTATGAAAAAATGGACGATAACCAGAGTAGCGCATTCATCGATTGAAGTTGAATCGGAAACCCGACCCGTAATTAAGAACGACGGGGAGTTTGAACAAAAACACCTTAAAGAGTTTGAGGAAAATTATACGAACGATGGATGGACTGCGTGGGAAATATGGGAGGCTTAAATATATGAAAAGAACAAACATACATACAAGGATAACACTAACGAACGACGACACGCGAGACATCACGATTCGCATTATGGACCATCTGGTTGAGAAGCTACAATGGGAGCCAGCACTTGAAGAAGGCGACCCCGGCGAGTGGTATCCATTCGACTTGCAGGATGAGATTCACAACATCATCAATGAAGCGTTGGAGGTAGAAGAATAACTCTCCTCCTAGATAGTACGTACACGTACTATCTCTGAGGCCCCCGCCCCTCGCGGTCCGCTTGTCAACACAAAGTTATCCACAATGCGTGAATAACTTTCTTTGTTTGTGATAGTTTTAGGGCTTGCATTGAAACGATTTCTATGGTTTAATTTACAAATGATGAGCAACGTAAAAGTGAAGCGGCAACCGTGGGGCAACAAGACAATCATATTCATTCAGGGCGACGACAAGCAATCTGTTAGTGATGCGTACTATCGTTTCTGGCATTATAGTGTTGCGGGACTTGAATTGGGCAATGAGGGTTTGAACTGGCTTGCCGACAATGCCCTTCAATTTTTTACCACTAGGCAGAAGTATGTTAAAGGGATTACCTTGGCGCGTTTGTTCTATCTGATAGACAATGAGGCAGAGCGGTTCAAGGGCGTAAAAGGTGGCGCGATGACTGAAGCCAAACAATTTGCCGAGAATGAGTATGACAATCTTGAATACACCACCGGATACAAGGCCAAGCGTGGCATATTTAATTACAACGGCTACGATGACAATCACGGAAAGGCCGAAAATCTTTCTGATAATGATGCTTGACCCTAAACCCTAACCCCTGTACAATAGACCGCATATGAAAGACCTACTGCGATTCGGAAATCCGAACAAAAAACTTAAAGAGATGGTGGCCCAGCTTGGGTTGATTCTCAAAACATTCACCCTTCCCGCCGGACACACTTGCGTTGGGGCTAAAGATTGCCTTGCGTGGGCCGACCCAGAGACGGGGAAAATTACAGACGGGGACGAAACAGAATTTCGTTGCTTTGCTGCTAGTGCCGAGGCGGTTTATCCTTCCCTGCGTAAAATGGTTTGGCACAATCTCAATCTTCTCAAGAGCGCGTTACTTAACAGCGTGGAGGCTTGCGCGGATTTGATTTGCCAATCACTTCCAAAAAAGTTTGACATTATGCGTGTCCACGTTGGCGGTGACTATTTCAATCGCAATTACTTTTTGGCGTGGTGCTTGGTTGCCGAGCGCAATCCCGACAAGATTTTTTACTCCTACAGTAAAAGCCTTCCCGTGCTTGCGGGGATTCCAAAACCTGATAACCTCGTGCTGACTGCTTCCCGTGGTGGCAAGTATGATGATATGATAGACCGCCTCGGATGGAAAGAAGCTGTTGTGGTTTACTCCGAGCAAGAAGCCGCCGACCTCGGTTTGGAAATCGACCACGACGACACACACGCCGCGTTTGGCAAAAAAGATTTCGCGCTTCTGATTCACGGCACACAGCCCAAAGGTAGTGCGGCGGGTGAAGCGTTGAAAGTGATAAACAAACGTAGAAGGGAGGTAGTTGTGTAATTGGAGATTGTATACATTGGATTCATTATTGTAGTAGTCGGCGCGATATGCGTTGACAGGTGAAGTAAATATAATAAACAAATAGAAAGATACTAATCCCGCCGCTAGTCGGTGGGATTTTTTTGCTTGCAGATAATAATCTAAAAAAAGTATTTAATAGTTATATTTATATATGATACGTACACGTACTATCTCGCGGCGGCCCCTCCCCCGAAAGTAGTACGTACACGTACTACTTATTAACAGGGTGGTGAATAACTTTAGGGTTGACTGCTTGGTTTATATCTGATATTCTTTTCCGCATATGAAAACAACATACGCATGGGCAGCCAAACGAAACTCCGGTACACTCGACAAACACGTCATTTATGCTGGAATAACTCAACGACCAAATGTATCTGACCGATTTAGTGGTGGATATGAATTTAAAGACCAGAAAGTTGAAATTGGGCCAAACCGCAATAGTAGGATGACAACGACGGAAACTATCCGTGTAAGAAAATCCGATATTGTGCTTCTCGAAACGCACGAGCTTAAAAGTTACTACGACCAAGATTTGATGAATAACTTTCACGAGCAACTATATATTAACGCTGTCCGTGATGCTGGTGAACATCTAAAGAGGTTGGGCGTTCCCGTTAAAGTCGGCAATGTAAATGACGTTATAAAATACTTTGGTAGCTGGAGAAAAAGCCCAGAAGCGTGTGAGGCTGATTGGTATGAGCCTAGCAAATGCAGCGAGTATATATGGCACAAAGAATATCACGACAAAAATCCCGAGACAAAAGGTACGCCTTTCGTGATGAGGGCTTATACCAAGGGGCAATACAGGACGCAACGGGCAAGACGTAAAATCTTTTGGAAGGACACGGATTGCAAAAAGTTTATAGATTGGTGTGAATCTGAGAATTCTGGACGCACATATGATGTGGATGTTTACATCACCATTATGAAGACTCTCCGAGAGTGGGCTAACACAGAGGAGCGTTGGGGGCGGGAATGGTTGGACTCGACCCGACGAAAGGATAAGGACGGATGATTTTATGCTTGCAAGATTGTGGGATTTATGGTTTAATAGACGCATGAAGATTAAAGCGAGAATAAACAAAGACGGGTTTATGGGTAGTGCATCCCGTGAGCATAAAGTAAAGAAGGGCAAAGGCTCTTACAAACGCAGGGAAAAACATCAAAAAAATCCTTGCCATTGACATCAATCTGTGGTTTAATTAGAACAATGAAAGCGATAATTGAAATTGAATTGGGCAACTCAGCATTTGGCAGCAACGATGCCGAAAGATTATTTGAGATGCGGAACGTCATTGAAAGACTAATGGATAACGCTGACCGCATTATGGCGGCAGACGTTGGAGACTTCACCACCGCGCAAGACGGCAATGGAAACACAGTTGCGCGAATGGATATTGTCGAGGGTAAATTGCCACCATACCATAAACAGAACTAAAATACTATGTATAGATACTTCAGAGCAACTTGTAACGAAGATGGCACAGAACCAGATGAAAGCACCATCATAGAGGTTCCTTCCCCAGCAGTAACTGGCGGGGTGGTTTTCGCTATCGGTATCTTGGTGGGTGTGATAATAACAATCTTATTTAGATAACTATGAAAAACACACTAACAAACAACGAAGCTCAAAACCTACTCGACGCACTTGAAGAATGGAATGAAGTGTGCGAGCCAAAAGAACTAGAAGAAAACGAAGTTGGCTTGAACTGCGAACGCTACGAAAAACTCAAAAACAAATTGGAGGCAATCAATGACTAGAGAGGAAATCGTTGAAGAACTTGCGGAAAGCATTTACCAATACTCTAGCTGCCTAGACGAAATGAAGCCTAACTCTGATTTTTTACTTCAAGCGATTGACGCGGAGGTAAGATTGGCAGTTGATAAAAAAATTGACAGTAGGAGGATTAAATGAAACACACAGTAACAAATGGCCCATATGGTTTAATTAGAATTGGAGATATTTATTTCAATAGTAATGGAATCTTTAATTTAGAGGGCAAAAAGATTGGCACAAAGAAAGCTAAAGAGATTATAAAATTAGAGGACTTTGATTATGGAAAAGATGACTGAACACGAAAAACTAGAATACATACACAGTACCTTGCAAGATGTAGCAAACTGCATTGAGTGGGGAAAATTAAAAAGCAAACCCACGCTTGGTTTGGACGAAGATATGATTAACAAATCTTTGACTATGGTGGAAGACATAGCCACGATTGCTATGCTGGAAGCTTTCGTCAAAGAAAAACACTTTGATAAAGATGGAGAACTAATAAAATGACAACCAAGTTCGGCCCACTAACAAAAAAGTTTTGCCAAGGTCGCCCACAGAGGCGGTATCTGCTTCTCTGCCCCACCTGTCACGAGACAGTAGCAAAAGAAGGAACCGCAGAAGATGACTGCCCGAAGTATTGTAAGTGTGATAAGGGTTGGCGACCACCGACCACCACGCCAAAAGATTTAGCGCATAGGACTTTTTAGTATGAAAGAATCTGATAAAGATAAAAGCCCAGATAATACTTGGATTGGCGGCGGCATAAACGAATAGTACGTACACGTACTACCTCC
>Ga0208919_1001828_pt1 | contig 11709 bp, 8 predicted proteins | sample 4_EtaG_FD_184076 | JGI IMG/M metagenome (GOLD analysis project Ga0208919, IMG submission 184076) | Marine viral communities from the Subarctic Pacific Ocean - 4_ETSP_OMZ_AT15127 metaG (SPAdes) (version 3) | ecosystem: Environmental > Aquatic > Marine > Oceanic | place: Pacific Ocean | collected...
GAGGTCCCAGAACAAAAGTGGCTGCAGGAATTGCTGCAGAAGGAACAGCAGCAGGTATTATGAGATATATCCAGCTGCACAAAATGAGAGACAAAGGTTATTTATCCCCTAAGTACGATGACGACATGGAAATGATGGTTCAAGCTATAACCACAGATTCATTACAACAAGGGGGGATGGTTGCTGCTTTTGGTTTAGGTGGTGCAGCAATGTTTGATATTGCTAGAAGAGCATTTGATATGGTGGGTGCTAGAAATATAAGTCCTGCAATAGAATGGGATGAAGACGTATTTGTCAAGGCTTTTGACCAAGTTATGAAAGAATCTGATGAAATAACAGAAACCTTAACTGCTCCTCAAATATTGCTACACTCTTCTGTTGAAGGGGCAGATGAACAACCAGCTTCAGAATTGTGGCAAGAAACTGTTAAAATGTCAAGTAAAGCTGGGGAACAGTATGATCCAATCAGAAGAAAATTAGCAGATCAAGACGTTATAAAAGAAAGAACACTTAGAGAACAGTTTGCTGAAGAACAAACAGAAGGACTAGAGGATGTTGTTAAACTAGGTCCAGAAGATTTGAGACAAAGAGGTACTGAATTTCAAGATGAAATTGAAAAACTAAGAAAACCTGAAATACAGAGATTAGAAACAGACGTCCAGGTTTATGAAAACGAAGCAATGGAAGCAGCAGAAGAATTTATGTTTGGTGCTGCTGAAAAAGGTCAATCTGGTGTTATTCTTAGAAATGCTATAGAAACAGTCCGAGGTAAAGTAGACGATGTTCTTGATGCTAAATATGCAGCAATAGAAAAAGACATACAAGGTAATCCTGTTTTTGACACTACTGATTTAATTAGCTTTGCTAAAAAGAATCAAAAGAAAATAGAAAGAGATATTCTACCCTCTTTAGCAGTAGAAGATACAACAATCATAGGAGATATACTGGAGTTAGGATTAAAGAAAGAACCAGGAACAGGAAAGAAGGTAAGCTACGAACAACTTAAACGTGCTATTACTAACGTCAATGGACAAATAAAGAAATATGACAAAGGAGCAGAGTCAACCCCAACAATAGGTTTCTTAAAACAATTAAAAAATCAACTCAAAGGAATGAGAGAACAGCTTATTGACCCCGATACTCCTTGGGGTAAAGCAATTCTAGAACGTAACCCAAAAATTTTAAAGGAACTAGGTGATATAGAAAGAAGATACGCTAAATTTAATGATAATTTTACTCGTGATCTATCAGGGAAATTAATCCGTAAATTAAAAGGCTCAGGAACTACATACGAAGTAGGTGATGAAGCTGTTGTAAGACAAGCTATCATAAATGATAACCCACAGGGAAGAAAAACTTTAAGGGCTATCTTAAACACACCCGAAGGGTTAGAGGGATTAACGGCTATTCGTTCTGCAATTAAAGGGTTGTACCGTAAGCAGATGCAAACAGCTTCAGGAGAAGTGAATCAAACAAGACGATTAACTGAGGCAGAACATAATGCTTTTATGAGAACATACGGTGACGCCATGCAAGAATGGCTTGATCCTAAAGAGTTTAAGCGTTTTCAAAGCGCAGCCAGTGCCGCAGAATACGCAGAAGCACAAATAAAAGGTTTAGAAAAAAGCCGTAAAGCGTTAACTCAGTTTGCGTGGGGATCAGATGAGTTACTAGACCAACCTGAAAAGCTTTTTGATATAACTTTTAAACCTAAAGAAATTACACGTACTCAAAATTTAAAATCAGCAATAGATGCTTTAGAACCAGGAATGAGGGATACTTTTATAGATAGATACAAAGGTATGATCTATAAAGATTTCATTGATAAAACTTCTGAGGTAACTAAGAAAGCTGGAGATAAAGTTTCTCTTGATCTAGACCCTAGAAAAGTTGTCAAGTATCTTGATGAACATGGTGATCAGATGAAAGTTTGGTACGGTGATGATTTTGTTAAAGGATTGAACGGTTGGGGTGACCACATAAGAGCATTGCTTCCTAAAGGAAAAGCAGCACTTGACGTGGCAGGTGATGCTAAAATGAAAGCAGGACTAGATATTGTAAGGGCTTACGTTGGTATCTTTACAAGACCTGGAAGAATGATAACTGCAGGTTTGAGGTTGGGTAAAACTACAAAAGAAAAGAAAGTTATAGATGGTTTATTAAACCCTCAAAAGCTTAGAAACATTAACGCAAGAGATAAGTTTTGGAGTGACCCCACTACTAAAGCAGTTATTAGAGAACTAACAACTTTTTACCCAGAGCAAGAAGGTGGTTTCAATATAATATTCCAACAACCACAACTGGATCCTCGTAGGTCACGAGGTTATAGTCCTGAACAAACAGGCACAGAAGAAGAATTAGAGTTATTTGGTCCAGAATATTTTGCTACTGAATCAGAAGAAACAGAGACTGCACCTATGCCTTTCAACAAGGGTGGACCAGTTAGATTAATTAAAATGAAACACGGATACTGATGAGTAATGGTTAATATCACCCCAGAAGAAATAATAAAAAACAACGAGGAGTATCAAAAACGCCTTGCTGAAATGTCTCCTGTTGAAAGATATGATGAAGAGAATTTTAGTGTAATGGGTGACTTACCTTTACTCAAGCACATGCCTATAAACCAAAAAGCGTTTTTATATGATTTGATCCCTGGAGTTTCAGGACTAGGTAAGTATGATTCAGGTGATCTACAACCTAAAGAAGTAAATCAAATGTATAAAATGGTGTTGGACGCTACAAAAGATGGACAAACAAGCGGAAGAATAAATTATCACGACCAAGGGGGGTATGGTGATGTACTCACTAACGACGCTATTAGACAACTGCAAAGACAAATAAAATCTGAATTTGAAGATCCTGAAAATGTGCGAAGATTTTTAGCCCAAAACCCCCAAATAGATTCAAAAACTTTTTTTAAAAAGTTAGATGATCCTGAATTTATTGTAAAAACTTTTTTGGGTAGTTTTTCTTTTCACACAGATGAAGAGGGCAACAAAATTATCACAGATTCATACGACACAAATATAGGTAAAGGACAACCAGAACACGAACAATCAGGCAGGTTAGGAAGATTTTTTAGTAATCTTAAACCTGGAAAAAATTATCCTATGGGTGTTTTAAGTGGTATTGCAGGTCTATTAGGTAGCGCAGAGGGAAAAGGTGCACCTGTTGAAATTAACTTAGGCACTCTTGAAGATATAAGAGAATCATACAAACCAGAAAAAGATGAATACAACACAGGTGGACCAGTTAGATTAATTAAAATGAAACACGGATATTAACATGATAAAATTATTATATGAATTAACAAAACAAGGCATCAAGAGGATGAGGACAAGAGAACTTGATGACGTAGAAAGACAGTTGGCTAGTGTGGAAAAAGATGCTGCTAGATATGGGATGAGTAATCAAAATAGAGCACGATTTGAAGCAACTAGAAACGCTATCCGAGAAGAAAAAGGTATTCGTACTCTTAGAGATGAAGAATACGGAATAATGCAAGACGAGTTAAGAGGTGCTAGTGAACTAATACCTGTAGATAAAAGTGTTGGTGGTATTCAATCCATAGCTAGGGAAAAAGCCCCAATGCCTAACCCTTTTCCCAGTAGTGGTGTCTCCAATAAAGCCCCAATGCCTAACCCTTTTCCCAGTAGTGGTGTCTCCAATAAAGCCCCAATGCCTAACCCTTTTACAAGGGGAGGAGACGATGTGATACCTGAGTTCTCTACTAAAAATTTAACGAAAGTAGAAGTAGAATCAGGTGTTCCTGGTCAAGCTTATTCTCTTGATGAAAGAGTAGGGTGGATGGGTCCAAGAATATCAGAGCAAGGAAACCCCTTAAAACTAAAAGACATGACTTTCAGTCAATTAGATGAAACACAACAAGGGGTTTACAAAATTGTAAAAGAAGCTGATATACCTGAATTATCTGACCCTGGAGTATTATCTGATTTACTAGACTACACTAGAAGAGTAGGAAGAGGTAGAAGTCCAAATGAAGTAGTTTCAGAATATTGGGAAACTAAAGGGAGAGATATTAGAGAATACCTTGACATTAGAACAACCACAGGTGAAATACCTCCAGGAATGACAATGGATGATTTCTTAGGATTATAGGATTAGGAGAAGATTATGTCGTATGTTTTTGGCGATTACCAACCAGTAATGGGTGTCCCAGTAGGAGGAATGGATCCTTATGATCCAGTTACTAACCCCTATGGGTTACAGAAAGCTGAGTCACAACCCCCACCACCCCCAATACAGATGCAAGGTTCTGGGTTGCCAAGTCTAGGGGATCCTGGACCTTATGGGTTTACTCCTCAACCAACAGGTGGACCAGAACAGTTAGCTGGATTAATGGCTATGCAACAAGCACAATTTGGACCAATCCTAGCTGGACCACCAGCTACTGACACTGGAACTGGAACTGGAACTGGAACTGGAACCGACACAACTGAAGAAACAATAGTCGAGCCTGATGATGTTGAAGACCCACCAACTACTCCTGTAGATGTTACAGAACCTGTGTACACTGACCCTACTCTTGAACCTTATTACGACCAAGAAGCAGTACAAAACTTAATTAATGATTATATAAACAATAATTCTCAAAATATTATTGAAGACTGGATGAGAAACAATCCCGAAGGAATTGGTTCTTTAGATTTAGGTCAATATGGTATTTACGATGACTATTATAATCAAGATCAGATGGGTGCTAGTAACACTGCTTTCTTACAGGACTACCTAGCTAATAATCCAACAGATTATTCAAACTACTATAATCAAGATCAGATGGATGCTAGCAACACTGCTTTCTTACAGAACTACTTAGCTAATAACCCAACAGATTATTCAAATTACTATAATCAAGATCAGATGGATGCTAGCAACACTGCTTTCTTACAGAACTACTTAGCTAATAACCCAACAGATTACTCAGGTTATTATGATCAAGCTTATATAGACAATTTATTGCAAGGAATAAATGGCTTAAGAACTCCTAACCCAGGAGCAAGGACACCTTTAATTCAAGAATAGATAATGAAAAAGGATATTTACAAATTAATTGTTTTTGGATTACTGTTTTTTAATATTAATCTTTATGCTGATGCACCAGATCAAACTGGAACAGGTTGTGCTAATGGTACGCAATATTGTGAAAATAATAATCTGAATACAACCAATACTACGACTACAAATAATACCAACACGAATACCAACACGAATACCAACACCAACACAAATACAAACACCAACACAAACACAAACACTACGACTGCAACAAACACGAACACTTCGACTTCGACTGCAACTAACTCGAACACAAACGTAAATACTTCGACAGCTACAAACACAAACGTAAATACAACAACTGCTAACTCAACAGCTACAACGGATAATACCAATTCAAACACTAATGTTAATACATCAACGTCTACTTCTAACTCAACGGTAAATTCAACGGTTAATCAGAATGTTAGTAACACCAGCACTACTGACAATACAAATACGAATGTAAACACTTCAACGTCTACAAGTAACAACACAAACGTAAATAAGAACGAAAGTAAGTCTGAGTCAAACGTACAAACAAACAACGTAAACGAAAATAACAATAACACTAAATCAGACAATACAAATAGAAATATAAATGAGTCGAATTCAACTCAAACTATTAACCAAAATATTAAAACCGAAGCACCACCAGCTTCTGCTATCGCACCAAGTATCATGTCTTATTCACAAGACCTTTGTACTGTTGGTAGATCAGGAGCATTTCAAGGTCAGGTCTTTGGTATATCTGGCGGAAGAACAGTTACAGATGAAAATTGTGAAAGATTAAAATTAAGTAAATACATCTACGATATGGGGATGAAAGTTGCAGCAGTTTCTGTGCTTTGTCAAGATGCTAGAGTATTTCAAGCTATGGAAATGGCAGGTACTCCTTGTCCTTACATGGGAAAAATAGGTAAAGAAGCAACAGAAGGTTGGAAAACTAATCCTTCACAAAGACCTGACGCTAAAGAATACAAGGCTAATTGGATAGCAAACTGTAAAAAAGGATTAAATCCTAACGACACTGGATATAACAAAGATGTTGTAAGTGGTGTAAGAAAAGTTTTTACTAAGAAGAAAAAATCTACTAAACAATGTAAGAAAGAATGGAATAATGCCTCATAAAAAAGAAGAAAAATGGCAAATTCTATGTTTTACTGTGAGTTTAGTTTTATCTGCAATTTTTGCGTTAGGTGTTAATCAACTTAAAGCTGAATATATCTATGAAGCTAATCAATCTTTATACCATTTGCAAACGAATGCTAATAATTATGAAGGAGAGTTGGCTTATTCAATTTCAGATGATGGAGTTTCTCCCGCTATAGATTTATCTTTTAATTTTACTTTCTACGGAGAAACATTTAGTCAAGCAAGAATAGCAACCAATGGTTGCCTACACTTTAAAACTACTGGTTCGTATTGTAATGACTACACTCCAGACCCACTAACAGGACAGCACACCTATACACTATACCCTTTTTGGACAGATTTAATTAGAGACAACAACTCAAGAATAAAGTCTTGGGGAGATTCTACTAAGATGATATTCGGATGGTACGATCTAAGAGAATACAACAGAAGTAATACAGACAACAGTTTTGAAGTAATCCTTTGGCCAAACAACACATTTGAATATAGGTATGGTGCTTTAAACGTAATTAACCATGACGTACTAATTGGAGAGATTGGTAGTGGAACTTCAGAAAGTTACACTTATTTATATCACGATGAATGTAGCACAGGCACAACTAATTCTAGTTCTTGCGTAAACACTAATTGGAATAACACTTCATCTAATACATTATTAGAAAACGGTGGTTCTCTATATGGAGTAGGAACAGGTAATGCTGTAGATTGCAGCGACCCTTTGAATAATGAATCTTGTTCAGGATATGCAGCAGCTTACCTAACTCAACAATGTAACCTTACTCAACTTTATAGCGAATCTTGTCCTAATTATTGGACAGCCTATGACGACCAACAATGTGATGAAGACCCACAGTATGCTCCTTTCTGTGCAGGTTACACACAAGAGGCATCAGTGGCTTACTATATAGAAGAAGAATTTGATTATGGTTATCAAGATGATATGCAGGGTGGAAACTTTAGTCTTGGTGATGACTTTGGTTATGGAGAAGATATTTTTTCTTACATAGAAGAATTTGATTTTGAGCCAAACGAAGAAACACTAGTGTTTGAGTATGAAGAAGTTTTTATTGAGTTTGATTTTCAAGAACCTTTTTCAGAAGATATAGACCCTCTACCAGACTTTAATGTTATAGACGCTATCTATGATATTCAAGTATTTGATGAACCTGAGTTTCTACTATCCCATAATGAATTTGAAAGAAATGATGTAATTACTATAAACCCAAGCGAGGAACTTATAGAAGAATTTATCCTACAAGAAACTGTTTTAGTAGAAGATTTTGAACAGATTAATACTTTTATAGAGTTTGAAACCATTGAGGAATTAGAAGAATGGTTTGAAGAGGAAACTAGAGAAGAGTTAGCTGAAGAGCGTAACGAAGAAGCTGAAGAAGAACTTTACGCTGAAGAAGAAGTATTTGAAGAAGAAGTTGTAGAAGAAATATTTGAAGAAATAGAAGAACAGTTTGCAGAAGAAGAAAGAGTTGCTTTAGAGGAAAGGGAAGAAGAAGTTTTAGAGGAAGAAACAGAGTTAATTGCAGAAGAAAGAACATCAAGAAGCGGAATAACTTCAACTATGTTGAATGTTGTTGGTCAGTCCATAAGAACAGCATCTAATAGCAATACATCTTCTAGTAGTTCTTCTGGGGGTTATTCAAGTGGAAGCAATAGTGGTGGAAATTCTAGTGGTGTAAACAGTAGTGCTGTCAATTCTTCTGTTTCAGGGGGTGGTATTAGCACAAGCAGTTCACCCAGTATGTCTGACCAAATAACTTCTGCTAATGTGCAGACAAACACTATTCTTTCTTTAAGCCAAGACACTAGTAGTATGTCAGGAGGCAGTTCACAAACAGTTAGTAGTGTTTCTACAGTTATAACACCTATGCCAACATTTGATAATAACCCACAAGTAGTTATGGCAGATGTTCAAGTTCAAAATATGCAAGGTGAGATAGACACAGCTGTATCAGGGGTAATGACTGCAAGTGAAGCAGATCAAATTGCAGATGAGATTATCGCTAACAATATTAAAGATCAACAAGAACAGGCGGAAACAGAACAAGCAGAAACAGGACAATATGCAGACCAATCAACATTGGTTGCGTACTTAGGTTATGTGCCAGGTTTTGATGTATATAAAGAAGCCACTATTCCTCAAGCTACAACGTGGTACGAACCAAAAGAAATCTATACAGATGCGTCAATTTCAGATAATATAAATGCGTTTTATGGTTTAGCTAGAACAAACCTTAACACAATGCAAAATTTAATTAATCAACAACCTAATTTATAGGAGAAAAATATGGAATGGTTTGAAAATAAGACTACACAACTAATAGCTTTGGTGGGTATCGTTGGTACTCTAGCAGGTTTTGGATATACTGGTGCTACTTATGTGAATAGATTAGAAAATCTTGAAGCACAGATAGGTGGTATTGGTGATACTGAAAATGCTCAACAAATAATAGAAGAACGTTTTGCTAGTATAGAAACTTCTGTTAAATATTTAGAAAAAGAAATAAACAATATAAAAATCCCTGACACCAGTGACACACAAGCAAGTGTGGCTGCATTAACAAATGATGTTGAAAGACTTTGGATTGAAATAGAAAAGTTGGAAGATAGTAAAAATCCTTTAGCTAATTAATAAAGACTTTACAAGTTTATACATAAAGTTAAAATAAAATCATGCTGCCAGGAGAAAGAAGAAATCCACCAAGACCTATGTTTACTGCCGAAGAACTAGCCGATTCTATGGTTAGGAATTATGGTGGTACAAAACACGGTGTAGGGAGAGGAGACATACCTGATAACATGAAAGGCTGGGAGTTAGCAATGTTAAAACTTCCATTAGAAATGTATGCAGGTGATAAATTAATCCGAGGAGCAGGGTGGTTAGGTAAAAAAGGTTTTCAACAATTACCACAACCTGCTCAAGATAAAGTTCTTGGTGGTATTACAAGTTTAGGAGCAAAAATTGCATCTCGTAATCCAGTCGCAGCCTGGAGAGGTGCTCCTAAGGTTAAAGGTCAAGAAAATGTAAAAGAAATTTTTGTAGACAAACCCAGCTATCATGGAACAAGCGACCCTATGAGATTTGAATTACACGGTGGTAAAGGTAATGAATTAGGGATACAGGTTCCTGCCCCAAGACAAGCACCAGATTTAATTGGGGCAGGTAGATCTCCTTCTTTCTCTGTTTCCACTGATTATAACCTTGCCAAAGAGTTTGCTGATAAGCCTATGGTTGGAAAGATGGCTCCCCGTGTTATACCTACAGTCCTAGATAAAAAATACGTTAAAGATATTCTTGAATGGAGAAACCCGAGTCACAAAAAATACATAGTTGCAGAGTATAAAGCAGCAAGAGAAGCTATTAAAAAAGATTTATATAGAAAAGATGGAACTTTAAGGAACGATAGGGTTATAGCTGAGAGAGAAGCTGCATTTGATAAAGCCACACTGGATAACATAAAAGATCTAGATGATTGGAAAAAAACAAACTGGGACGTGATGGAAACAATATCTGATAGGGTTAAAGATAGGGGTTGGAAAGGATATCTTACTGTAGAACAAGGAAAAGTAAATCTTCAAGTCCTTGACGGTAAATTAATAAGAGGAGTAAGGGACACAGACACTGGTCAAATAATGTATAATACTCCTAAGCCTTTAAAAAAATTAGAAGAGGGTGGTCCAGTTCGTGAAGGAATTATGGCTTTACCTAAACCAGTTAATCTAAGAAAGAAACAAACCACAGTTCATAAACCTTCTAAATCTTTAGTTAAACAAGGATACAGCCCAGAAGCTAGACTCAAGGCTCGTTATAAAAATGTTTCTTATATTGGCTAGACTATCCAATCTTTCCAAGACTTTTCCTCACCAAGCACTTTAGAAGCAATATCTTGTTTAGCTTTTAATGAGTTAACAATCTTTTCGTCTACTGTATTCTTACAAATAATATCTATATAAGTAACCTTGTTATTCTGACCGATTCTATGTGCTCTGTCTTCCGACTGTAAACGCTTCTCAAGGTCAAAGTTATTGGAGTAATAGACCACTGTATTTGCAGCAGTTAAATTGATTCCATATCCCCCTGTTTGTGTGTTACCTACGATGTACTTCAATTCACTTGATTTATCTTGAAATAATTGCACTGTATTACGTCTCTCATCGTCTGTAGTATCCCCATAATAAGCCCCTACTGAGACCTTACCATACTGGTCTTGTATGGCTCTTAAAATCCTCTGTATGTCGTAACGATAATTTGCCCATATTATTACTTTTCCCTCTGTTTCTTCTAGAATACTCATTAACTCCTCTAACCTAGCTGACTTTAACTCTACATCTTGTTTTGTATCTGTTCTAGTAAACCCACAGGATATTTGGTGTAACCTTAGAAGCTGAGTAATAACCGAAGTAACTGAAACTTGTTCACTATTACTGAGTTCAGTCATAGCGTATCTTTTTATTTCATCATAAGCTTTCTTTTGTTCAGGTGTCATCTCTATCTTACGAGTTGTGTACACTTTATCAGGTAAGTCTAAGCAATCTTTCTTTAATATACGATAACTAAATGGTTGTAGTAATTCGTTTAATTCATCTAAGTTCTTGTACCCTATCACTTGTTTAAAGGTACGACCACCTGCACTTCTATCAACCATTTCAGCATACCTTGCTCTAAAACTATAGTAACTACTGAACCCTAATAAAGCTGGATCTAAAAACTCACACTGAGTATACAGGTCTAAAGGACTACGAGTAACTGGTGACCCAGTAAGGATTCTTCTGTGAACTGCATACTTTGCTAAACGTAAGGTGTTCTTTGTTCTTGCAGCACTTGGTGATTTTATGGTAGTGCTTTCATCAATAGCAAATAACACCCTTTTATTAAGTAAGAACTTAGAAGCAAACTCTGTACCTTTCTTTGTACTAAAAGCTTCTATATTCATTACAACAAAGTTTAAATCTTTAGAAAACTTTAATATCTCTTCTCTTTCCTTTTGGTTTTTTTGAGTCTCGGAAGGAGACCACCTGTACACTTGTTTATCTATGTAGTCTGGTACATGGGTAGGTATTTCTCCATCAACCCAATTATCGTAAACCCCTTTAGGAGCAACTATTAATGCAGCATTTATTAAACCTTTTAAATAAAGGATAGAAATATTGTCTAATAATACCTTAGACTTACCACAACCCATCTCCATAAATAAAGCGTGTTCTGTATTTTCCCATGATTTCTCAAGAGCATCTTTCTGGTGATCATAAGGTTTTGTCTTATATTGGTATTCTAGCATATAGTCTCTTTAATCTAAATAGATAACTAAAGTTCATGTGAATAGAATTTAAAGATGTGCACTCTAGTTATCCAAGATAAGGATATAATAAGAAATAATATAAGTAAAGCCATTTAAAAAGATTTAAACACACGTAATCACCAGATATTGAGTAAAATATCCAATATTGAGATAATAGCCTTACTCAATATAACGAAAACCC
>Ga0208919_1001829_pt1 | contig 11708 bp, 9 predicted proteins | sample 4_EtaG_FD_184076 | JGI IMG/M metagenome (GOLD analysis project Ga0208919, IMG submission 184076) | Marine viral communities from the Subarctic Pacific Ocean - 4_ETSP_OMZ_AT15127 metaG (SPAdes) (version 3) | ecosystem: Environmental > Aquatic > Marine > Oceanic | place: Pacific Ocean | collected...
TTTCTAGGGTTTTTATTCTAGCTTGCAATTTAATTATTTGATTGAACTGAAGCAAGAATCCTTCCTGCGTCTCGTATACGTCCTCAAACTCCTCATAGATTTCGTCAATCGTTTCACCGCCGTCTTCCTCGACCTCTACAATGTAATCTATTATTTCGTCTATTCTTTCGCTGTTTTCCTCAACATCCCGCATCAAATTTGTCCTGTCGGTAGCATTGTTTTCTACAGTCAAAACATTTACCGTTTCTTCAAGATTAGCTATCGTACTAGCTTGCTGTGCCGTCCACCAAATAAAACCACCGATCTGGGCAATTACGACCCCGACTACAGCAATACTTACTTTTGGTAGTTTATCCGCCATCTATCTATATCCTCTACGGGCTACAGCTTCACGTTGCACATCGATACGCTCACGGTTTACCTCATTGCGTTCATCTGCGATTTGCTCCTGAAGCTCTAGTCTAGCTGAATCTGTTGTAGCTTGTTGTTCCATTTTCATTTGCTCTAAGTCAAGCTTGGCTTGATTAAGAGAAGATTTCTGCTCTGTCTCCATTTGTTTGATAGCCAGTTCTTGCATACGGATAGAAACAAGTGGATCTTGTTCTTCTCCACCTTTGCCTTGATAAGTTAACAGTGGCATGATCTCTTGCAATAATTGGGTTTCTATCTGCGCTACTCGGGCTTCAATCATGTCAGGAGCCATAGGTTGCATCATAGGTGGTTGTGCACCAACCTGCGTCAACGCCATCTGTTGTTGTTGCTGTTGTTGAATCTCAGCTTGTACCATGGTTCTTGCCTTCATGTTAACGTGTTGCAACACATGACTAAACAATGCCGCCAGCACCGCAGGAGTTTTCTGTAATATGTTCAACTCTAACAAAGATATGTGTGCTGCAATGTGAGCGTCATGATCCTGCTGCGGATATGCTTGTGGTGTAGCACCACCAATCATAGCAGCATTCTCTGTCGCTGGATCTTGCGGCTGTGGCTCTGGTTTAGGTGGCAAGACCTCGTCAATATTCTGCACCTCCAATGCTTGATACATCCTTCTATAGGCGGCGTGTAAGTTGTGCATCTGGGGGTTAGATTGCGCCAACTGTAACTGCGTTTGAGCCAAAGTTACCCGCTGCGCCATTGAAAAGATGTTCGGATCACTGACTGGGAGGATGTCAATCCGACCATCGAAGTCTTCAGCCTTAACCTGTGACGGTGCACCCGCGACCGCGTACGGATACATCGGAGGAAGGTTATCGGCGAAGATACGCGACAGCAAACGGAACTCCGTTTTCTGTGCGTAGTGCAGACGTTTGTGAATCGCAGACATAACTTTCATGCCGCGTTCAATCAAAGCTACGGTCGTACCAACAGGCATCTCGTTATTCATGTCACCAATCTGTTGGTCGGCTAACGCTACAAAACGACGACCGTCTTGTACCAATCCGCCCAACATTGAAGCCAACGTAGCCGACGGTTCTTTGTACGGTAAAGGTATAATGGCATCTCTGATGCTCCCTCCTGGGGCGTCAATGTCCCTCCACTCTCCGGGCTGCAATGGCTCATCGTCATTACGTACCCGCACTCCACGGGCTTTAAAACCAGCGGGAAGGTTAGCCAGAGTCCCAGCATCGATCAACTGACGTAGCAAACTGGTGGCTGCTCTGCCCAAGCCACCAATCATATGGATCAAACCGAAGCCGTAAAAGCCCAAACCTGGCATGAATTTGTAATGCACAAAGTACTGAACCTTCTTCTTGAGAGGATCATCCATGCCGTAGTTCCTGCGAATAGACAGGATCTGGTTTGAGTTTTCGTCAATTGTAACGACATAAGGGAGCTTTATGCCTGTAGCCTCACCCGTCGTTGGATCTTTGTCTTCGAACCCTTCTATGTCCAGATCTGCGTGGATCTCCAAGATCGTCAGCACATCGTCGCTATAGTTCTTCGATAGACCTTCTAGTTCGTTCACTTTCTGCTTGACAGGGTTCTCATCTGATTCTTCCGAAACCATGAGATCAACATCGCGGTACATTCCCGCATATTGCATCTTCTTAACTTCGTTTTCATCCATGCGTAGGACGTGCGTAACCCTCGTAGCCGTCGCCAGATCCGTAGCTGAATAGGGCACAACCAGATCCTGCGCTGGAATAAACTTCGATACCGCTCTTTGTTTTGTAGGATCAAAGTAAACTTTTTTAAACGTTGACCCCGATAGCGGTAAGTAAAACAACATCTGATCCATGTCTGGATCGTATTCTTCCATAACCTCAGTAATCTGATAGTTCATAAAATCCTTAATGCGGGTAGCCTGATCCTCTCTCGCCGCGTCTTTCAGACCTACGATGTTGGTTCTAACTGGCCCACCCGATGGCAGAAGCTCCTTGTATGCCTGTGCTTGGAACTGAGTTACACTCTCACTAACCATCGGATGGGTAATGCCGCTTGCCCCTTCAAACGGCGTTGTTCTGTCCTCTGTCTTAACACCTAATAGGTCAAGACCATTGACGTATGTGTCCTCCCACTCAGACCTTGAATCAAGATCCTCTTTGTAAGATCCTCGTAGTTCTGATGACAACGAGCCAAGTGCAGAATCGTCCAAGAACTCTGCAAGATTAGAATCAAACGGTATCAACTCTTCTTCTGGCATGTCATCTGCCATCATTAGAGCTTGAACAATGGCTCCACCCATCCCGTCATCTATGACCTCTGCACCACCTGGAAAAGTTTCTGGTACATTAATAGGGATTTCTACGTCTGGTAGTCCTTCTGTGTCGTCCAGATCTAAACCTGGTGTGACCATGTTAGGTGGTAATGCCATCAATAATACACCCTTTTACGGGGCCTCCATTCTGTTTCGTCTTCGTTCTCACCACGTAGGTATATAAACCCACCCTGACGAAAACGCATCAATGCTAATGTCATACTATCACAAAAGTCGTCATGATCGCCATTAGGAAATGAAACAACTTCTTCAATTACTTCATCAGCAAATTTCTCATGCATCGGTGCCCATATCATACCAGCTTCAAACAATGGCGCAACCATGTGCATTCTTGTTACTTTATCGTTCCCCTTGCCCGGAGAAAATCCCAAAGCCGGAATACCGCGTAACCGCAACTCGTCAATGAGCGGTGTACCCGTTGCTTTCGCCTCAACCAATACCATATCTGGCTCCCAATACTCGTGTTCCTCATAGGCTATCTCCTTCAATTCAGGGAAATTCCACCGACCACGTCTAGCATCCAGTAATATAGCGTTGTCTGGGCCACCTTCCTCTGGTTTAAAGATACCCCACGTCGTAATTGCAGAGTAGTCGGCTGTTTGTTTCTTGGAAAACGCCGTATCGTACGCCTGAATAATGTAATCTAGCTGCGGAATTTTTTCTTTGTCCCAATCCTGCCACCAATCTCGCTTGATTATAGCTGCTTCCGACGCTGTCGGCGTCTGTTGCCACTGTGCATTCCATTTTCCTACAGGAAGTGACGCCTTAATCGACAACAATGCGTCTTTTTCCCAAAATTCAGGCCACAATGGGTTGTCTGACGGCATAATTGCGGGAAATTCTACCACTTCCCACTGATCCGCCATCGAATCACCGCCCTGTGCCGCCATCAAACGGCCTGTCAAGTCTTTTTTACCCCATCTTGTCATGACCAAGATGATTGAACCGCCCGGTTGGAGACGTTGTCGGGGTCCAGAGGTGTACCATTCGTATGCATTGTCGAATGCACTCTCACTTAGGGCGTCCTGTTCCGAGTGTGGGTCGTCAATAATGAACAAATCCGCACCACGACCAGTAACCGCAGCCCCTACACCAGCCGCGAAGTACTCACCACCCTTGTCTGTTTGCCATTTTCCTGCACCTTTGTTGTCTTCTTTCAAGTTTGTGTCTGGAAAAATGTCTTTATACGCAGGATCATCAATCAAATCCCGTACTTTTCGTCCAAATCGTACCGCCAACTCCGTGTTGTGCGTCGCCTGAATGATCTTGAGCTTGGGATTCCTACCCAAAAACCATGCTGGCATCAAATATGACGCAAATTCTGACTTCGAATGCCGAGGTGGCATGTTAATTATCAATCGCTTGAGTTCTCCTTGTGCGACACGCTCAAGTTTCTCGGCTATAATACGGTGGTGACGGCCCTCAATGAAGTTATCATAGACGTGATGAGCAAAGGGCATGAACTTTTCGGTCGCCTCTTCGCGTATATCTAACTTTTTCTTGGCCTCAGTAAGTGCCAAGATCTCCTTCAGTGCTTCCTCTGGGAGAGCTTGGAGGTTCATGGTCCGTTAACTTGTTCTACTTGTTACAGGAGCCAAGGACCCAAGACCACCTTGCGGCATTGGCATCGCTCTGGGAGGATCTGCCAGTAATGGATTTGCCACAACCGTTGGGTTTAGTTGACCCAAGGTCATGTTAGCAACTTGTGTATATGGAGATACCACCCCACCTGCCACTGGCATACTGCCTCCGGTAACCGGATCAGGAAACGGAGTCTTGAAAGGATCTATAACGCACTGATTGGTAGTCGGGTCCATCATGTATCCCTCTGGACATGGATCGTCTGGAGCTTTTACAACCTCCGTTGCGGTTGCAGTCGAACCGTCATTCGTAGATTTATATTGCGGACCCATGAATGCTTCATCACGTCTTTCCTGAACTTCCTTCATATACGCATCAACTTGCTCCTGGGTCATCGACATGCCAGGACCAAACATTCTGGTCCTTGGTTCGTACTCGTTACCCATCAAAGATCCAAAAACCCCGCCACGGGCTACGACTCCCGCAATGCCAGTCGGATCCTCCCCTGATCCAAACGGCGTTGCGCCCACAGCATTAGACAACCGACCAATGCCATACTTGAACTTTCCAGCTTCCGCAGCCGCCGCCGCTTCTTTCGCCGTAACATAACCGTCGTCGTTACCAAAATTTTTATCAGCTTCTAACCCACCACGAGATCCAAAAACCTGACCCGAGATCCCCGGACCACCGCCATCCTGCATATCTATATCAGGCGGTATCCAAACATTCTGACGATTGTAATACCCATATCCCAAGGCATTTGGTTTCTTGTTACCACGCTTTTGTTTTACAGGTTTTGACGTAATAATTTTTTCAGGTTTTGGTTTCGAATATATATTTCTGAATACAGGATCTCCAGAAATTGGTGAGGCAGGTAAAAGGTCATCCTTATAAAGAGGGTCTCCGAACTCCGTGAAAGAAATTGGTTTCTGCTTTGGTCTTGTCTTTGGTCTGAGAGATTTTTTAATATCAGTGCTCGGACTGCTCTTCTTACTCGGAGAAGACTTGGCACTCAAAAGGCTCGTGTCACCAAGATCCGCCTGAGTTATACCCTTCTTCTTCATGTAGAATTTAGCTTCGTTAGAATCAGAAACATTCTTACCCTGCTGACGTGCAATGGTTTTCGCCGTCCGCGCAGCATAATCCTTGGTTTGTGTAGATGGGTTAAACGCCATCTTTAAATCAGCAAAGAATCCCATGTCCCGGTCCTCGTACCTCGTTTACAACTACTCTAGCCTATAATACCTCTTTTGCCAAGGTAACTAAGCCGCCCTTGCGAAATGCTTCTACCTTTCCAGACTTGAATACCTCACGTAACTCATCCGTGATCTCAATACCCAGAACCTTTTGTTCAATAAGTGTTTTACCATCATCGTCAAAAGTTTCTATAATCTGCTCCGATAATCTTGGTAACTTGACATCGTTTTGTTTTTCAAGTTGCTCCATAACTTTGTTGAAAGCCTTCGGGACAAACTTACCATAATACTCTTCCTGACCCTCTAGATCTCCAAAAGTCATCTTCTTAACCATCTCCGGTGAACCTAGAGTAAAAAAATCAGAATCAGAATTTGCAGCTTGTTGTAAAGATTCTTTTATAGCCAAGGGCAAAATTTGTTTCTGGTTAAACAAAGAACCAACGCCCATGTCGTCTACATTAATTCTTTCCGATTCATTAAGAGCATTTACAACTAACGAGTGAAAATCAGGGGCCGAGTTCAAAGAATCAATTTTAAAACTGCCATTCTTTTTGATTAGTCCCTGTTCTTGAAGTATTTCTCTAAAACCAGGCTCCATCTCATCGAGATAACTAGATCCATCGGTGCGTCCTGTCTCTGCATCAAAAACCATGTATTTGTCTTTTATGGATTTCAAATCAGCCCGTGCTTGATCACCTTGTCTTACAAGAGCACCATAGTTTCCACCGCCACTGCCATCACCTTGTAGATATTCCTCTACGTCCATATAGTTTTGACCAGCAATTCTTTGACGATTGCCTAAATCTGCAATCCGATCTTCCAAAACCCTGACCTTGTCCAGATCCTCAAGAACATCTGAAATATCAAACGGTTTGGTCTCTCCATACAGACCGACAAACTTTCCGTCGGCAAATGGATTTAGTAAGTCCTCTGTAAACTGTTCCACAGACCTTCGAAGCTTACGAGATTTAGTAGCGTTCTGCGTACCCTGACTTTGTATCTCACCTAAGTGAAAAGTTTTCTTTTTAACATTTTCCCCAGGTTTAGAAACCATAGGAAAGTTTCCAGTCCGCGTATGAACAACCAAAGGAGCTTGCATTTTTGTTTGAGCGTATTGATAGTGTTTGTTGTCCCCAGCACCCAGACTAAGAAGACTTGGGTTTTTTAAAGTTATCAAAGTCTCTTTGTAATTTGTAACACCCTTGGTAAAATAATCTCTATAAGAAACATCAGCACCGTCCAATGTGCGAACAACAAATGGATCTAAACCAAATGGACTCATATTTTTTAAATCAATAGGCTGATCTCCAAATTCTGCAATCATGCTGCCCATACCCCGAGCCTCGAACTCGGCTTCTTTGATCCCGTATTTGTTTTCCAAAGTTTTTATGAGTTGATTAAGACCAGGAAACTTAGTCTGAGTTTTCATCAAATCGTCAAGGGCATCGTCCAACTTACTGCTTAACGCACCCGAACCTCCCGTTAAACTAACATCACCAGCCTCTACTTCCAAAGGGTCTCTTTGTTTAGCAGTCAAATCTATGTTTATTTGCTCTGCAAAACTTTCATATCCAGGTTGATTATAGCCACCAGCGCGGTCGATATAACGCGACCGATTATAAGCATCCTCATCAAATTCTGGCACGTAATCAGGATCTGGGTTCGCAGGATCATAACCACCTTCACCAGTAATCACCGGATCGTATTCGTCATAATACGCAGCGTCTCCCTCATAATCCCCGTATTCTTGCTCTGCACGTATGGCCCGACGGTCCTCGTTCTCTCTGGCCCGACGTTTCATCTGAAGAGCTACTATACCCGCCTGGTCTGCACTCAAACCCCTAGACTGTAAATAATCCTTGGTAAACTGCAATACATTTATAGCATTGTCTTCATAAGTATAGTTAGGAGGTATAACCGCATATTCGTAAAACGGTGTTTCGTCCCCAAGAGAATTGGTTTCAATTCTTTCCATCCACTCCCTTACAGAGTTATTTATAACTGATGTAGTACTGGTGCCATACGTTGTGTCATTTTCAATATTGTCAAACCTTTCCCTCAACGTGTTCACCAAGTCGTCAATTTCGGTAGCCCCCTCAAGCTGTTCGCCAGTGTAAACATCCCGACCTCGACTATCCACATCCTGATAACCAATAACATATCTATCGCCTACGTCTCTGATCGTTCTGAGTCTTACCGTGTCTTCATCAAGATTTGTAAAAGGTTGAACATCAACTCTATCACCATTAACCACCATTGCCGTAGGAAAATTAGCTATATTGTGCGTTGTAAAACCATCATAGCCAGGACCCTCTATATCAGGCATTTGAACTCGTGCCTCACCATACGGCAAACTAAGCTCTTGACCAACTCTAGCATCAGTTAAATAATTCCTGAAACCTCTACGGGGAAACTGATCGCCCATTTCAAGCAGACCTGCATCATCCACAGGCGGCTCATCGAAGCCAGCAAATAAATCGTCCTCGTCAATCGCATCCGGGGGACCATATAAATTGCCGTCAACATCCTCATCTAGTCTCTCACCATAATCAAAGAAATCATCAGTTTCTCCTTCCCCTGTTATGGCTCTAACATTAGGATTCGCAGTCCCAATAACAGCATCTCCAGCCGTGACAATCGGAACTAACTCACCACGATTGTACGCCTGATCTATCTCCGATGTCGGATCGCCAATGAAAGTATCAAGATCTATCTCCTCATACTCCACATCGTCAACTTCATACCTATCCCTAGGATTATAACCAGTCTCACCAACAATAACCTGTGGATCAATCTCAGAGAAATCATCAACCTGATCAAGAGCATCAAAATCAATTCCCCTGTCAGGACGACCTACGTCGGTGTACAAATCGTTCATCGCCTCCGTAGGATCATAACCAGTATCCTCAACAATCGAATTAACCTGATCCGCATTCAAACCAGGATTCTCCTCAATGACTTTTTCTCTTAACTGCTTCTTGGTTAAATTAGCCAAGCTCTTGGTTATTATGCCAGTCCCACTAAGAGCCTCGCCAAGAACCATTAAATCCCCGGCCCTCTGACGCTGCGCCTCCTCCGTCGATAAATCCAAATCATTATAATCAGTGTTTAACCTGTCAAAAACTCCCTCAAGCCCCTCAAGCGCAGAATCAAAAGCCCCTTTAGGATCTTCATAAATATCCTTCGCACCCTCGTAGATCCCAGTGCCAAGGGCCTTGCCTGTCTCAATAGGCTGTTCCCGGAACGCGGTCCCAAGCATCTCGCCCGTCGATTCGAAGTCATCATCAAAACGTCTCGCCTTGCCGTCAAAAAGGTAATTGTCAATAAAACCTAAAACATTGTCCGTCGCTACACGACCAAAGATACCTACATCAGTCACTGGACCTCGAAGTTGCGGTGGAATGAACTGCATAAATTTGTTTTCTGCCATACGAAACCCTGCTTTCCAGATTATTGTATAACAAACTCAAATGAATTTACACCCAAAATTTTTCCTGGGGGATAGGGACCCGTTGTTTGTTACACACAAGTGCAATGAAATTATACCCGAATGAATTTGAAATACCATGTTTTATAGACAGTCGACACGCAGCTACCCGTTCTACGGGGGGGTGCACATGTCTACTCGCACCTTGCACCGTTGCGCCAGGGAACAGTAACCCCTTACGGCACGTTGTGCCGTTGTCAGTCCTCGAACTGACAGTCGAATCAAGGAACTCGTTCCTTGATAAACCGAGGATGGACCGCCATCCATGCTACTTGTCAAAAATATTTTAGGTCACAAGATAATCCCGCTAGATGGATAGCTCTGCACCAAGGGAAGACGCCATGGTACAAACCGCCGTTCACGACTTTGCTTGAGGCAAAGCTCGACCACTATGGTTTGTCCCTAGAAAGGGCATGTATTTAAGTTTCTTCTACATGCCCTATCTTGCATCTTCTAACTGGGGCAAACCTCACACGGAGGATGCGCTCATCCGCGCATGCCCCAGATGACCTCACAGCTGTCTGTTCGACGCACATAATCCTTACAAAGTGTATTCTTCGAAAATTCTCGAATTTTTTTCAGAATACGCATATTATTTTTATAAAGGATTATGATTGCTCACAAACAGGTCTGTGAAAATTGCTTGCCGTTTGCCCGTCTGCATCTGAGTGCTATTCACGATTAGGTAGACGAGCCGTGGTTCGTCTGCTAATCGCGGCACACAGGTCGCAGTACTACCGTTGTACACACACACATAAGCCGTGGTTATACCGCCGGTAGGCCATGCGAGAAAATGCATCGTCAAGGTGCCAGTTTTTATTTGCCCGATGGGCTAATCAAAAAAAACTGAGCTGGACGGCTCCAAGTATTCGCCGCCTTGACCATTCCCTCACCCAACATTTTTACTTGTTTAGTGGGTTTGGGTTCGGTGCGATTTCCCCTCATAGCATAGAACCGGAGCACCACGACTATGTGTTTTGGTGTTTTATTTCAACTTAACAGGAGGCTATTATGGCTAAAATTGGTTACACTGATCTATTATCAACTGAGATCTCATGCAGGTTCACCATAAGTGAACTGAAGGAACTAGACAGACTCATGGTCGAACATGGAGAGGACTGGGAGAAATACAGTACTCTGCTCCAGTTGCACAAGGAGATTCGCGAGATGCTTCGTAGTGTCGGACGTGATCTGAGTTCTGAAGGTCGGTACACCACTAGTCAGTTTGACGAAGTAATTGAGTACAAAGTCAAACCGAAGGTTGTCGAGAGAGTCGAAGACCTGCTCGATGATGAGATCCCATACTAATTTCTATCGGCGGGGGCATGGTGTTCCCGCCACTAACTGACAAGGAGGTAAACATGTCAGATCTAAACACAACTAATCTAATCGAAGACGCCGCATCCAACAAAGTGGAGTTCGAGAAACACCTCGGAGAGTACGTCTTAAAACTTATCGCACCATCCATCCAGAAGCTAGTGGAGGATGCGGTCGAAGCCAAGATGGACACTCACTCACCTGAGTTTGACATCAATGATCATTCTTATGACATCGAATGCATAGTCGAAAGTAAGATGGATGACTTTGACATCAGTGATCATGATTGGAAGATCCAAGAAATCGTCTCTGATTATGTTGGAGATTATGACTTCGATGATAAGTTTTCTCAGTGGATAAATAACAAAGACTTCGCCGCTACGATTACGATTAGCGACTAGATCAACCGCCGGGGCTAAGTGGCCCCGGCCTCAAACAGAAGGAACGTCAGATGTATTCTGAAATAAATTATCAACCGAATGGGATGGTTCATACCCCCAAGAGCATTATGGAAGTCGACAATTGGATCATGAATCTAAATGGTGGCGAGAAGATCGCAGGTATGACTGCGGCTTACATGATGTACAACTTCTTTTGTACCGCACTGGAAGAGAAAGACAAAGCTCTTCGAGAGTGGATATCGAAGGAAAAAGAAAAAGCAAAAGCCATATCGAGAGATAGAGTGAATCTCCCATTGTATAAATGCGGCGAGGGTATGGCAGTGCACGACAAGCTCATCAACTTAGAGTTTTATCTAGACGGAAAGGGAGTAGATATCAAATGAGTAAACTAAGCACACTAACTGAGGACTGGGGGTACGAAAGTACCTTCAGTTTAGTCGAAGATTACATGGACGAGGGCTTGATGCCAGCGATATGTATGAACAAAGGTTGTGACTACTCAACCGAAATGGAGCCAGATCAAGATGAAGGCTGGTGTGAAAACTGTAGCACCAACTCGTTATCTTCAGCGGCAATACTGATGGGGATCATATGAAGACAGCAATAGTGTATGACGAATGTGGTAGCGACTGGGCAATCGAATGCTCAAACGACACCACTGTCGAAGAACTCAAGGCTAGATACCCTGAGATTCAGTTCAGGTACTGGGAACAATACAGTGCCCGAGAAATGGCAGAGTGGAGACTCTCACTCGAGGATGATTACTAATACCTCCTGCCCGTTCCCCCTCGGGGGGGCGGGTTTAAACAATACACCATACCTCCTACGTCGGCATGGCCCCGTGGCCGCCCGTCGCTGACGCTCCTCCCCCCAAACCGGTCACTCGTTCCTCGCTACAATTTATAGAGTGCCGCTAAACGCGGTCACTTGCGCGACGTACTCGCGCCAAGAAAATAGTAATGGAGTGCTAGCGCACACATGTTTGTTTGCCACGGACCTTCGGTCCG
>Ga0208919_1001830_pt1 | contig 11694 bp, 13 predicted proteins | sample 4_EtaG_FD_184076 | JGI IMG/M metagenome (GOLD analysis project Ga0208919, IMG submission 184076) | Marine viral communities from the Subarctic Pacific Ocean - 4_ETSP_OMZ_AT15127 metaG (SPAdes) (version 3) | ecosystem: Environmental > Aquatic > Marine > Oceanic | place: Pacific Ocean | collected...
ATCAAGCACAACAGCTGTTTGCGATTTTAATGACGTTAGTTACACTGACGCTACTTTTACTGCAAATGGTGCAATGATTTATAACGATTCTGCATCAGGTGATCCCGCGTGTGTTATCGTAGCATTTGGATCAGATAAAACTGTAACAAGTGGAACATTCACAATACAATTTCCTACAGCGGACGCAACTAACGCAATCATACGATTAGCATAAGGAGGTCCTCCTTATGGCTAACACTTGGAATCAATCAGGAACAACCTGGAGCACAGGTCGTTGGGGTACAACTGATCCTATTGTAGCTGGTTGGGGTGCAAAATCTTATAATGAACCAGGCACAACTTGGAACAATTTAACCGATCAACAAGTTAATTTAACAAGTCCTGGTGCGATTACTGCATCTTTAGGCACTACATCTATTACAACAGAAATTAATAAAGGTTGGGGTCAAGATACTTGGGGTAATGAAACCTGGGGTGAATCAGGAATGTTAGTTGAATTAACTGGTCCTGATGCAATGCAATCTAACGTAGGTGCATCAGGTTGGAATGGTGCAACATGGGGTCAAGGACAAGGTTGGGGAATATTTACTTTAAATCCTGCAGATGTGATGGGATTAACTGGTGTATCTGCAACAGGAAGTGTTGGTTCTCCTACAATAATTGGTAGTGTAGAGTTTTCTTTAACAGGAGTATCTGCAACATTATCTGTTGGATCTATTAGTCCAGATGAACAAACAATGGGATTAACAGGTCAAGCAATAACTCCAGCAGTTGGAACACTTGCGCCCGCTGATGTAATGGGACTAACAGGAGTTTCAGCAACTTTTAATGTTGGAGCAGTTAGTATTGGTTCAAGTCCAATTGTTGATCTTTCTGGTCAAGCATCAACTTCATCTGTTGGATCACTTACACCTGCTGATGTAATGGGATTAACAGGAGTTTCTGCAACTTCATCTGTTGGATCACTTACACCTGCTGATGTAATGGGATTAACAGGAGTTTCTGCAACTGCTTCAGTAGCTACTTTTGGAACATCAACAGGATTTGGAATTCAAGCATATCAAGCTGTTGACACAGGTTCAAATATTTCGTATTCTAATGTTGCAACAGGTACAAATATAACATATAGTGACGTCGCATAGGAGATAAAAATATGGCATCAACATACACAGGACTAGGTGTTGAACTACAAGCAACAGGTGAAAACGCTGGAACTTGGGGAACAAAAACTAATACAAATTTACAAATCATAGAACAAATTTCAGGTGGTTTTACACAACAAGCTGTATCAGATTCAGGTGATACAACTCTTTCAGTTACCGATGGTGGCACAGGTGCAACGTTAGCACACAGAATGATAGAATTTACTGGATCTCTTACTTCTGGTAGAAACGTTACTATACCTATTGATGTTCAAACATTTTATTTTTTAAAAAATTCTACAAGTGGATCACAAAACGTAACATTTAAATATGTTTCAGGATCAGGAGATTCTGTAGCGGTAGCACCTGCAACAACTAAAATTGTATTTGCTTCTGCAAATGATGGTACAAACCCAGATATTATTGATATCGGAATGGGTAATGTAACACTTACTGGATCAGAAACTTTAACAAACAAAACTTTAACAGCTCCAAAAATTGCAGATGCAGGTTTTATTGCAGATGCAAATGGAAACGAACAAATTATATTTCAAACAACATCCTCTGCAGTAAATGAATTAGAAGTAACTAACGCTGCAACAGGTAATCCACCAATCTTAGGTGCAAGTGGAGAAACTAATGTTGACGTACATATTAAACCAAAAGGTTCTGGAGAAACTAGAATTGGAACTGGAGCAGCAAATGCTACTCTTACATCTAGTGGAGCACATGATTTAATATTAGATACAAACTCAGGAACTAATTCTGGAACTATCACAATTACAGATGGAGCAGATGGAAATATTAATATAGCACCAAACGGAACTGGTGTTGTTCAAGCTGGTGGAGCTGCAGTAAAAGTTGCAGGTAAAGAAACTATTTGGGTGCCAGCAGTTGCTATGTATCCTAATACTACTAATGGTGCAGAAGCAGCCCAAGTAGAATTATCAAATGGTCCAGAAATTAAAGTATTAGATTTTGATAAAGACTCTGATGAGTTTGCACAATTTGCTGTTGCATTTCCTAAATCATGGAATGAAGGAACAGTAACTTTTCAAGCTTTTTTTACAGCAACTTCAACAGACACAGGAACTAGTGCATATGTTTTACAAGGAGTTGCTTTAGCTGATAATGGAGATTTAAACACAGCTTTTGGAACAGCTGTAGGGCCAACTGCAAAAGCTCACAGTGGTACATCAAATGATTTAGACGTAACAGCGGAAAGTGGAGCAGTTACAATTGCTGGTTCACCAAGTACAGATGAATACGTTTTCTTTCAAGTATCAAGAGATGTTTCAGCAGATGATTTAAATGCTGATTCAAGACTTCTTGGAATTAAATTATTCTTTACAACTGACGCTGCTAACGACGCGTAAGGTAAAAGAATATGAAAAAACTAGAACCAACACTTACAACAGGTAAGAATACTAAAAATATTACAAGCCGAAGAGGCAAAACAGGATTCGGAACAAATATATTAGGGTTTGGATCTGGTGGAACTTCTTTTGTTGAAGTAACGGCAAAATACTTAATAATTGGGGGTGGCGGTAGCGGTATGTGTTCAAACACTCACCCTGGTGGTGGAGGAGGAGCAGGAGGATATAGAACTTCTTTTGCATCTGAAACACCTGGAGGACCCGCAGGTAGCACCGAGAGTGCCATTGTATTTGCAAAAGCAGGAGATTACACAATAACTATTGGAGCAGGAGGATCTGCTGTGCAAGGACCAGGTGGTCCAGCTAGTGGTAATAATACCGTATTAAATCATGGAGATAGTTGTTCAGTTACTGCGTTTGCAGGTGGAGGTGGATCACCTAATCCAGGATGTGGAACTAGAGGATCCATGGGTGCAGGTGGTTTTAACTGTTCAGCTAAATCAGGAACACCAACTCAAGGATTTCCGTCAGGTGCTGGAACAACTTTAACAAGTCCAACATTTAGCGTAGCTTCAGGTGGAGGAGGCGGAGCTGGAAGTGCAGGATCAAATGGAACTAATAATTCAGGTGGGGCAGGAGGAAATGGAAAAGCAAGTTCAGTAACAGGATCTTCTGTCACAAGAGCAGGTGGTGGCGGAGGGACGTCACGAGCTTCAAATGGAAGTGGTGGACCAGGCGGAGGCGGATCTGGATCAAGAAGTAATAATGATGCTGCTGGAGGTCCAGCAGGGGATGCCAACACAGGATCTGGTGGTGGAGGAAATAACAATGAAGGAAGTTCATCAACCACTACTTTTGCAGGAAACGGTGGTTCAGGAGTTGTTTTTATAAGATTTCCAGCATGTGCGTGCGTATCAGTATCACCTGGAACAAACACAGTTGCAACGGTAAGTTGTGAACAACTAGCAACTTTTACAGTAACAGGAACGGTAACTTTATCATAATGGCACACTGCGCAGAAATAAAACAAAAAATTGATCCAACAGGTTTTACATCTAATAATATATGGATAGTAGAACGTGTAATTGTAGTTTGTAATAGTGAATCTGATCCCGAGGGATGGTGCACAAAACTTTTTGGTGGGACTTGGAAACAATGCTCTTATACAAATAGCATAAGAAATAAATTTCCTGGCCCTGGTTATGTATATGATGAAGTGGCTGATGTTTTTTTAATACAACAACCTTTTGCATCTTGGACAAGAAATGATGAACATATGTGGGTGGCGCCTATACCAGTGCCTACAACTAAACCTTTGGATCCAAATAATGATCCTACTGGTGGACCAAACATGTGGGACGAAGAAAATCAAAGATGGTACTGTGATAAAATGGATGGAACTAATGAAAGTTGGTTGTGGAATTCAGACACTTTAACCTGGGAATAATTAAGCTTTACATTAAACTATATTAATATATAAGTAAATTTATAAAGATATATGAATTTACAATACTACTATTGGTACTTTAAAAATGCAGTTCCTTCAAGGATATGTGATGATATTGTTAGGTATGGAAAACAACTTCAACAACAAACAGCAATTACAGGACAAAACAAAAATAAAAAAATAAAAGATTTAAAAAAACAAAGAGATTCTAATATTGTCTGGTTAAATGAAAAATGGATTTATAATGAAATACATCCATTTGTCCGTGCAGCTAATGAAAATGCTGGATGGAATTTTCAGTGGGATTGGTCAGAAGAGTGTCAATTTACTATTTATAAAAAAGGTCAACATTATGATTGGCATTGTGATAGTTGGGATAAACCGTATGATAATCCTGAAGGCAATCATCCATACCAAGGAAAAATAAGAAAATTATCTGTAACTCTTTCTTTATCAGATGAGAAAGATTATTCTGGTGGTGAATTAGAATTTGATTTTAAAAATAATGATAACAAAAATAGAATTAGTAAATGCAAAGAAATAAAAGCAAAAGGATCAATAATAGTTTTTCCCTCTTTTGTGTGGCATAGAGTTTGTCCTGTAACTAGAGGAGAAAGAAATAGTTTAGTAATATGGAACCTAGGAAAGCCTTTCGTATGATATATCCAAAACAATTAAGAAGAGATGAATATTTTTCTACTCCTATATGGATGGCAGATGCTCCACAACTTGTAAAAAATTTAAATAAAGCTTCTGATCCATATATAAAAGAATCAAAAAAAGCTTTAAAAAAAGGTATTGCTACTAGAAATAAAACGTATGGTAATAAAGGAGATATGGGTAATGTATTTCATTCTAAATCTTTAATAGAAGATAATAAATTTAAAGATTTATCTCTTTATATATTACAGACCTCCGAAAATTTATTAAAAGAAATGGGTTTTAGTTTAGATGATCATAAACTTTTTATTACAGAATTATGGGTTCAAGAGTTTGCTAAACAAGGTGCTGGATGGCACAGTACACATGCTCATTGGAATGGACATATTTCAGGTTTTATGTTTTTAAAAGCAAGTGACAGAACATCCGTGCCCACTTTTCACGATCCAAGAACTGGAAATTTAATGAACCTACTACCATTAAAAACTACTAATGCTGTAAAACCAGGAGTGCACTCAGTTACTTATAAACCAACTCCTGGTAGAATGATTTTTTTTCCATCATACTTGGCTCATGAATATATTCCAGATATGGGGTATGACCCATTTAGATTTATACATTGGAATGTTCAAGCAATACCAAAAGGAGTTTTGTATAAAGTTAAAGAGTTTAATAAATAAAAATTATGTCATTTAAAAAAAATAAATATTCTGTTTTAAAAAATGCAATACCCAAAGAAATAGCACACTTTTGTTTTGGTTATTTATTAAACAAAAGAAGAGTAGCTAGAACTTTATTTGATTCAAAATATATATCTCCATTTACTAAATATTGGGGTATTTGGTCTGATCCTCAAGCACCTGGAAGTTATTCTCATTATTCAGATATAGCCATGGAAACTCTATTACAATATGTAAAACCTGTTATGGAAAAACATACAGGAATAAAATTATCAGAAACTTATTCATACACAAGAATTTATAAAAAAGGAGATGTATTAACTAGACACATTGATAGATTTAGTTGTGAAATATCTACCACTTTAAATTTAGGTGGTGATGACTGGCCAATTTATATTGATCCTACTGGTAAAAGAGGACAAGCGGGAGTTAAAATAGATTTAAAACCAGGAGACATGTTAATATATTCTGGTCGTGATTTAGAACATTGGAGAGATGAATTTAAGGGTAATATATGTGCACAAGTTTTTTTACATTATAATAAGAAAGGCTCGAAAGCTGCGAAATTAAATGAATTTGATGGTAGACCACACATAGGATTACCAGCTGATTTTAAAAAAAAGTAATGAATATTTTTAGAAACTCTAAATTAATTGGACCAGATAATCAAATATTAAAACATACAATACCTAATGAATTGTTTGAAGAGTTATCTGTCATGGTTGATAGAGCAAAGAAAAAAAGAAAATCAAAATATGCTTTTTTATTAGACCATATAAATAACGGTCAAAACTCTTATCAAACAACAGTTGATGTAGACTTATTTGAAAAATCTTTTTTCTTTGGTTATTTAATAAAAATGGGTGAACATTATGTAACTCGTAATCATAAAATATTTGGTCAAGCTTCAGGGTTTTATCCTACAAATAGAATTATAAGATTAAAAAGAAACTTTAATCATTTTGATCACTATGATTTTTGGATAAATTTTGCAGATAAAGGTGCTGTAAATCCTTTACATGATCATCCAGGTTTTTTATCTGGAGTTATTTATTTTACTGATTCTTTTAAAGAACCTACAATTTTTGATAAAAAATTTAAATACCTTGGAAAAGAAAAAGAAATATTAATGTTTCCTTCACGTTTAATTCATGAAGTAAAAACTTATAAGGGCAGTAAAACAAGAATTACATTATCTTTTAATTTATATATAGAAGAATGATCACAGAATTAAATGCATTTGTCCCACCTACTCTTGGATGGTTATCTATGAAATTAGATCCTATTGTTATTAAAAGATTAAATAAATATGTTAAAGAAAGCAAAATTAAATGGAATCATACTCTAGCAGGTAATATTAACAAATCTAGTTATTTAGAAGATACTGATGAGTGGTTTTGGAAAAATGTTTTAAGCCCATGTACTACAGAATATTTAAAAAGATTTGGTAATAAAATTTTACCTAAAATTTTAAACAAAAACTGTGAATTTTTTTTAAATAGTTTTTGGGTTAACTTTCAAAAAAAATATGAATTTAATCCTCTACATAACCATGGTGGAGTATTTTCTTTTGTTATATGGTTAAAAATTCCTTTTAATACTAAAAAAGAAAAAAATTTACCTTTTGTAAAACATGCAAATGTTTCAAAAGCAGCAGACTTTGAATTTAATTATACAGATCTTCTTGGAGATATTACTTCTTGGTCTTATGCTATAGATAAAAAATCAGAAGGACGAATGTTGTTTTTTCCGTCTAAATTGCAACATCAAGTATATCCTTTTTATACATCTAATAAAGATAGAGTATCTGTCTCTGGTAACATTTGTTTAAATGTAGATAAAATTATAAAATGAGTTTAAATAAAATAATTGTAGTAGGAGGAGGCACAGCTGGATGTATGTCGGCTTACACTCTTAAAAAACTATTTCCTAAAAAAGAAGTTACAATGATAGAAAGTAAAAACATTCCTACGGTTGGTGTAGGTGAAAGTACACTAGGACACATAAACAAATGGTTAGCTTTAGTCGGTATTAAAGATTCTGATTTTATGAAAGAATGTAATGCTTCGTATAAGTTAAGTATTAGGTTTCAAGATTTTTATAAAAAGGGAGATGGTGGATTTCACTATCCTTTTGGTCAATCAGTTTTTACAGACACTCTTGCAGATTATAATGATTGGGAGTTTAAAAAAATTTTATATCCAAAAACAAAATATACAGACTTTGCTAATTGTTACTTTCCCATAATGGGATTAGTAAATAATAATACATTAACAAAAGATAGTAAAGGACTTGAACCTTATAATTTTAAAACAGATACCGCATATCATTTTGATGCAACTTTGTTTGCTAATTGGTTAAAAAAACAATTTAAAAAAATTGGTGGTAAAATTGTTATAGGAGATGTAAAAGTAATAGGAGACTCTAATGGGATTAATTCATTAAATATTAAAAATAAAAAATTAAAAGCTGATCTTTATATTGATTGCACTGGTTGGAAGTCTTTATTATTAGGAGAATGTTTAAAAGAACCTTTTGAAAGTTTTGAAGATATACTTCCTAATAATTCTGCTTGGGCTACACATCTACCTTATACAGACAAAGAAAAAGAATTAAAACCATATACTAATTGTACAGCTATAGAAAATGGTTGGGTTTGGAACATACCTTTGTGGAGTAGAATGGGAACAGGATATGTTTACTCTGACAAATACATATCAGATGAAAATGCATTAAAACAATTTAAAAAATATTTAGGTAGAAATGATTTAAATTTTAAAAAATTAAAGATGAGAGTAGGTTTACATAAAAGAATATATGTTAAAAATGTTTGTGCTATTGGTTTATCTGCAGGTTTTATAGAGCCTTTAGAAAGTAATGGCTTATTATCTGTGCATGGTTTTTTAGCTAGACTAGTTAGATTAATTGATAGAGGAACTATTTCTACTTTTAAAAAAGAACAATTTAATTATGCGTGTTCTCAGTTTTTTAAATACTTTGCTGGTTTTGTTTCTATGCACTATGCTTTATCTTCAAGAACGGATACAAAATATTGGAGAGATATTCAAAATAGAGATTATAAAATAGAAAAACATTTTAAAACATTAGATAATCAGTTTCAAGATTTAGCCATACAAAAATTTAACACGTATTTTTATACGCCAGATACAGGAACTGCATGTATTGCCATAGGCATGAGATGGCCAGCTACTGATGAATTTGCTTTAAAGTATGGAGAGTGCTTTACAGATCTTAATGAAAGAAACAATGAATGGAAGGCAAGTATAAAAAATTTAGAAAAAAGAAAAACACAGTGGGATACAATAGGTAAACAGTGTACTCCTTTTGTCGAATTTTTAAGAAAAAATATTTATGATAATTAATGAATTTTTTCCTGTTGTTGTAGGTATGGCAGAAAATAAGGATCATAAAAAAGAAGAGAAAAAACTTATTAAATACTGTAAAAAAATAAAAACAAAAAAACCAATTGGTGGTGAAAACTGGATTGCTAATATTTATAATACTTCAGGAACCCACAATGTTCATGAGGATAATACATTTTTAAACATTAATACGTTTGTTCAAAAACAGTTAAATATTTATGCATTAAAAATAGGTTATCAAGGTAGACAAATATCTTGTACAGATAGTTGGTTTAACATCTATAAAAAACACAATTATCAAGAGTATCATGAACATTTTCCTGCAGATATATCTGCGGTATATTTTTTAACGGGTAATAAAACTACAGGTAATCTTATTTTTAAATCTCACGAACCAGTTAGCACCTTTCAAGCATATCATCCTGACAATAGATACACCTGGACTATTCAATCAATAGAGCCAAATCCAGGTAAATTAGTTCTTTTTAAATCAAATCTATTACACAAAGTTACGCAAAACCTCACCAATAATTTAAGAATTACACTAGCATATAACTTTAAAGTGTCATAATAATTACAATTGAAGTAATTATAAAAGATTATATAATGGCCAAACTATGCTACAAAAGATAGGATTTCAACCAGGTATTAATAAACAAATAACCCCAACAGGTGCTGAAGGGCAATGGGTTGATTGTGATAATGTGCGATTTAGATATGGAACTCCTGAAAAAATAGGAGGTTGGAATCAATTAGGCAACGTAAATGAAAATGAACTTACAGGAGCAGGGCGTGGCTTACATCATTACGTTAATAGTTTAGGTAGAAGATACGCAATTATTGGTACAAATAGAATTTTATATGCTTTCTCTGGTGGTGTTTTTTATGATATCCACCCTATTAAATCTACAACAACGCTTACTAGTGCATTCAGCACGACCAACGAATCACCAATTGTAACAATAACTTTTGCAACAGCTCATGGTATTAATCCACAAGATATTATTCTTTTAGATAATTTCACTGCAATAACTAATTCTAACTTTAGTACATCTGATTTTGATAATAAAAAATTTATGGTAACATCTGTTCCTACAACAAATACTTTAACTATTACAATGCCGTCAAATGAAACAGGATCTGGTGCAACTACATCTGGTGGTATTAGAGTTCAACATTATTATACTGTGGGTTCAGCTGTGCAAGAAAAAGGTTTTGGTTGGGGTTTAGGATCTTGGAGTGGAGAGGCTTCAAACGCAGTAACAACAACTTTAAATGGAGCTTTAGGTGATAATGCTTTTGGAACAGGTGGATCTGGAACTTCGATTGTTTTAGCAGATGCTACACAATTTCCTAGTACAGGAACTAATTTTATAAAAGTAGGAACAGAAGAAATATCTTACACAGGAGTTACAGGTGGTACTACCTTAACTGGTATTACAAGAGCTGTTAGAGGAACAACAAGGGCTGCACACTCTGATGGTGCAACTGTTACTAACACAACTGATTTCGTAGCATGGGGTGAAGCAGCGTCTGGTGACTTAGTATTAGAACCTGGAATGTGGTCATTAGATAATTTTGGTGATAAAGCAATTTGTTTAATTCATGATGGTGCTGTTTTTGAGTGGGATTCAGGTTTATCAAATGCAACAGAAACAAGAGCAACAATTATATCAGGTGCACCTACTGCATCAAGACACATGGTGGTATCAACACCAGATAGACACTTAGTATTTTTTGGAACAGAAACAACAATAGGTAACGCATCAACACAAGATGACATGTTTATTAGATTCTCAGATCAAGAAGATATAAATACGTATACACCAACAGCAACTAATACAGCTGGTACACAAAGACTGGCTGACGGATCACAGATCAGAGGAGCAATTAGAGGTCGTGATGCAATTTATGTTTGGACTGATACTGCATTATTTACACAACGTTTTGTAGGTCAACCATTTACATTTGCCTTTTCACAAGTAGGAACTAACTGTGGACTTGTCGGACAGAATGCATGTGTAGAAGTTGATGGTGCTGCGTATTGGATGTCAGAAAATGGTTTTTTTAGATACGCTGGTAGATTAGAATCATTACCGTGTTTAGTAGAAGATTTTGTTTTTGATGATATAAATATTGAATCTGGTAACCAAATGATATCAGCAGGATTAAACAATTTGTTTGGTGAAGTTATGTGGTTTTATCCACAATTAAGTTCTTCTGTTGTAAACAGAATGGTTTCATATAATTATTTTGATTCATCACCACAAAGACCAGTTTGGACTGTGGGTTCACTTTCTAGAACTATGTGGCAAGACTCTGCAGTATTTACTAAACCACATGCTTTAGAATATGATGCAGGCACAGATACTTCTTTTGATGTTGTTGGAAATACTGAAGGTAGAACAAGTTACTATGAACATGAAACAGGAACAGATCAAAATAGAAATGGAACTATAACTGCTATTACTGCAAACATAACATCAGGAGATTTTGATATTACCGCTCAAAGAACAGCACAAGGTCAACAAACAGGTGTTGCAACTTTTAAAGGAGACGGTGAATTTTTAATGAAGATAAGAAGGTTTATACCAGATTTTATATCTCAAACTGGAACGACAAGAATAACTTTACAATTAAGAAATTTTCCTAATGAAACATCTGCAAGCTCATCATTAGGTCCTTTTGATATAACTTCATCTACTTTAAAAATAGATACACGTGCAAGAGCAAGATCTATTGCGTTAAAAATAGAAAACACAGCAGCTAGTCAAAGTTGGAAATTAGGCACTTTTAGATTAGACACACAACCAGACGGACGTAGATAATGGCTAAGATAGTACAAGTATTAACAAGACCATCGCAAGAGTATGACTATACTGTTGCTGAAGCACAAACAAGAGATATAGACGGTATTATAGTAAAATTAAATACTACATATCAACAAGAATTAAAGGATGAGGTAGAAGCTCAAAACTTCTTTTTAAATTAATGGCTAATAGTTTT
>Ga0208919_1001831_pt1 | contig 11694 bp, 18 predicted proteins | sample 4_EtaG_FD_184076 | JGI IMG/M metagenome (GOLD analysis project Ga0208919, IMG submission 184076) | Marine viral communities from the Subarctic Pacific Ocean - 4_ETSP_OMZ_AT15127 metaG (SPAdes) (version 3) | ecosystem: Environmental > Aquatic > Marine > Oceanic | place: Pacific Ocean | collected...
GCACAAGGTGGCGAGTATTTTGCAGCAGGCGTCGGGGGTGCTATTACAGGTCGAGGTGCTGATCTGTTAATCATCGACGACCCACACTCGGAACAAGATTCTATGAACATGGGTGCATTAGAGAAAGCATACGAATGGTACACGTCAGGTCCACGTCAGCGTCTACAACCAGGCGGTAAAATCGTTTGTGTTATGACACGTTGGAATGTAAAGGACCTCACAGGAATTTTGATAAAAAACCAAACAGAGCCTAAAGCAGATCAATGGGACTTGGTAGAGTTTCCGGCAGTAATGCCGAGTGGTAAGCCCGTATGGCCGGAGTACTGGAAGCTAGAAGAACTCGAAGGAGTCAAAGCATCCTTATCACTCGGTAAATGGAATGCACAATGGATGCAAAACCCAACTTCTGAAGAAGGTGCAATATTAAAACGTGAGTGGTGGAACAACTGGGATAAAGACTCAATACCAGTTTTAGATCATGTAATACAATCTTACGATACAGCTTTTATGAAAAAGGAGACTGCTGATTACAGTGCGATAACAACGTGGGGCGTGTTTAGGTTAAACGAAGACTCTGCTCCACAATTAATTTTACTTGATGCATTAAAAGATCGATACGAGTTTCCAGAGTTACGTCGAGTTGCAAAAGAGCAATATGATTACTGGCAACCAGAAACTGTCTTAATTGAGTCTAAAGCATCAGGGCTCCCACTAACTTACGAGTTAAGACAAATGGGTATACCTGTTGTAAATTTTACTCCTTCACGTGGAAACGATAAACATACACGTGTTAATTCTGTTGCACCTCTGTTTGAATCTGGTAATATATGGGCACCTTTAGATAAACAGTTTGCTCAGGAGGTTGTAGAAGAGTGTGCTGCGTTTCCATATGGAGACCATGATGACCTGGTAGATTCAACAACACAGGCTATCATGAGATTTAGACAAGGTGGTTTAATAAACCATCCTGAAGATTATGAGGATGAAAAACTGCCTAGAAGAAAATATAAATATTATTGGTAAAAAATTATGGGACCACTGGCACAGTTTTTATTAGCACTAACAAATCTTGTTAGATCAGGTATAATTAGAAACATACCTACTGCACTCAAAGCAGCTGAAAGAGAGTTTGGTAAAGTAACTCCACTTCTTAAAAAACAAATAGAGAGAATTTTTGAGTCAGCTAAAAAACCAGTGGTTGGTAAACCTGGTAAGAAAGAGGGTGTTGTTATTCCTATGGTCAAAGAAGGTGCAAAAAAGACTGAGGGTATCGAAACACTAGATGAATTTAATTTAACAAAAGATGACCCACTGGGTGATCTAGAAAAAATTGTTAAAGGTGAGGGTGAAACTGGACTTCCTAAAGATCCATCAAAACTAGATTCGAGAGAAAACATTATGGGTGCGATCGATAAGTTAAAAAACCCTAGAAGACCAGGTGGACCATTAGATCCTGTAATGGGAGTTACAAGAACATTAGCTAGAAGAGTATTAGAAAAAAGAAATATTGAGATTGGTAAAAAAGATCCAATAGATGTTTTTATTGATACATTTGGAGAATCAGTAACAGATCTTAAAAACCTTGGAGAAGAAATAGTAGAGGCAGAACAAATAGGTCGTAACTTAAAACCAGTAGATGATCTTTTAGAGATAGAAGGATTTTTTGATATGGAGATACCTAAAAACCCAGATAAAGGAATACCCACTGAAGACGTAGTAGAGATGTTAGAAAAAGATTTAAAAGAAAAAGAAATACTAGAGGACTTTGATCCAACAGATAGAGACCCAAATGCAAAAGGTGGATTGACAAGAACAAGTTATGCTATGGGTAAAGGTCCGGTATTACCAGAAGACCCAACTAAACCTGTAAATCCTTTTGGTCCAAAACCCACAGGACCCGTGTTGCCTGACAAAAGTATGATGGCTTCTGATGACATGAACGAAAGGTTATTAGAACAACTTTATGAACAATTTTTAGAAGAAGGTTTTTCTCCAGAAGTAGCTGCAGAAAAAGCCAGACAACTTTTTAATCAAATGTCTAAGGCTAAAGACAAAAAAGATATTACAATGGCAAAAGCAGGCGGACTTGCCGGTATAATAAATTTATAATGAAAGTATCAGAATTTAACCAGACGATGTCGTATTTGTTACGGCCAGAACCTAGACAGATATTTCAAAGTGGTGGAATCGCAGGTGAATTAAAAAATTTTATAAAAAAATTTAAATTAGAAAACTTAAGAATTCCAACACAAAACGAAATTGTAAAAGGAACAGGTCGTGCTGCTAAAACTATTAAATCTTATTTAGTAGAAGGTGTAGATTATGCAAAACCTTTAACTAAATTAGAAGCAGCAAAACTAGGTGGTAAAAAACCTACAGGCATTACAGAAGTTAGCGATGACCTTGTTAAACAATTTAAAAATTTAAAATTTGTGCATATATCTCCATCATTAGATACTTCAAAAGCAGGAAGTAAATTTTTTAGAGTTAAGTTTACAGGACCAATTGCAAATGATTTTAAAGATATTTTTTTACCTGCAACAAAAGAAAATTTAAGAATTATTGCTAATGATATTGATGATATTGTAACTGGTAATCTTTATAAAAACAAAGCTAAAGTATTTAAAACAGATGAACAATTTAGAAAGTTAAGAAGATTAAAAGATGCAATGTATAGAGAAAAAGATCCTTATGGTGTTTATGAAAAATTAAGAAAATATAAATCAAAAATATTTCCAGGAGATGCTTCTAAAGATATACAGATACAACATGGTCAACCAAAATTTAGCACACAAACTTTAAGTAGATTTGGATTTATTCCAAAAGAAGTAAACATATCTCCAGAGGTAGAAAAGGTTGAAAGAATAAGAAATGAAAAATTATCTGCAATTACAAGAAAATTAAAGAATCCTAATATTTCAATAGGAGATAAAGAAAAACTTATAGAAGAATTTAATGATACAATGAAAGGACTAAGGGGTCAATTAAAAGGCACCAAAGGACAAGGTTTAGTTAATTTTGAATTGTTAGCCATAGATCAAGATGGAACAGTAACAAAATTAAAAGATACAGGGTTTGATCCTAAAAGAGGATTAGTTGCATCAGATGAAGATCTCTCAAGAATAACAAAAAAAAGAGCAGATGAATTAATTAAATTAGGAAAACAAAAAATAGACTCAGAGGCAGTTAAATTAAATTTAATTCCAGCTAGTAAATTACCTGTTCCAGAAAAAACTAAAACAAGAGATATGTTTAAAAAAGCTTTTACCACAGGAGCAAAAACTGCAGGTAAAATTATTAAACCTTTAGGTGTTGCTTTTGGAATTAACGCTGTTAATGATGCAGTTACTCAAGCTGCAGAACAAGGTTTAGAATTATCTAATTTAGATAAAATTATGGCGTTTGATTCTGGAGACGCAGAGGTAGCACTTAACAATGCAAGAAGAAGAGTAGATCCAGAATTTGCTGCACAAGAGCAAGCAAAAGATTTAGCTAGACTCACAGATGATTTTGAAGAAGTAGCTTTAGATGACATAGGTATGCAAGAATACACAGAGGACTATAAGATATGATTGGTAAAAAATCAGGACCCCCACCTAGATCTGGCCCGGATGCGCAGGGGTTGAATATTAACTATAATACTGTTAAGACAGTGAAACTGGAGAAAATAAATGGCAGAAATAGACAAGTCTTTACCGAACGTAAAGCAAACAATAAACGTTCCAAGTCCTGAAGAAGTACAAGTAGAATTACAAGAAGAACAAAAACCAGATCAACCGGTTGAAGTTCAACCAAATGAAGATGGTAGTGTTGATATAAATTTTGATCCTAAAGTTGGAAGTTTACCACAGACTGATGAACACTTTGCAAACCTTGCAGAGTTATTACCAGAAGAAGTTTTAGGACCTATCGGTCATGAATTATATACACACTACACAGACTACAAAGCGGGTAGAAAAGATTGGGAACATGCTTATACAAATGGTTTAGATCTTCTAGGATTTAAGTATGAAGAAAAATCTGAACCATTTAAAGGTGCATCAGGTGCAACTCACCCAGTGTTAGCAGAAGCTGTTACACAGTTTCAAGCTTTAGCTTATAAAGAATTATTACCATCACAAGGACCAATTAGAACACAAATCATTGGTTTACCAACTCCTGACAAAGAACAACAGGCTTTACGTGTTAAAGAGTTTATGAATTATCAGATCATGAATGAGATGAAAGAGTATGAGTCTGAGTTTGATCAGATGTTATTTTATCTACCACTATCAGGATCTACATTTAAAAAAGTTTACTATGACGATATTATGCAGAGAACAGTATCTAAGTTTGTTCCTGCTGATGATTTAATTGTTCCGTATTCAGCTACCTCATTAGATGATGCGGAATCAATTATTCATGTAATTAAAATGTCCGAGAATGAATTAAGAAAACAACAAGTAGGTGGTTTCTATAGAGATATAGAATTAACACCAGGTCAAGAAAATGAAACTGAGTCAGATAAAAAAGAGAGAGAACTTGACGGCATGAGTAAAACTAAAAATGAAAATATGTTTACTCTTTTAGAGTGTCATGTTGATTTAGATATTGAAGGCTTTGAGGATGTTAACTCACAAGGTGAACCTACAGGGATTAAACTTCCATACATTGTAACGATCGAAGAAGGTTCACGTGAAGTATTATCTATTAGAAGAAACTATGAAGTAGGTGATGCAACAAGAAATAAAATACAATATTTTGTGCATTTTAAATTTTTACCTGGTTTAGGTTTTTATGGTTTTGGTTTGATTCACATGATTGGTGGTTTATCAAGAACTGCAACATCTGCATTAAGATCACTTCTTGATGCTGGAACTTTTTCTAATCAGCCATCAGGATTTAAAATGCGTGGCATAAAATTAAGAGACGAAGCAGCTCCATTACAACCTGGTGAGTTTAGAGACGTAGATGCACCCGGTGGTAATTTACGAGACGCTTTCATGCCATTACCATTTAAAGAACCATCAGGAACTTTATTACAATTGATGAGTGTAGTGGTTGGTGCAGGTCAAAGATTTGCATCTATTGCTGATTTACAAGTTGGCGATGGTAATCAAAATGCTGCAGTTGGTACAACTGTTGCCATGTTAGAAAGAGGATCTAGAACAATGTCAGCAATTCATAAAAGATTATATGCTTCTATGAAACGTGAGTTTAGTTTAATGGCCAGAGTTTTTAAACTTTACTTACCTCCAGTTTACCCATATGATGTTGTTGGCGGTCAAAGGCAAATCAAGCAATCTGATTTCGATGACCGAATAGATATATTGCCAGTTGCGGATCCTAATATCTTTTCACAAACGCAGCGGATATCACTCGCTCAAACGGAGATGCAACTGGCAGCTTCTAACCCTGCAATTCACAACCAATACGAAGTGTACAGAAATATGTACGAAGCGTTAGGTGTAAAAGATATAGATTTAATTTTAAAAAGACCCGAAAAACCTGTACCAAAAGACCCGGCACTAGAACACATTGATGCGTTAGCTGGTAAACCTTTTCAAGCTTTTCCAGGTCAAGACCATCAGGCACATATTACAGCGCATTTAAACTTTATGGAAACTAATATGGTAAAAAATTCACCTGTTGTTGGTGCTGCAATACAAAAAAATATACTAGAACATATAAGTTTAATGGCACAAGAACAAATTGAAATGGAATTTAGAGAAGAATTACCTCAACTTGCACAAATGCAACAGATGGCAATGCAAAATCCACAAATGCAACAACAAGCAAGGATGTTAACAGAGCGAATTGAGTCTAGAAAAGCTGTTTTAATATCAGAAATGATGGATGATTTTGCAAAAGAAGAGAAAAAAATAACTTCGCAGTTTGATAATGACCCGATTGCAGCTTTAAGAGCAAGAGAAATAGATTTACAAGCAAAAGAAAATGCTAGAAAAGAAAAAGAAGGTCAAGAAAGACTAAATTTAGACCGAATGAGAGCTATGATGAGTGATCAAAACCAAGATGAGAAGTTAAAACAGAACGAAGAGCTTGCAAAATTACGTGCAAACACTTCAATAGAGAAAACAATACTTGGAAAAACGATTCCATCAGGAGATAAGATGGCAAAAAGCGTACAAATCATAAGAGGAGACAATTAATATGTGGTTATCAGCGATTAAATTAGCAGTTTCTGCCGGAAGTAAGATTTATGCTAATAAACAAAAGACGAAGATGGCAATGTCAGAGGCACAACTTTTACATGCCGATCGTATGGCTCGTGGTGAGGAGCAATACCAGGGAAAACTTTTAGAAGCCCGTCAATCAGATTGGAAGGACGAGGCAGTTTTGATAATTTTAAGTTTGCCCGTGTTGGTGCTCGCATATGCAGTTATATCAGACGACCCAACCGCGATGGACAAAGTAAAATTATTCTTTGAAATGTTCTCGCAGCTCCCGTCATGGTTCACAAATTTGTGGATACTTGTCGTGGCGAGCATATATGGTATAAAGGGTACTCAAATTTTTAGAAACGGAGGAAAAAAATGAGAAAAGATTACGGAACAAGAACAAAAATGGCAAACGGTGGCAAGTTAAAAATGGTCACTAACAAAGAAGGAAAAAAAGTTCCTTTCTTTGCTGCTGATGGTAAAGGTAAAATGGCCATGGGTGGTAGAGTTAAAAAAATGGGTGGCGGCTCTATGATGAAAAAAAGAGAAGCTATGAAAAAAGGATCTATTCCACCACAGCTTAAAAAATTCGTAATGGCTAAAAAGAAAAAAGCCAAAATGAAAAAGAAAAAGTAATGGCCGGAAAAGGTTTGTACGCAAACATTCACGCTAAAAGAAAGCGTGGAGGTAAAATGCGTAAGAAAGGTGCAAAAGGTGCACCGACTGCAGCAAACTTTAAAAGAGCTGCACAAACAGTGAGGAAAAAGTAAATGACTAAACTATGTCCTAGAGGTAAAGCCGCAGCGAAGCGAAAATTTAAAGTGTACCCGTCAGCATATGCTAACGCCTACGCTAGTAAAATTTGTGCTGGTAAAATTAAAGATCCATCAGGTGTAAAAAGAAAAGATTTTAGAGGTCCTAAAAAAGCTGAAGGTGGTAGAATTTACAAAGCTGGTGGTGGGCTTACTGAAGCTACACAAAGACTAAGACGACAAGGTCTTGGAATGGGTGGTAAAGCATGCATACAAATAAAAGGATTTGGTAAAGCAAGAAGACCAAATAGATAACATGGCAAAGAACGGTTTAGATAAATGGTTCAAACAAAAATGGGTAGATATTGGGAGCAAGCGAAAGGATGGTTCATTCGCAAAGTGTGGCCGTTCAAAACAAAAGAAAGACGCGAAGAGGAAGTATCCCAAATGTGTCCCACTTGCAAAAGCAAGATCAATGTCAGAAGGCCAAAGAAGATCTGCCGTTGCAAGGAAACGGGCAGCTGCCAATGTAGGACCAAAACCGACTAACGTAAAAACTTTTGCTAAAAGAACTAAAGCTGCCAAAGGTTATGCAGCAGGTTATATGGGTAAAAGTATAAACAGTGAGTATGGAGGAGTTAAACTATCTAACCCATCTTATGTAAAATATTATAAAGGCATGTTATCGTGAGAAGTTTTTACTCAAAAGGCACAATGCCTGCCAGAAACAAAAAGAACTTTAGACCTACAAAGTCTGGAGCTGGTATGACACGAGCCGGTGTCAAAGCATACCGAAGATTAAATCCCGGCTCTAAATTAAAAACAGCCGTGACTGGAAAAGTGAAGCCAGGATCAAAAGCTGCTAAACGTAGAAAATCATTCTGCGCAAGATCACTAGGACAAATGAAAAAATTTCCTAAAGCAGCAAAAAATCCGAACTCACGTCTTCGTCAGGCAAGAAGGAGATGGAAATGTTAAAAAATGGCAAAAAGAAAAAAATAAAAGGTGTAATTAAAGGTCTTAAAAAAGCATCTAAATTACACGCAGGTCAAGCAAAAACATTAAAAGGAGTTATCGGTGGTAAAAAAACTAAATAAGGTAGCTAAAGCATTAAGCAAAGCTTCAAAGCTACATAAGAAACAATCTAATATTATTAAAAAACATATTAAGGATATGAAACATGGCGGATCCAAAAACAGGAACAGGTAAAAAACCTAAAGGATCTGGTAGGAGGCTTTACACGGATGAGAATCCTAAAGATACTGTTGGTATTAAGTTTGCGACTCCTACTGACGCTCGTAAGACTGTTGCGAAAGTTAAAAAGATTTCAAAACCGTTTGCGAGGAAAATTCAGATCTTAACTGTTGGAGAACAGCGTGCCAAAGTTATGGGTAAATCAAAAGTCGCTGCTATATTTAAGAAAGGAAAGGAAGCAATAAGAAAAAATGAAAAAGGCAATACTAGAAGCACTTGAAGCAAAATATAATGCACAAATAGCTGAAGCAGATGCAACAATAAAAATCTATTTAGAAAATAGTGTTGGTATCGGAGAGCATCCACAACACATAGAAGAGATAGATAAACAACTACAAAAAATAGCAGACGCTCAAGAAAAATTAAAAGTCATAGAAAGCTTTCAACCTGAAAGGAGCGTTTTATAATGGAAGATGGATTATTGATTGTATCTAAATTACAAAAGTTAATGAGAAATAATTTACAAATTATTGGAGACACCATGATTACTGGTGGGGTTGACAATATGGAAAAATACAAGTATCTACTAGGACAAGCAAATACATATCAAATTATGTTACAGGAAATCTCTAACCTGCTAGATAAGAAGGAGCAAAAAAATGAAAAAGGAACAGTTATCGACCTCAACGCAAGAGGAACCAAAAGTTAAACTTGCATTAGAGGAAAAATACAAAGAGCAAGATAAAAAAGAAGAAAAGAAACAAACAGATCTTTCTAGAAAAGAATCTTCTAAATTACCCGAACCTACTGGATGGAGAATCTTAGTTTTACCTTTTAAAATGAAACAAAAAACTAAGGGTGGAATACATTTAGCTGAAACAACTTTAGAACGACAACAAGTTGGATCTAATTGTGGAATGGTTTTAAAAATGGGTGCACATTGTTATGATAAAGAAAGATATCCTGAAGGCCCTTGGTGTAAAAAAGGTGATTGGGTTATCTTTGCTAGATATGCTGGATCAAGAATACAGATAGATGGTGGGGAAGTAAGATTGCTAAACGACGATGAAATATTAGCAACCATCGAAAACCCTGAAGATATATTTCATCAATATTAAAACATAGAAGGAGAAAACTATGCCAGAAGCAGAAAAAAAAGAACCAATGGTTGACATAGATACTTCAGGACCTGAAGTAGAAGTTAACCTTGATGAACAAAAGAAAGTTGAAGAACCAAAGGAAACAATTCAAGTCGAAGAAATATCTGATAAAGAAACAGACAAGACATATGAAAATGAAAGAGAAACAAAGTTAGAAGAAGCTAAACCAAAAGAAGAAACAGAAGAAAAGAAAAAAGAATTAGAGGATTATAGTGAAGGTGTTCAAAAAAGAATTGCTAAACTAACAAAAAAATGGAGAGAAGCTGAAAGACAAAAGGAAGCTGCTCTTGATTGGGCTAAAAAAGTAAAAGACGAGCAAGAAAGTTTGAAGATCAAACTATCTACGATAGAACCTAACTATGTAACTGCAATGGAAGGCAGAGTAACATCTGGTTTACAAGCAGCACAAGCAGCGTTGTCTAGAGCTAGAGAAGCTGGAGATATAAATGCTGAAGTAGAAGCACAAAAAATGATTGCAAAATTAGGTGTTGAAGAGGCAAGAGTTGCTAACCTTAAAAAAGCAAATGAGGGTAAAGCTCCAGAGAAAAGAGAACAAACTCTTGAGCAAGCAATAGCTCCTAGAACACAAGCACCTGATCCAAAAGCTGAAGAATGGGCTGAAAAAAACCCATGGTTTGGAACAGATAATGCAATGACTTATACTGCTTTTGATTTACATAAAAAACTAACCGAGGAAGAAGGGTTTGATGCACAATCAGATGAATATTATGCTGAAATAGATAAACGTATGAGACTTGACTTCCCACATAAATTTGGTACAAATGATTCAACGGTTACGACTAAACCTACACAAACCGTCGCTAGTGCGAAGCGAAGTGTCAATCCTAGTCGCAAAACTGTGAGACTCACGCCCTCTCAGGTAACAATCGCTAAAAAATTAGGTGTGCCACTAGAAGAATATGCGAAACAATTAAACATCACGAAGGAGGCTTAAGCATATGACAAATAAAAAAATAGACTCTCGTGCGAGCCAAACAAAAGTTCAAGAACAGAAAAAAGTTTGGACTCCACCGTCATCTTTAGATGCACCACCTGCACCAGATGGATTTAAACATAGGTGGATAAGAGCTGAATCGATGGGTTTTGACGACACATCAAATATGTCAGCCAAGTTAAGATCAGGATTTGAATTAGTAAGAGCTGATGAATATTCTGAAGTAGACTATCCACAAGTCCAAGAAGGTAAATACAAAGGGGTGATCGGAGTTGGTGGCCTTTTGCTGGCAAGGATACCTAATGATATCGTTAAAGCGCGCGAAGAGTATTTTGCAAAACAAACTCAAGAACGTAATGACGCGATAGAAAATGATCTCATGAAGGAACAGCACCCAAGTATGCCAATCAATAGTGAGAGGCAGACTCGTGTAACCTTCGGTGGTACAAAGAAAAGTTAATTTTTTAACGATTCCTATCCAACGAATAAATTAAACCGTACTGGAGGCCCTTCGGGGCAGGTACATAAGGAGATAATACTATGGCTAATAAAGACGCGGCTTTTGGTTTTAAACCTACAAGACATCTTACAGGTGGAAAAATCAGAGCTGAAGAATATACTATTGCAGCTAACCATGGAACTTCCATTTTTAATGGTCAAGTGGTTGAAGCAGTAGCCGGTGGTGGTATTGAGCAAGCAGCAGCTGGGGACACTCAACAATTAGGTGTGTTCGGTGGTTGTTTCTTCACTGATCCATCATCAAGTAAACCTACATTTAAAGCTTTCTATCCTGCAAGCACAAACGCTTCAGACATAGTAGCTACAGTGTATGCGGATCCTTATATCGTTTATGAAGCACAGCACGATGGAACAGGAACAGCAGCGATGAATAATTCTGCTTTTGATTTTGTTGGAACGAGTGGAAGCACTCTTTCTGGACAATCAACTTCAGAAATTGACACATCAACTTCTGGAACATCTGGCGGTTTCAAACAAATCGGTATTTCAAAAGATCCAGAAAACAGCGATACAAGTTCAGCAAATGCGAATGCATATGTTGTATTCAATACTGGTGAACATGTATTTAAATTAACAACAGGCGTATAATTATAATAGGAGTATAAATTATGGCAATATCAAGAGCACAACTAGTTAAAGAACTAGAGCCAGGTTTAAATGCACTATTTGGCCTGGAATATAAAAACTACGCAGATGAGCACACTCAAATTTTCGACATAGAAAATTCTGATAGAGCTTTCGAAGAAGAAGTGATGTTATCTGGTTTCGCTAATGCTTCAGTAAAACCTGAAGGATCTAGTGTTAACTTCGATACAGCACAAGAAACTTTCACTGCTAGATACACACACGAGACACTTGCTTTAGCGTTCTCAATCACTGAAGAAGCGATTGAAGATAACTTGTATGACAGACTTGCGTCTAGATATACAAAAGCATTAGCTAGATCTATGGCAAAT
>Ga0208919_1001834_pt1 | contig 11684 bp, 18 predicted proteins | sample 4_EtaG_FD_184076 | JGI IMG/M metagenome (GOLD analysis project Ga0208919, IMG submission 184076) | Marine viral communities from the Subarctic Pacific Ocean - 4_ETSP_OMZ_AT15127 metaG (SPAdes) (version 3) | ecosystem: Environmental > Aquatic > Marine > Oceanic | place: Pacific Ocean | collected...
CAAAGGAACTGTGATGGCGACTACTGGGTCTGGCAAGACCCGTGTTGCTACCACTATCATCAGAGATTGGATGATGGATGCAAGAATCAAGGGCGAGAACTTTGGCATAGTTGTGATTGTTCCAACTGCTAAACTAATGGACCAGTGGTATCACGAACTTCTCAACATGGGCATTGACCGTGTTGGTCGTTACGGTGGTAAGCACAAGGAGAACTATCTCAAAGTCATAGTTAGTGTAGTCAATTCTGCGCGTAAGTTAATGTTGTCTAATGATAATACCTTACTCATCTGCGACGAGGCTCATCGTCTCGCGACAGAGAGAAACAAGACCATCTTCAATACAATTCGTCATGAGGCTATACTTGGTTTGAGTGCAACTCCTGACCGAGCCGATGGTCTAGATGTGACTAAGTTTACAGGAAACATAGTCTATAGACTGGGCTACAAGAAGGCTGTTGAAGATGGAGTCATACCTAAGTTCACAGTGAATGTTATTCGCACTCGTCTTTCAGGAATAGAGAGAGCAGAGTATCAGCATCACACTAAATCTATAGCGACCTTCGCATCCAAGATTGCTGAGGTTTGGGGAAATGTAAGCCCCATGACTATTTCACCTGAACTAGATGAGAATGTTATTTTCTGGCGAAACGCTTGCAATGCTCGCAAACGTGCAGTCAATAGTAGTGAAGAGAGATTTGATGTTCTTGATTATCTGATTGAGAAACACAAAGGTGAGAAGATAGCAGTCTTCCATGAGTCAATCGAAGACATAGAGAAAGTTGCTCACAAGTATCATGAGCAAGGATACAATGTTGATGTCTACCATTCAGAATCAGAGAGTGGAGATAAGGATTTCATGAGATGGTGTGATAGTATATCTAGCGAAGGACGTATTCTGTTCTCATGTAAAGCACTCAAGGAAGGTATCAACGTGCCTTCCATGGAAGTTGTTATCATGGTGAGTGGAACGAATGATGCTCGCTCACGTATTCAGACACTTGGACGTGCTCTACGTGGCTCTGCTGCGACAACTTATCTCATGTATGCTTTTGGCACTACAGATAGATACGGCTGGCAACAGATGAGAGATGTAGGAGAGATACCAGAAGATTTCATCGTGCAGTATTCATGGTCATCTAGTTTAGAAAAGATAACAAAGACCACACCAGAAAAAGTGACTTCTGTTCCTACAATAGAAGAACTTCAAGAAGAACTCAACAAACTCTTAGCAAAGATTGCTTCTGCGCAGGAGAAGATTAATAACCAACAGACGCAAATTAAAACTTGCGCACAACCAGTCCCGCCGGACCAAACACAGGAGATGATAGAATGACCTACATGACCCAAGAAGAAAGACAGAAAGAACGTATGGCAGTGTTCTCAGCACTACCATTACAGAAAGACAACCAGAGGCTGATAATTCAGTATAGTTCCTACGCTAGTGATGAAGCGATAGCAGAGATACCAATGGAAGCAGTTGAAAACAAAGTTCCAATCAAGATGCCTAATGGAGACCGATGCTACGTTATTAGTGACGCAACCGTTGGAGAAAGCGAATACCGATTGAGTATGGCATTCTCAGGCGATAGAAAACCAGTGCCACCAACAGAGACAACCCACATTGAAGTTGTAGATATGGTGGAACAAGGCGCGGCAGTGAAAAACATCCGCGCATACATACAATCCCTAAGTGAGGGAGAAAAAGAACGAGAAAAGGAGAACGAAAACATGGACGACATGACTACGAACCCGAACGAACAAGCCCCTGCGCAAACAGTGGAAGAGTTGTTGAAACAACTTGAAGCACTAAAGGCTGCGCAGGGTCAGAACGACAACCCTGCACCCGACGAGGCGGCTGTAACCGACACAGAGATGGTTGAAGCGACTGAACAGTCTGCGCCCATTTCACCTGTAGAGGAAGCAACAGCAGACATGGTAGAGGACTGGGACGATAGTGTTCCTGTCTTTTCGACTGCTGCCGAAGAAGTCAAAGCAGAACAAGCCGGTGACGAAGTCACTGTCGAGATGCCGAAGAACACAGACTCCGCATGGAGTGGAGCACTCCTTTCAGGAGGACGCGAAACCAGTGCTGTGCCTTGGAGATTCGATGCTCAGATGAAACCTGTATTCGTCTATGATGATGAGACTGGACAATTCAACAGAGTCAACAATGCAAAGGGTGAGCCAGACCTATATGCTCTGCTCAATCCTACACTCAAGAGCGACCGTCGCCCTGCTGGTGCCAACATGGGTAGTGGTGGAGTGACCAGTCGATACGGATTGCTACAACATCCTGAGTGGGTTGACCCCATTCTACGTGCAGCAGAAGACCACGATGGAGTTCAGGCCAAAGTAACCTCATGGAATGAGGGTGCTAAGTGCCGTGTTGACCTCGATGTATCTCAGGCTACTCAAGTCAGGCAACTTGCATCTCAGAGAATGAAGGACAGCAACTTTGCTCACAGTTTCCTTAACACAGATGCATTCGGTGAGGCTGCTCATACTCTTGATGGTCTTTACAAGTATGGATTTGCTATTCAGAACAGCATTGACGGACGTGGTGCATTTGAGGCTACTGCTATGGGGCTTCGTGTCTATTGCTCAAACCTTGCAACATCAGGACAGATTCAGTCAATCACTCGTGCTAAGCACACCAAGGGAGTTATCTCTTCGATTGACTTCAATGCTTTTGGTGAACAGATGGTTAACGCTGTTGTTGAACTACAGAACTGGCTCGTCAATACAGAACTGATGAGTTTCATTCCTGTTGATGTTCAGTTGTTCGACCGCTTGATGGTTGCATCTGAAACACATGGACTCATGTCTCTACCTCAGGTTCGTCGTAACTTGGAGAATGAAACAGAAAAGGTAACGGGTGGTTATCTATGGCGTGTTATCGGTGACGGTTACACTCCTGATGGACACAATCGTGCTCACGTCATGGTAGACCAAGGCGACAAGCAAACTCTGTTCCATGCATTGCAATGCTTTACTGGTGCTTACACTCATAAGCCTGAGTGGAAGTCTGGAGATGGCAAGCAGAAGATGACTGGTAATACAACCAACATCGACTCTCTGATGAAGCGTCTCAAGACCACTGACCAGATGTTCACATCTGTGGCTACATCTGCTCTGAGTGCAGCGAAGGATGCTTTTGGGCGACCTCTTACATTGTCCGACAAAGACGAGGTTAAGTCCTTCATCCATGCACACCCAGAAGTGTTGAAGGTTGCAGTCAAGGATGGTCGAGGTAGCAAACTCCTCACCCTTCAAGACCTTCCAAGTATGGAACAAAGAATCGGTCTTCACACAGAGTGAGCAGAACCATTGGTTCAATCAAGCCCATTGAGGGCACAGATAAGTTCTCACTCTCTCCGTTCGCTTAGCCTTCGGAGGGAGTGAATCCCCTGCCGTCCGTCCTTCGGTAGCAAATAAAGGACACCCTCTCAGCCCTTTCGAGGGCAACCCCCGCAGTGTCGGAAAGGGTCGAGAGACTCAAAGGAAAGGTGAACAGAATGTTAGAAACTGTGAATGAAGAACGCAAGGTGAAATACTCACCGGATATGAACGACAACGATGATTGGATTGGTCCATTTATCAACTACGATGATGCTCGTCGCTTCATCGACAAAAAACTACGAGATGAAAAAGTTAAAGCAAGAGACTGCTCGTATAGTATTCTTCTCAAAGGAGACGGTGTGTCTGCTTGGGTCAATGTAGGTAGTATGAAGACAATAAAAGGTATGATTCAAAAATACCTCAATCAATTTAGTCGATACAGAAATTGTTTGATAGACAGTATTGTCTACATCAAAGCGTATGTATATGCTCATGATGGTGGTATAGGTTTCTCTGTTTGGCCCGGAGAAAAAACTGACTACTCTCTTAACAAAGACAATAACTGGGGCGAAGAAGAATGAAAATGGAAAGTGAATGGATAGAATACAAAATTGACTCTGAAATATATGATGACTACGACGAGGAGAATATCTCACATTTTGAGGTGCGTGGTATCTTAGAGAATGCTTTCAGAGATTGGAACCTTCATCCAGATGAAGGACCATACTCTCCAGAACCTATACTCAATTGGGTTATGAATTGTGTTGAGAGAAATCTTGCACTAAGAGCACAGAGAAAAGCAGACGAGAGTGATGAAGAATGATTGATACAGACAAATACGAAAGCATGAGGCGACTATTCCTTGACTTCATAGATTCTGCGGGTGATGAAGTAGATGAAGAAGCATGGAAGAATAAACTAACTATGCTTGATGAACTACTCGCAAAAGTCAAGCGGTTACAGACAATCATCCATGAGATTGAACACCACAACGGAGTCAGTGCCGAAGTGATAGCGGCATCGAGTGATGCACTATTCATGAATGAACTGCTCGCAGAAGTCAAGCGGTTGCGTAAAGAGAACGATGAAATCCACGCTCAAAGAGTTCAGTTTTCTTGGATTCAAGAATCACGAACAGGACGGTCAAGTAGATATGTAGGTGAAGAAGAATGATTGATACAGACAAATACGAAGGACACGCAGAAGGACCGTGGTTTATAATGAAGAAAGAAACAAAAAAAGGAGTAGAGAAATATTACTTGTTTGGACAACGACCTGATTATGTTGATGAGCAATACCCAATGTATGATGGTTACGGTTTCATCGCTCAAATTATCCCAAAGGACGGGGATGATTGGCCGAATCCTTCTATTGAACAGGACATTCTGCTCATAGGAGACACACATCTTCTCCTTGAAGAAGTCAAGCGGTTGCGTGAGATAGAGCGTGAGTGGAGACACATGTGGGATAAGTTAGAGGACTATCCCGACATTTGCGCTGAACTAATATGCTTTATGGAGAGTGAAGAAGAATGACTACATGGACACGATACAAAGACGATTACGGACCGAGAGTTGCACTGGATTTTTCATACAACCCTCAAGCCAAAGATGAACTCAAGGCTGCTTTGCCTTTCCCACGTTGTAAGTGGGATGCAGAGAGAAAGTCATGGTCTGTTAAGGACAATGCAACAGACCTTACAATTGCTCTGAGCGTATTGGAGGGTTTCGGCTTTCACTTCGACCTTGATGTTAATGCTAATCAAAAGGGTGCGGCTGGAGAGATTATCATTGTAAAGAAGGGTGCAGGTTTACTCATGAGTTGGCCCTTTCGCTCTGACTATGCAGACATCAATGCGGTCATCAAAACTGCTGGCAATGGTCGGTGGAAGAAGGAGACAAAGCAATGGCGTATCTCTATAGCAAACGCTGCTGCTGTAGCAAAAGGGTTGGAGACAATCTTCCCTGCTCTATCTCAGGCGATACTGAACACTGAGGGTGTGCAAAAGCAAGGAGAAGCGACAGCAAAACGTGTAGAACTTTCGAGTGCAGTAGATGCACCTGCTCTATGGTTACCCGGTATCAAGAATGCAGAGTTAATTCGCTCCTATCAATGGGTGGCACCAAGCATGTTCATGGCTGGAGGACAGAAACGCATACTCATCGCTGATGGTATGGGTTTAGGTAAGTCACTTCAAGCCATGCTTTGCTCAGTCGCAGGAGGATTTAGTAAGACTCTCGTCATTTGCCCGGCAGTTGTTAAAGCAAACTGGGCAAAGGAAGTAAAGAAGTGGACTAATTCTACCGTGAGCATAATTTCTGGACAAACTGGAGAGTATGAGGTGAGTGATTTTACTGTTATTAACTACGATATTCTCGATAATCGACTTGATACTCTTCTCAATGATAGGTATGACTGTATCATCATCGACGAGTGCCATAATCTAAAGGATGAGAAAACCAAAAAGTCTATTGCTACGAGAACCTTAGCAAATGAGGCTTGCGTTAATGGCATCATCTGTCTATCAGGCACACCGATTCTCAATCGTCCTATCGAAGCATTTCCTGTTTTATGTATGCTCAAACCTGAACAGTTTGGTTGGAAGATAGATTTTGCAAAGAAGTATTGTGCTGCTATACAGATACATACACCCAATGGTCTTGCATGGGATTACAAAGGTGCAAGTAACATTGAGTATAGTGAAGACGGGCAGACAATGCCTCTCAAACAACTGCTCATGGATACTATGCTTCGTCGCACTATGGATGATGAGCGTCTGAGTGGGCAGATGCCTTCTCTCATTCAGAACATCGTTGAGGTCGAAAGCACAGATAACCATTACGAGATTACTTATCAACACCTCATGAATGAGTGGGACCACTACAGAACAGTCGAGGGAGGAATGCCTCCCGGTTTCGTCCTCAATATGTTAACAGAGTTGAGACACGCGGCAGGTTTGAGTAAGACCGACGCTGCTGTAAAATGGGCAAGTCATTATCTTAAGCAGACAGGAAAGTCTCTTGTTATTTTTGCGCACCATAGAGATGTGCTGGATGCAATCTGGGAAAGCCTCAGTTTACTGCACCCTTCCACTCGTCTTATCACAGGAGACACAAGCATGAAAGATAGAGAGGAGCATATCCATCACTTCCAACAAGGAAGTGTAGACTTCCTCATCTGTTCAACTACTGCGATGCGAGAGGGAGTGAACCTAGACCACGCAGATACAACACTGTTCGTTGAACGACAGTGGGTTCCTGCATGGGAACAACAAGCAGCAGCCAGAGTTAGGAGAATGACTCAGGAGTCGTCTGTCTGCCAACAAGTGATACTGAGTCTCAAAGACTCAATCGACACTCACTTCGATATTTTACTTTCACAGAAAGAGAGTATTATCAAGGCTGCGCTTGACGGCACAGCAAACGACAAACAAACAATTGCGAAGCACCTTGCTGAGGAACTTCGTGCAGGAAAGAAGGTGATGGAATGAAAAAGATAACCATACAAATAAAAACGGGATGCCCTACGGGGACAACGAAAGAACACACAAAATATACTGAGGTAAGAATACCTGAGAAGTTTGTTGTAGATTTTTGTGAATTCATACACAATTATGTGTGTGCACAATCAGAAGCAGACCACTGGCAACTGGAGGGAGAAGAATGAATTACAAATTAAAAATTATTGACCCGTCAATGGGTATGAGTTCTCAACCTTATGCTCTTATGAAGGTGGCTGAAACAACACTACCACGTTACATAGAGTGGCCTATTACTGATGACTTTCGTGTAGAGACATTGAGATATCATAACTGTCGCGAACAAGGTTTTCTTTGGAGTATGTGTAAAGGGTCACTCCCTAATTTTAGCGACAAAATACCTCAGATTAACTTTGTGTGGTATGAGCACCGCAGCAGTGACCGATTGTGTTGCGTTAAATGGACGGGTAAAGCAAAGACAACCATTGATGGGTCGATAACTTATCGAGCCATACCAGAAGAATCATTCCCTGATAAATATGGTTACACTGAGAGTTTTCATTACTATAAATTTGAAGAGGCTATTTCTTGGTGGGCTGATGAACTACAAGATTGGTATGATAAAATTAAGGAGGTATCAGAATGAACTTTTACGTTGGTGACCCATGTTATGTTATTGATGATGACCGATGGCATGACTTCTGTGAAATGCTTTGGGCAAAAGAAGCAAAAGAAGGTGTCCAAAATCGTCTAAACCCCCACGGTATAAGATTAAGATGGCCTCTCAGGGATGGCAGTAAAGTAGACGTTCAGGTCTTTGATAGTCCCGGTGGAGACACTTGTTGGAACTTTGATAACCTGTTAGACGACGAAGGGAATAGAGTAAGTCTTGCTGTTGATGCAGGACTTCTTGCTATCGTTCCTATCGAAGCCTGCGAACGAGACGATATGGGGTGGGCTGGCTCTAATGGTTCCATCTGGGGCACACAACCTAGCCTTGAAGTATGGGTTGATGGTGATTATGCTGTTCAACTCAATGGTGTTCGTGATAATTCTCACATAGAATGTGATGAGTGTGAGCGCTTTTCAAATGGGCATGAAATGATGTATAATTGTAATGGTTATTTTGTCTGCTACATGTGCTATTGTTGCGAAGGTTGCCACGAATGTGGTGAATGTGCAAATGATGTGCGCGGTTGCCAGTGCGAGGAGGAAGAAGAATGAACACAAAAGGAGAATGGACTACAGGTTCGCACAGACTTCTGCGCGAACTTATGAAAGAGATGAAGAAGCAGGAAGATGATAGAGTCGATAAGACACTTGACCATCGAACGAAACCAAAGTTGAAAGTAGTGGACATGGAGACAGGCGCTACAGCCACTCTGTCTGCTGATTATGTAAGAGGCGCTGACTTCAATCAGCGCATCAGACAAAAGAGGCCAACCCGTTTGGTCGAGGCATTACTACTTGAGATACTTGATTTTAGTATGCGCGATTCTACTATCGAATACAAGAAACAGTTCTGGGAGAACTTCCGAGAATGGATTGACCAAACAGAACTTGTGCAGAATCATGCCCTCTGGGTAAGTAAACACCAGACACGCATCGAATCGATTGAGAATCTAATAGATAAAAACTTACAAAATACAATGACGCTTTGCTCAGGTAAAACACATCTGAGAAACATGGAAGTCGTGGAGGAGCGCCACGCAAAACTAAATCCTGACCTTGTTGAAGGTTGGGAAGAACCACAGGAGGAACAAGAATGGACCCATTGAAAGAACTGAATGAACTAGAGCAGCGAATACATGCACTCACAAATGAGGCTAGACAGGCTGCTGACGAACGAGAAAGACTAACGAAGATGGTAGAATGCCAAACAGAAGACCAGCATATTTGGAAGTTTCATATGTCTTCTATCTATGATAAGTTAGAGATATATAGTGCTACATGCACACGATGTGGGACGTGCGTAATTATCAATCAGACATACAAAGTATACAAGGAGGAAGAAGAATGAGCATATTAATAGATAGAGCATATAGAACAAGTGTAACGATAGAGAATGCAATAGAGATTGGAAAGAAACTTATTGCAGAAGACCAAGACACCTTGAATGGTGTAGCGTTATTCCTATACAGAATATTCTGGGACGAGGCTGAGCAAGACTGGTATCTCGCTGAGCCTACCCTTAGGTATCTTCTACAGGAGTTGGTAGAATGATTAGAGTGTTTGACCCTGAGAATGTTTGCGTCGAAGAATATGAGTCGTGGGAAGAAGCAGCAAGAGATTTCTTGAAAATGATAAATCAAATGGAGCATGAAAATTACACGATAGACGAGCGCCCATCTTTAGAGGAGTTGATAGAATGAGTCTTACAGAAGAAGACTTAAGATGGTCACAACTCATGTCTAATCTTGAATCAGTTGTGCAAGCAGCATTTGATATGCGCAAGTCTCAAGACATGACTGAGAGTCAATACGATATGTTCAATAATGCTATATGGATATTAGAAAAGTTAGCAAGAGAAATAAAAGGTGAGAAAGAATGAAGTTAGAAGATGCGATTAAACTCTATGAGAAGAAAACAGGAATACACGCTGGTGTTAATTTTCTAACGGACATACAGGGATTCCGTTTGGATAGAACCTCAGTAACGCCTGAGCAAGCAGAGCAGACGTTCTCACTGGAATCAATTGAGAAGTTGGCAAACAGTTTCGCGTTGTGGATTCTCAAACGAACGAGCCGGAGGTGGAGTGCCACACACTTCTCACCGGACACTGCGCCTGAGACAGTGAAGATTGTAGCACAGATAGATTGGAGTGATGATGAATGAATATATTCGTATTAGATATAGACCCAGTAAAAGCAGCGCAAGCGATGGACTGTGTAAGAGTGCCGAAGATGGTAACAGAGTCAGCACAGATGATGGCATCAGCCCTGCGCAGACACGGTGCTACTGATGAGCAGATGCCATTGACGAAGTCCGGTCGGCCATATGTGGGCGGTTACAAATTTCACCCCTGCACTCGCTGGGCAGGCGATAGTGAGGCTAACTTCGCTTGGCTTGCTCGCCATGCAACAGCCTTGTGTAATGAATACGCAAAACGATTTGGCAAAAATCATGCTTGTGAGCGACCAATACATTCGATGATTGGATTGATATTTTTGTTTGCCGACAAATACCCAAGTCCCAAAGCAGCACTTACACCATTCGCTCAGGCCATGCCTGATGAATACAAAGATGATGATGTAGTGAAAGCATACCGAGCCTACTACCACTCAAAGGTAGACAGCCCCGGTGGTGTCCACTACAGACATACATCTCCACCTGATTGGTGGGAGGTGAAGACATGAGTCGAAGAAAAGAAGGCATGAAAGAATGGCCTAAAATTATTGATTACTGGAAATCCTCACCTGTTTCTCATCTCATTAATTGGACTGGAGATATTAGAAACAAGAGGAATAAATCTTGTATGGCTTGTGGTTCCGGTGGTGGAACGTATTACAGTATAGACAGGTCACACATTCTTGATTATTCTTCAGCAGGTTCAGGTAAACCATCTAATACGTTATTGCTGTGTAGACTTTGCCATGGAAATACTTCTGCGCAATCGTATCTTGCACACTGGGCTTATGTTGTTGCCTGCTCAAGAGTTTACGACAGAGGAAGAGACATGCCTTACGAAATAGATTTCAAACCAAATAAGGGAGAACTATATGATTTTGATTTTGATTGTGCTCCTGAGGATGCTCTTCAAAGATACCCAATGGAATGTGAATTACTTGATAAGCATAAAGAGTATGAAAAAGAATACATGATTATATCTGCACTAAAGCAGGGTGGTCATGGAGAGGGATTTAGTTATGGTAACATGATGGGGCTTCACTGGCTTAATCATTATCTTAAAGTAAACGATGAAGATATCTATCATTTACTTTGTCTTACAGAAGAAGAGGATTGGAGTCAAGATATGTGTAATGATGACCTGACTCACGCAACATTGCGTTTTGAAACAATGAGTGATAACATAATTCCACATAGAAATATACGAAAAGATTTCGACCAGTTAGATTTTATGGGGAGGGTTATGTTTCATACACCAGAAGCAATATTGCGTAACCAAATTAGAGAATGGGAAGATAACTTGAAAGTTCTCGATAAGAAAGATGAGATGTATCAAGAAACAAAAACAAAATTGATGGGCATGAAAGAAAACATGAAAAAATTAAAACCATTATGGAAAAAATATGGATTAGATATAGAGGTGAAAATATGAACACAGAAGAAGATGATAGAACACCGCTTAGCGTGAGCAATGTGGCTGACGGTTGGTGGCAATTGAATGATGAAGAGATAGGAGATTTCGACGACATGACTGATATCCATGGAAAAGTCTGGAAGATATTGGGTTATGAGTATCTAAAAATGACTGAGTTTCCTCCACTTTCTTGTAAAAGTTGTGACCAAATGCTTGATGAAGACCAACTACTTCTGAGGCTTGAAGGAGGATGTTGGGTCATACCATGTCGTGCATGTATGGGCTTCATCTGGTATCGTGAAAGGAGAGTATTAGAATGAATTGGGAACCGAGTGAAGTAGATATTGAATGGACAGAGGCTATACTGGAAACACTAGAGCCGGGTAAATCATGGGTAGAGGGAGAAATGACTTTCTTCTGCACAGAAGATAAGACTCTATCATTAGTGTCTAGAACCGAGAGAGCAGAAGAGCCTGCTCGTCGTGTTGGTATCGTCTTAGAAAAATTAGGATGGGATTATTCTCAAACTTTGCGGCTTGGGATGGAAATTACATATAAATGGATTAAAGAGCAAGTTAATAAAGCGGCTTATATCTATGAATGCCC
>Ga0208919_1001836_pt1 | contig 11680 bp, 10 predicted proteins | sample 4_EtaG_FD_184076 | JGI IMG/M metagenome (GOLD analysis project Ga0208919, IMG submission 184076) | Marine viral communities from the Subarctic Pacific Ocean - 4_ETSP_OMZ_AT15127 metaG (SPAdes) (version 3) | ecosystem: Environmental > Aquatic > Marine > Oceanic | place: Pacific Ocean | collected...
TATTACACCGTGTTTCCAAGTACAGAAATGAGCTTTCTCTTTTCTGTAGTACTCTCTGTATGCTTCTACAGGATCATCTCTATGAAGTTCTGTATTAGTTATTGCCTGTACAAATTCTGTTCTACATGGTTGTTCAAATTCACAATATTGTAACTGTGCTTCATATACTGAAACAAGTCCTTCTTGTTTATGTGTCTTACCATAGCGAGCTGTATACTCATAACACAAAGCTCTCATATGTCTTACTAACCACATAGCGTTTTGTTTAGATGCTCTAGCCCATAATGTGCAAGGATGTTTTGCATGAGCTTTTGGATAGCCTGGTAGGCCAAATTGTTCAATCACTGGTCCATTACCACCTTTGTGTTCATCTTTATATTGATAATCTAATACAGCAGATAACATTTGTGCTGATTCTAATATCATTTTAACTACATGCTTATCACACATCATGTATGCAGCAGTCTTAGGGTCTCTATCTAATACAAATATATTCATTGTGCCTCCTGAATATAATATACTAAATTATGTTATAAAGGTCAACCGTTTATTCGTACTGATGTGTTAGATAATCCTGTACTCTTTAATCTATAGATATGATACAATTTAAATCTAAATGATACTTGAGCTTCTATGTATTCTATATCACTACTTCTTGCATCAAATTGCATATCTGATAATGATGTTGGAAAACAATCTTCAAATGTTACAGTTAGGTTTGGTTGTGAGGCTGAATTCAATACAGTTAATGATGCATCACTTACTGAACCCTCACCTAATGTTCTTCCTGTTCTTTGAACAGTTCTTGGTCCTGTTAAACTTTGTAGTCCACTTTTATTATATACTTGCTTTGCTTGATTGAATCCTTCTGGAAAACCTAAGTACTGCATCCAATTATATAACTCAATATAATTTTCCATATCTTCATCTACTTTAAATGTAACTGCCATCTCACCATATGTGATATGATCACCAGGTGTTGGTATGATATGGAATGGAGTGTTTAAAGGTGTCTCACCTAATTGTACACCGGGCATGTTAACAGCTTGGACAAAATAATTAACATGAGGTAATTTCTGTATGTTAAAATTAAATCCTACCGGTGATAGAAATTGTGGGTTGTCTGGTTGGTTTGTTATAGCTGCCATAATATCTCCTACTACTATTTATACAAAAAAAGGGGGCCGTGAGAAGCCCCCTTCGTTTGAATAGTATTACTAACGACTTAACTATTACATTAAGTTATTAACAACCACTTTTCTGTAGTACTCATTAGAGTCTGCTGCAAGTGCACCTGTAGCTGCTAGAGCTGTAGTTCCTCTTGCAAATGGATTTTCTACTACGCCGTAACGAGTTTTGAATCCAATTTTTGGTTGGAATGTATCTTCTCCAACTGCTCTTACCATCTGTAATGGTACATATGGACAGTAGAACAAGCCAGCATCAAAAGCACTTGAGCCTTTGTAACCAACAGTCATATAGTTGTCTCCTGCATATGGATCAACGTATACTCTGGTTCTACCATTAAGAACTCCTGCAAAGGTGCTCCCTGTATCATCAACAGCTAGGTTATTTGAGTTAAGAGCTGGTGTGTAGTCTAGGACACCTGCCATTTGTAATGCTGATGCAACATCAGATCTACAAATAACTATGTTACCTTTACCACGCCTTGTCCCTCTTGCTATCGCATTTGCTTCTCTTTCGATTGCAAACATTAAGCCTTTGAACTTTTCAACCATCCAACGACCGTTTGAGTCAGTGTCAAGGTCAAATTTACCAGCAGTAGTTGTTCCTTCTTGTGCTCCAACTTTAGCAATTGTACCAACAGTTCTTACTAACTCTCTGTTGATCTCAGCTAAAATTTCAGTTGAAAGGATGTTAGCTAATTCAGTTTCAGCATCTAAGCCGTGAATTGCTTTAAGGTCTTGTGCTAATTCCATTGTGTATTCAGCTTTTAAAGCACGTGACAATGCTGTCACAGCAATCTTTTCAATACTGAATGCCATTTCTGGAATTGCATTGGCAGCACCATCACCCAAGCGCTCAGCTTGTGCTGTGGTCATACCAGACATAAAGTTGTACAATTCTAAGTTAGATTTTGTTGAATTTAAATAACCATCAGCAGGTGAATCACCTAAGTTTCTAGCTGCATCACCGATTGCTGTATTAGCATGGTCATCTTTATCCAATGCGAATGCTGTATTAGATTCGTTATAGAATGTTTCTGTACCTGACTGAGTAGAGTATCTTGAACGCATTGCAAAGATAAGTCCGGTTGGACCTGTCATTGGTTGTACGCCCATGATGTCATAAGCTACTAAGTTAGGCATTGCTCTACGTACTAAACTAATTAGTACTGGATCATATATGTCAACGGCTCCATCACTTGCTGTACTAGAAGAAGCACCCATGGCATTAGCCGGGGCTGCCTCAAGTAGGCTTTGAGGAGCAAAGTTGTTCTGCTCGCGTAAAGCAGTTTCAGTATTTTCAAGAACAGCTGCTGTTACTGAGCGTCTTAATGGATCTGATATTTCTGGTAGATCACCGTGCTCAAGTATAGGCTGCCACTTCTTGACTAGCTCTTCATTTAATTGCATTTGGTTTCCCTCCTTGGGTCTTTGTTGTTATTTACGAACACTTCTAGATATTGCTTGTGAATAAGCAGCCATTGAACCAGTTTGCACAGGCTCTTCTGAATCAATCTCAACAGGGTCACTGTTAAGGTCTTCAGCTTCAGTTTTAGCTGTTTTTCCATTAAAGTAATGTTCTTTTAATAAATCTATTTTTGATTTAAATTCTTCATTGCTATCATATTCAATACCTTCAGAAAGTTTAGAAAGTTTGTCAACCTGTGTCATAGTTAAGCCATCACATGCTTCTGAAAAAGTTTTAAACTTTTGTAACTCATCAGCATCTTTTTTGACTTCTATAGTTTTGTTAACTTGCTCTTCTAACTTACCTTCAAGTTCTTGTGTTTGCTTTTCTAATTCTGCAACAAGATCAACTTTGTCTTCTGGTACAGCAATGTAGTTTTCTGTAAACAGATTTTTAATCCCATTCATGAATGTTTCAGCAACTTCGACTTTAAGTGCATTTTCAATTGCAACTTCGTTCTCTTTCATCCACTCTTCAGTGACGTAATCAAGATACTCGTCGACACGGTCAGTTAACTCTTTGCGGAATGATTCTTTATCCTCTTCGAGTTTTTGACTGAATTCTTCTTGCATGTGGGCATGAAGCTCAACTAATTTAGTATTAACTGTTGCTTCAAATACGGTAGTAGCCTTACTGCGGAAGTCTTCTGATAGTTCATCACCATCAAAAATTTCACCAACTGCTTCAGCTGCACCTGTTGGGCTTAGCTTTGGCATTGGATCTCTACCTGTTGATTGTGACTTACTTGCTGGTAATTTATTTTTACCATAAGTATTCACTTCACCAGATAACTTCATCAGAGTGTCTTTACTCATATTATTCATTTTGCCCATGACTTGTGAGATCAGCGCAGCTTTAGACACAGATGCTTTTTGTGCATCAGCAGGAGGAGTTGAATCCCCTTGAGATTTATCAGCACCTCTTGAAGTACTACCAGTACTTGTAGGCTCAGGAATTTCAGCTCCTTTAACTACTTCGCCACCAGTATTGTCTGCTTTGAACTCTTGCAGCTGCTGATCTTCTGTCTTGCTGGCCTCTAGTAAGTCGTCGTCCTTTACTTCAACTTCGACTTCTTTAGATTTTTCTTTGGCCATCTTCTGGACTCCTTGTTAAATTTAACGGATATTATCCTATTATAGTATATTTATAATTACAAACTACGCAAAAATTTATTGAACAGATTATACTTCTGTTCGTCTAATTCTCTTGCGCTCTTTGTTCCAACGGATTTAATTTCGTCAACCACTTGTACACTCCTAAAGCTCCTAGAAGCTGCGTCGTATACCCATTCCATACCTTCCATTACACCATTCACAAATGCGTCTGGTGCTGAAGGATCTGCTACAATGTCTGCAGCAGTAGATAACATAAAGTCTGATTGTACTTCTTGAGCACCATTACGCTCACGTATTGTTCCCATACCTCTGGAACTAACACCTAGCTGTGCTCCTTCATCAATTAGATTTTTTACTATGTTACCATATGGTGTATCTAAAACCTTCGCACGGCCTACAAAATTCGATCCGTCAGGTTTTAATTCTTTTATCATATGAGATACTCTTTCTAAGTTAATAGTAGGACCTTGTGGGTGTCCAAGTTCTCCATATGCTTTATTCTTTTGAATGTATTCTTTGTCATATCTAGTAGCTTCTTTAGCTAATACCTCATTAGGATATACTCTACCATTACGGTTTTTAAGATTACCCTGCATGAATACACCTTCAATGAAATAATTTTTCTTACCACTCTTCTCATCTTCTTCAAAGATATAATTAACTTTTTCGTTTAGTTCTGTAATAAGTTTCATTAGTTTATCCTAAGCTGCACTGTGGTTAGATGTTTTTTGTAATTCTATTATTGCTGTACTGTTTGCATCTGAGAATGTTACATTAATAGCTTGATCATTATTTGCACTAAGTGCAATACCAGCTTCTTTAAGGTTCCAATCAAATGTTGCTTCAGAGTCACTAATAAACACAACTGTTGTGTTACGTTTAATTGATAATGTACCAGCTCCACTATACCATATACGAGTAATGTCTGCAGCAGTAACAGTCTCACCACCTGTTGCTAAATTAGCAAGTGATTTGTTTACAACACTAGTACCACCTGACTTATAAAGTAATACTACTCTACCACCACCAACGGCTAATTGATTTGTTAATTCTACAGCTGCCATTTATTATTCTCCTTGCAAATTAGTAGCAAAAGTAATTAGAGCTTGAAGACCTTCACGAGTTTTCATTCTTTCCATAAACTCTTCTTTGTTTGCATCATTCAATGTTTCATGAACTTCTTTAAGAGCTTCAATCTCTTCTTCAGTAGCATCTACTGCCCAAGGATCAGATTCTTCTGATTGAGCTTGTTTAGTAGCAGTGGCATGCATAACTGATTCTGCATCTTTACCATAACGACTGATAAAGTCAGCAGTATTCTTTTTCATACCTTTTACTATCTGTTCTTTTTTCTTCATCTCATCTTTAGACATTTTGTCTTCATAAACTTCTTTATCCTGACCTTTTTCATAGTCAGCTAATTTCTTTTTCTTCTTTTGTTTTTTACCACTAAAGATATCATCATTAGAACCATCTTTAGGTTTATGAGGATAATCAGTTTTTTGGATTACGTGTTTGTCCACGAACGCTTTGTCACCAGGTGACTTTGGATCAGTGTAATCAGATTCTGACATAATTTGTTTTAGAGTCTTCATTGGGTTCCCCTTTTGATCTATTTACTCAGCGTCTAGTTCTTTTTCTTCTTCAGGTGTTAATTCCATTGTTTCGTCTTCCACTTCTGGAACACTATCTTTATTACCACCTTCTTCGGCACCGTCGCCTTGTTCTCCTGTAGGATCTATGCCGCCAAGTTTAGCTGCAACTTTTGCTCGGATATCCTCAACACTCTTGTTGACTTTATCTTTCATCATATCTCCAAACGCGTCGCCAAATTTAGCAGGTTTACCCATACCGGCGAACTTTATCATATTCTCAGTGTCATGTTCAGCCACTTTATTTCTCCGTTATTTATATTTATAAGTTATAATTCCTCGGGTGGAGCTTCATCAGGTTCACCTTCTTCGGGAGGTGGTTCATTACCTCCAGCAGCTTGACCAGCTGGCTCGAGTTCTGGATGAATATCACCCGCTGCTTGCTCATCAGCAATCTCTTGCTCCATGTTTTCTATCTCTTCTTCAGTCATACGGAGAATATTTTTCTTAGCCCATCTCTGTGAGAAGTAACGGCCCATGTAAGGATCAACAGCATTCAATGCATTAATTCTTTCATTCATTATTTCATTCTCTTTTAATTCTGTGAAGTGATTGTCTTCCATGAAGTCGTAACGTACATGATCTTTTATCTCATTCCATTCTTCAAGAGTCATTATTTGTTTAAGTACTAATTGTTTCTCCATTATCTTTTCAAACAATTGAGAGAAACGCATACGAGATCTACCAATAAACTTTTGGAATTTTAATTCATCTCTATTAATCTCAGCACTTCTACCAAGAGAGAAACCTGTTTCAGCTTCTAATCTTGATACAGGAACATTAAGAGCTCTGTATAATTTCTTTTGGAAATATTGTACGTCTTCCATCTCACCAAGGTTCTGTCCACCTTGTAAAGAAGATATCTCTGTACCTCTGCCACCTTCTCTTCTAGGTAACCAGTAATCCTCGAGCATGGTCATAAACTTACGATCATCTCTTACTTCACCTGTTGAGGCATTGTACACTAATCTGTTTTTATGTTTAGCCATCATATCTCTTAGATACTGTTCGGCTTTCATCTTAGGAAGATTACCTACATCAATATAGAATACTCTTCTTTCAGGTGCTCTAGCTATTCTATAGATAACTGTTGCATCTTCTAAGATACGTAATTGGTTTAATGGTTTGATTGCTTTATGCAGATGTGATAATACTATTCTATTATCTTCTGACATCATACCAGATGTTATATTAACAATAGCATCACGTGCTATCTTAACACCTTGCTCACCAGCAGCTGCGGTAGGAGATCCTCCTGGATACCCTGTGAAGCCTTTTTCATTATAGATGAAATATTCATCTTTTGTTTTCTGGATTGTTACAGCACCTGGTCCAGATACTGCTGAAGCGTTACCAATTCTTTTCTTGTTAACTGTTCTAATCTTTTTGATTTTTCTTGGATCTATATAACGTAGTTCTTGTACACCACCTTGCATATCCTTAGGATCTACAACAACGTGATAATACAATCTACCATCTATATACCAATGTCTGAATACTTCATAACCTTTGTTATTAAAGTCTAATAGTTTCAATACCTCATCAAACTGATCATGTAAAACTTCTTTTATCTTTGGTGTTGTGTTAACACTATCTAAATTAAGTGCAACAATCTTATGCTCTTCACCATAGATAATAGTCTCATTGACAATATCGTCAATGGCTAGTTCGCATTCTGGCTGTAAAGCCATGCGTCTATACCTTGTGATTAGTTCTGATTCGGTTCGGGTTGAGCCTTCTAGATCAACGTAGGTTCCATATGCACCGCCTTCAGCAACTGCTATGGAACCTTCGTCATCAATCTTAGGTGCGAAAGAACCTAGGTCCTCTTCTTGCTTTACACCTTTTCTTTTAAACTCAAATCCAAATAATTCTGCCATATCAATTTCACCTTTTCAATACTATATTATGTACCACCGGCATTACCGGTAATGCCATTAACCTCCCAATGATCATATTGGAATGTAACTGTAAACTCTTCTAAAGTATCAGTTGTATTCCAGTCTAAGTCAATAGGGCTTACTTCCGTAGGAAATATCCCATTAAATGTATAGCTTCTCAATGGAAGACCAGTTTTCCCAAAATGGGTCACTGTTGCATTAGCTTTGTAGAGAGCTGGACTAGCACTACCAAAACTTCTCAAGTTTCCTAGATGAGAATTGATATTGTTACTCCACTCTTCCATTGCATTTCTGATGATCATATCTTCATCATTAATGCATGTTACTGTCCACTCAGCAAATGTTCTATCGCCTGCTATTTTAATCTTACGACCAAAATATGGTACTTCAATCAATCCAAGTGTAGAGGCTGGCATTTGCGCAGCCCTACACATAAATGGAAATTTTAAATCCGCAGCAGCATTTACAGGGTTAGTCAATGTCACTTGGAAAAGTGACGGACGTGCGCCTCCAAGAGCTAGTTGGGATTTTATTTCGTTTATATTAAAAGCCATTATTGCTTCTCCTTTTACCTAACTATTTATCTTAGAATTGACCAACAACTTCAGAGAATTCAACTCCTGTACGAACTGCTACAAAGTTTAACTGTATAAAGTTAATAGCTCTTGCAGGTTTAACATAAATGTCTCCTACAAATCTATTGCCATCAATTACTTCTCCAGTATTGTTTGTTTCGTCACATACAACTCTAAAGTCAAATATACCTCTTCTGCCTTGTACATCTCGTAAGAATGGTTCTACCATGTTACGGAATTGTGCTCTAGTGAACTCATCATTGAATTCAAATAGAGTGTACTTAGCTGCAGTCGAAATAGCTTTCTCAAGAACAATGAATAATCTTCTTACGTTGATTCTATCAAATGCACTTGGTTTAGCTAATAAAGTCTTATCTCCGAACAATATTGTTCCTTGACCTGGCTGAGTTATTACAGGGTTAACTTTATTTTTATAAAGTATATCTCTGTCTGCTTTGTCTGGATTGTATGGAAGTTTGATTACATTCTTCATCACACCTCTATTATATCCTGCAGGACTGAACCATGGGTCTCTTATATCATCTGTTCTTACACAAAGACCAGCTGTGTCTCCGTTTAATGGAATGTATCTGTAAACATCATTATACTTATCGTACTGATACTTCCATCCACTATCCATAACACCATATGATGTTGAAGTCAACGAGTCTGCAAAAGTTTTTACAGCATTAGCTTCTCCACCGGTGTTGTTTACTACATCAGCCTTTTCAGGTGAGCAGAATACTACACAGTCTTTTCTTATCTCAGATATATTATCTATTAGATAATTTGGCCATTGTTCACCATTAGTACCACCTCTGGATAAACCAGCTAGTATTAATGATACATCAACATCTTCTGGACTTTTGAATAAGTCAATAGCATTTGATAATTGTCCTATTGCTATCGAAGTTTCATTTGGATTAGTACCTGATGTACCAACCTGGAATGAAGATGTAAATGGTATTACAGAATTAACATGATTGTTTAATAATGCACCTGTGTTTGAATATGTTTGTGCAGCAGTGTTAACATTAGATGTTGCTCTAATGTCTGTTCCACCTACCCATACCCAACTGGATTGGTTATCTATAACATCTTTGTAGTATATTGATTCACCACTTTCGTTCTTAGCATCAGAAGCTCTTGATAGACTTTCAAATACTTCTAGGATTTCTCCTTTACGTCCTGTGATTAAACCATCTTCATCTGCTACAACTATATGTAATTCATCATTAGCAGTATTGTTTGCTACGTTGTTTGACCATTCAGTTTGACCTGGTGTTTTGTCTACATTGTCTCTATATTCCCAGAAACGTGTAACTCCACCTGAATTGATACCATCTCCTACAGTACTGTTTGCACTAAGGTCTGTTGATAGTCTATATTTTTGATCTAATGTAAATGATACGTTAGCAGTAAATGTTGTAGTTCCACCTGCATGACTACCTCCAGCTTGTACAGCACTCTTTGCTACAATCTTAGCTGTTTGATATCCAATAGTACTATTACCTAAACGTACTGTGTCTCCAACTGTAAATACTGTTTGTGCAGTAGTCATAGATAAATTAGCACCAACTCTTATAGCATGTGCTGTCTGACCAGAACTATCTCCTGACTCAGTACCTGTTTGAGTGAATAGTAATGTATTACTACCAACAGACATAGTTGCTACAAAGTTATTATTAGATCCAGCAACATCCATTGAACTGTTTGTTACACCAGTAAATGTGCTTTCAAATGCTAATGGACTATCACATACACTAATTTTTAAACTATTACCTAACTCACCAGGATACTTTGCTATGAAAGCAGCCAGTGTAGCTGTAGATGATAATGTTAAACCATCGTGATGTTCTTGGTTTTTAATTAAATCTGTTTGAGTTGCAACTTCATTGTTTGCAGCTGTTGATTGATTTTGTAATACTGTTGCATTTAATGCATCAGCTGGTATCGCTCTTGCTACAAATAACTTATTACCGTATGATAAAAAGTTTGCAGCAGTAAAAAATGTATTAAAATTGGTTGAATCTGGCTCACCGAAAGTCGCAGCTAACTCTTCCTCAGAAGATATTAATGTACGCTCTTCGGCAGGTCCCCATCTAAACCAACCGGCCATTGCGCCTTCTGTTGTAGATACTGCAGGTATAATGCCTGTCAGATCCACCTCGGAGACGTTTACGCCTGGACTAACTTGAAATCCCATATTTTCTCTCTCCTTATGATCTGGTTGTGATCTCTAAACTTGTTTGAGGGCTTGTATTTATTTATAAAAAAACTAGGCTCACGAAAAAAGATTACCACAAGCCATGTGTATCTGTTTCATCCCATTCTGAATGAGTTAGTAAAGTATCCCCATGTCTGAACTCATCATGTTCTTTATCATTGAATGAACCATCATTTACAAAGCCAAAAGGTAGTACATCTTCTTCTAATGACTTCTGATTTGAGTCATGTAATTGTTTACGAATGTCTATATTAGTTAATTCTTTGAAGTATTCTTGATTAGATAACCATGCAAATAGTACTAAACACATTACCAAGTCATCATTATATCCTTCTTCAGCCTGGAAACTTGTACCTTTTACAGAGAAAGCTGTAAGTTCTTGTAGGATATCAAAGTCATTTATCTCCATTTTATCATTCTCAATGATAGTTTTTAATGTAGCACAACCAACTCTTTTTAATTGTTTAGTAGTTCTTACACCTAATTGTTGAGTTCCTCCACCAAATCCAGCATTAACTATCTGTCCTGCTCTGCCTCTCCACTGTGCAGTCATGATATTTTCGTACTCTAAATCGTGATGTAGTATGTCTGCTACTTGTTGACCTATGTCATTTATCTCTATTAAACAGTATGCATCATTATATTTTCTGGCTGCTTGTAATATAATATTAGGAAATAACATAGGACTTATTACATTATTTCTAAATGTTGCTACTACTTGATACGGTACAACACTACAATCTATTATAACAAATGCAGAATAATCATTACCTACACCTCTTGATACATCTACACATACAGCATAAACATGGTTTGGTTCTGGCTCTTTAAATATTTTTGTGCTCTCAGCTTTATGTAATGGATCATGGAATACTAGTGCTCCTAACTTACTTGGATGTATAAGAGTATTAGATGAGCCCATAAACTCACATTCAAACTCTTGTCTGAACTGATCTTCACTAGTGTTCTCTATTGTTTGCTTCTTCCACTCTTCATCTCTACCAGGAACATCAGACCAATGTACTTCAATAGCTTCATATTCATTTCGTGCTTCAATAGCATCTGTCCATATCTTATAAAATAAATTCATACCTTTAGGAGTAGATGTTATCATAACTCTTGTAGTATTACCAGATGATATTGTAGGATAAGTTGATGCAAAGAAGTCTTCTTGTTGATGTGCTGGTACGAATGCAAACTCATCTAAGTATATTAAGTTAAATGAACCACCACGAACAGAACCTGATGAAGTAGAACCAGCTAATATTTTAGAACCATTCTCAAGTTCTATATTACCTTTATTCCATTCTACTATACCTTGTTGCATCCAAAAAGGTAAATGTTCAAATCCTAATTGTATTCTATGTAATATTTCTCTAGCTGTTGCAGCCTTATTAGCTAACACTGCTACATTGAACGACTCATTGAATAATGCAAAGTGTAATATAAGAGCTGTCATAACAGTTGTTTTACCAGACTGTCTAGGCATCTTACATATAGTAAAACGATTACCTTGTACACTTTTTATTATTTTATCTTGGAAATCAAATGTTGT
>Ga0208919_1001838_pt1 | contig 11676 bp, 3 predicted proteins | sample 4_EtaG_FD_184076 | JGI IMG/M metagenome (GOLD analysis project Ga0208919, IMG submission 184076) | Marine viral communities from the Subarctic Pacific Ocean - 4_ETSP_OMZ_AT15127 metaG (SPAdes) (version 3) | ecosystem: Environmental > Aquatic > Marine > Oceanic | place: Pacific Ocean | collected...
TATCCAATCAGATTTCGTCATCTTCCCTAAACTTTGGATTGTCATCCCTAAACTTGGGTCTCTTAGGCTGTCTCACAGCAGAGCCTATACCCTTTGCAACACCCGATATTTGCGGCCCTACATATTGGGCTATTCGAGGCCCAGCCGTCCATGTAAGTAAACCAGTGAACACCGTACCAAGCAAGGCATAGGCCGCATTCGGGACATCGCCCCACAATGCAGAATCAAATACAATTATCACACCTGAGAAGATCAGACAGCACACTAGTAGTGTCCGTGCCGCACTGAGCTTTCCCTTTTCGTCTGACAACAACTGTTTAAATATATCCACCTAACGCTCTCCAGTCTTAATGTACGCAGATAATGCAGGAACCATCTTTGCTATACGCTCAGTTTCTTCAAACTGTAACAACTCTTCCTTACGTAAGCGTTTTTGTCCTTCGGGACTATCGTAATAACCCTCTTTTTGTAGCTCTTGTACTCTGTCTTCACGTTGCCTTAAAGCACTCAGGCGTCTTCTCATGGAGAGTAGGGTTTCTCCTCTCTCTATTAGTTCTTTATTGTCGGCACGTATTTCCATTATATCTTCATAGGTCTCAGCCGCATCTATCTGCCTCTTGGCCTTCTCGTAATCATCAATCAGTTCGTACATCTCCTGTATGTACCCCCTATACAATCTTGGATCTTCAAAAAGATCCCCAAGAAAAGGCAACCTTCCAAATTCAGCAGGAATAATTAATTCGCCTGTCTCCGCAAACTCTCTAAGGGGCACACCGAATATTCTTTCTAGGTCATAATCCTCACGAGTTCCTATAGTAGGCATACCCAATGACTCACGAATGATCTTATCCAACACAAGTCTCGTGTCCATTGCTATACCCGTGGCGTATTGGTTCATAAAGTATTCCATTAGCATAGGAGACTGAAAGTTTCTCGCCCCTGGGATGCTGTCTATAAACGGTATACTCCTCACAGCCGCAGACATTCCTCGTGCTATGGGGCTAGTAGACTCCCTTTGTTGCTGTTCTGGCGGAAGGTCTTCCATAAAACGACTAACGATAGGCTGTTTCAAGAATGTGTCGTAGTTTCGTTGCACATTAAAGAATGGTGCAATTAATGTAGGACCGCCCGCAGTAAACATCTTTATACCCTCATTGAGGATCATGCTTCGTGCTTCTGATGCTGTGTATTCTTTTTCCAACATGGCTTTCATTATCTGTTCAGGTATGAGCTTAAATATATAGCCAAATTCGTGAGGTATGGGCACCTTCAAGAACCCTCCCCCAATAGGAATCATCCAGTTGTTAGCGGCCGTAAGCTCGTTCAGTGCCTTCCACTCCTCATTGTCCTGCATCATGGCGTAGTATATTCCTGTAACCACTCCAAGAAACAATCCTGTGCCCCACATCCCAGCTTTTTCTTTTTCATACCAGGGTAGTGCCTCCCACTCTTTGGCTGTATACCCATACTGCTTGAAGCCAGGACGATCCATATCTCTTCTGCTGAACAATGCTCTATGTCCTACGTCCATACCTGCTATTCTACCGTGTATGAAAGGCATCGTACTCATAACCATGGCACTGACTGGGTTCATACCCCTTCGCCCGTAGTTTAAAAGCTCTATTGACGATCTAAAGGCAAGCCCCTTGTCTCCTGTTTCCGCTAAGACAGCCTCATAAAGGGCCACCCTTGTGGCTGTTTCGGTTGCCTGGGATATTTTTCCCAATGCTTGCCAGGTTACTCCCATGGCACCAAAACCCTTATACCATTTTTTCCAAGAGAGCTTTGCCTGTTTTAATTCGTTGTCGGCTCTCTTCTGTTGTGCTTCATCTCCGGCTCCATATGGGGTGTTAAAAAATTCCACACCAAATGAGATACCAAGTTTTTCTGCCTCAGCAATAGTCCTTGCTCCACCCATAGCTTTTTCAAGCACATCTAAATAGAATCCCATACCCACGACTTTAGGTCCTGCAATCATTCGAGCGATTGTCGCATCCCTAAATACGTTCTTGGCCATAAAGTCCATAGACCTCGTGACCACCTGTCTAACAATATTGGGTGCCCCCAGCAATCCTTTCAGTAAAGGTTCTTGTAGCCTTTTCGGGAGACCGCCAAAGAACTTTTTCCACTCATGCTCAGGGTTAATACCTGCTTGCATTGTGGCCAATGCTAAGGCTTTGTCGTTGAGCTTAAAGAAGCGAGACACGCCCCTATCTTTTACCTCTACTACGTCGTGCGTGGCAGAGGCCAAGAGTCTACTCATTTTAACTTCGTAAGCCTGACCAAGATCCAACAGATCCCTGACTGTGCGAGACATTGCCACTTCATACATAGAATCACGTATCATTGCAGTCATATTTCTTTGTATGTTGGAAACAAGTTTTTCGCCTATTGGCATATCTGACTGGCTTAACTGCCTCTCTAGTATATTAGGACCCCTAACCCTAGTGCCGTCTATAGGTAGGCCATCATCTGTTTCCTCAACCTGGTGGTAGCGTGGCACATATGGCCTATCAAGCAACGCCTGTAATCTTTCTTCGGTAATTAGGTTTGAGGGATACGCCACATTCCTAAGCATATGCTTATTAAATGCCTCGTATAGATCCCAAAACTTTACAATGTTCTCGTTAGTTTTATTGTTTTCAATTTGACCTATATATGTTTCTAGGTCAGCCTCGCTTTTTATCTTACCATCAGACAACCGCTTGGCGTTTTTGATTATTGCTTTTCTATCTCCCTCGTACCTCTTTTTGTGCATCTTTTCTAATCTATCTGCCTCAGGACTTAGTATTCCCGTGCCCCTATATTCCGTGTCCTTTGCTTTGTCCCATGCTAATACCTTTGCGAGGCCGTACAACAGTGCAGCAGTCTCATCCGTACCGTTATCTATTAGCCCTACTATCTCCAGCATACCAGGTATATGATCTATATTGTACTTTTCTTTTAACTCTGGGCTTGCCTCGACAGGAGTCCATTCAAACATACCCTCGAAACTATCGAATCCAGTATACGTAAGGGGACCATGAAGCATCAGGGCTTGCAATTTATTACCTGAGATATCTGCTACACGCCAAGCGTTTAAGGCTGACTGCATCACATCTATCATCGTCTTGTTCTTCTTCGCAGCTATAGCTTCTTCTAGTCCTACACTAGCTTCTCTTCGATCTATGTGATTTAAGCGGAGCTTGCTGTAATTAATTTGGTCTTCGGGTGCATCTGAGAACTTCTTTACAGTTTCTTCAAAGCTGTTACCTGCCAGCTTTTCAGCGAGAGGTCCCCCAGGCATTATGAGTTGTTTCAGGGGATCACCCTTCTTGTACCTAGATGCAATCTTGTCTTTCACATCTTTGCTTACACGAGACTGATCCTCAAAAAATGCACGATACTGTGTAGGCATTGTATACGGCTTTTTGCCGTCGTTGATAATGCCCATAGCCAAATGCCTAGCGTTTTCATAGGTACGTTCATCCAGCGTTTGTCGTTGCCCTATTATAGGAATGCCGTAGGACTGCTCGTCCCGTGCCATCCTAGTAGCCACAACGTCATCATTCAATTTTTCTTCTTCGTCGGCTTCGGCTGGGGCACTCTGCTGTATTTGTCTGCGACGAGATACAATACGCTTAGTAATTTCATCTACCTTCTTTTGTTGTTCCCGTATAGCTGTAGGATCAACTAGCTTGTCCACGAGTGACTGTGCTGTACGAAGTTCAGCCACCTCAGCAGGGTCGGCATATCGTATTAGGTTTAAAGGAACTCCTTCATCAGTAATTAAATTTTTATCCTTTAATTCCTCTCTTTGCATTCTGGCATCTGCAGCCAACGTACCGCCCATCATCCTGTTATAAATGGATATAACTTGTTGTAGGTCAGATTTTTGTGCAGATCGAATAAGTCCACCTAAAAGGTTTTTGGTGATACTGTGAATAGCGTTTACAGATTTCGGTATATTTTTCTTTCTTATTTCTCCACGCTGGATTGCTACAAATACGTCACCGATAGCACCATGGGTAATATCCAAGGGGTTCAACCCCTCTGTATTGGACATCCCTAACGCATGAGCCTCTTCCCAGGTTACATTATTATTAAAAGCCTGTGGATTCACCTCTTCGGGAACCACACTGGTTTTAACGAAGTTAGTCAGTGTCTTTAGCTGGCTGTCCGTGAAGTAATCACGCATCAGCATATCAATGGTGCCACCCTTCAATACCACAGCCAATAAATTAGCTAGATCTTGTTCGCTGTGAACATTATTTGGATCAAGGGCTGACAGGTCTAATGCCAGTCTAGTTATTAGACCTTCCTTCATTAGCCCCAATCCATCACTAGCTGTCTTTTTTCCTCGTATGGATACCCCAGTAACACCATCAAACATACCGTTGAGTTCATCTATAAAACTTGTTCTAAAGTGTTCTCCTATCCCCAGGCTTTTAACGAGTTCGTTCACCCCGACCTTCATATTACGAAAAGAATTTCTCGCACTAGATAAAAATGCCTTTTGTAATTGACCTGCACTAGGTGATATACTGGCTGGAATGGCACCTTCCCTTATCATCGTTGTCAGGATATTACTTGCCACCTGATTATTCGGAAACAATCCACCCAAAGGCTGTCCCAGAGTTCCACTACCCCTAAAATCTGCCATCAATCCCAGTCGGGCAGCCTCCTCTAATCCTGCCTCAGATCCAATATAATTACCTAAACGCTTAATTATTGTTTTCTTGTCAAGCCTTTGTTTTGTTGCCGCATTGTACGCCAACTGAATTTGTCTTATATCTTCGTCGTGGGCTGGATCATTCAAAACTTTCTGCATTTCATTCGGGTCAACCTCTTCGCCCCAACGCTCCTTGGCCTTTTCTAATAGATCTCCGAATGCCCTTTTGTCTACATCTGGATTGTATCTGTATCCCTTATTAGTTATTTGTACCAACCTGCTTTCTACCAAACGAGCAAGGGATATCCTGATCCTTTCGTCAGCTACATTTACTCCCCCTATCTCTCTCTCTACAGCATTTTCTATCTGCTGTTTCGTTACAACACCTTGCGGTATCCCTGTGGGTGTCGTCCTAATGGGACGCACGATTGCCTGTAGGACGGCATCGGTAGTGATGTCCATAATTGGATCATCGTAAAAGTCTGGCAGGTACGCATTATCACCCTTACTACGTCCAGGCAACTGCAGTAGACGGGAGTACATCAACAGTTTTTGGCTAGGTGTAGCATCTACCCATCTTTTAGCTCCAGTCATATCAGCAAGTAGCTTACGGAAAGGGAGACTATCTAGGCCAACTTGGTCTCCATACAAATTAGTTACCATTTGTTTTGATAACTTTAACGGACCTCCACCAGGTAGGAAATAATTTTTTGAGCTAAGTAAATTTATTATATCCTGCTCACTGATATCGACGACCTTTGAAGGATCTTTCTTTCTTTGTTTTTCTACTCTTTCCAATAAATTATTTACCTGCTTGCCCGCTTCACCAGCATAATCAACTGTACTAGGTGCAAGTATGCGGTATGAGTTCCAATTATTTATATCGTTTAAGGCTCTCATTCCAAACAGAGCATCCATCACAGACTTTTTCGGAGTGGCCTTCGTAGGCGTAGTAGGCGTAGGTGTAGTAGGTGTAGTGACCTGAGGAGAGCTTAAATATTTATACCTTACTTGAAAATAACCTTTCTTGGCGATTGTATCGTATGCATTTTGGTCCCAGCCTTCACTGGCCATCCACTCTTGGGCTGGGATATCACTGACTTTTTTCCAAACACTGCCATCATCATGTGCCTGAATTTCCACTAAAATCTTTTCCTTGCCCTTTCCCTTAACCTCTATAACATCACCGACTTTATAATTTTTATTTATACTTGCTCGACTTGTGCCAGTTCTATCCCCGCTCTTAATTAAATCAAAGGTAGATGCACCTCTGAATTGAGGCTGCATAGACAAGCCTTCGTCCCCATCCCTATAGTTCATCGGAAGAATCGGGTGCAGTAACCTCGCAAACGGTGCAAGATCATACCGTTGCTTCGCTAACTGACTCCTAATATCCATTAAGATTTTAGGAAACTCTTTTTTCCAGATGCCAGTAGCTTCGTTGTGGGTCAGCGTAGCATTGCCTGTCTTTATTAACGCTGCTCTTCTTCTAGGGTTTTGCTTAAACGACTCTGACAGTAAATCCTTCATTAATGCTATACTATTCTTTTTATCTACAGGCTTGGCTTGTTTCTTCCATTTGATTACTGCGTCATCAACATCCTCTTTGAATGCCCCAGATCCCGTTTCATGGCCAGAGCGATAACTCCCGCCCTCATCTGTCCAGACTTTAATCTTGTAAGTGTCTTCATCAAAGGAACCCGACTTCAATGTCTGATAGGCGTGTTCCACGCTATCATACATACGTCCTTCATATGTAAACGCTTCATAGAGGAGATTGCTTAAGTAAACATTATCTGCCTTTCCAAACCAAATATTAATATTATCCTGGGTCTTCGTAGGTGTAGTAGGTGTAGGTGCAGTAGGTGTAGGTGCAGGTGCCTGTGTATCAGTGCCCAGGAATAAGGATGTCATACGATCTAGGTCTGTGGCGGATATATCGCTTTTTATCCGTTGACGGTTTTTCCTAAACTGTGTTTCTACTTCCGCAATCTCATTATTCATATTTGCGGTAGCTTCCCGTACTCCTTGCTCATCCCCATCCTTTTTTAACTGCTGTATTTCTGAATCATATTTCGACTCTATACTAAGCCTTAGATCACTAAGGCCCTTATCAAAGGCGTTCTCCGTCTGGATTAATTCTTGCTGGTTTTTCCGCATACGACCTGTAAACCCGTCTAGCCAATCGACTAAATCTCGTTCACGCATACCCAGTTCGCTTGCTACCTTTTGACGAAAAGCCTGATCCGTTTTTACATTACGTAGAACATGGTCAAGGTGTCTGGCAATAAAGTCTACGGAAGCACGTCCTTGGTCACGTAACAACGCACGGGCTTTTTCCGTTGATACAGCAGTTGCTTCCATAAGCAAGTCTGCGTTTCTTCTTCGTGCATCAGAGTCAATTTCAACATCGCCTGTGGAAAACAACGGGTAGGCTTTTATAGCTTGTTGCTCTGCCCTTTCTAGTTCACTTTCGATTGCTTCTATATCTTTTAAAAACTTCACACTCTCAGGCTCAAGGGACGCCCCAGTTACAAAGCTACCGTAGTTATCTGCTAGAACACGGGCTATCTCAATCGGACTGTAGCTTGCGTTTTCACTACTAGCTAAAGTTTCATCGACAGTAATATCTGGACCCAACATACTTGTGCCGGCTTCCGACCTAGCTGTGTCTATATCGCTTGAGCCTAGCCCATCATGTACCCCAAGGATTTCTGCATTCCTAAACAGGCTAAGAATACCATACTCACCACCAATAACCTGCCTAATCTTATCCCGAAAAGTACGTACTTCTCGACCCCTGCGTTTAGCCTGATCTCTGGAGTATGCATGGTCTAATACATTCTCTCCTGTAGATTCGTCAAATGCCTTACGCTTTACTTCTTCGTACTGCTTAGACCTTGTTAGTCCCCCGTGATTGATGCCCTCTCTTTCCATCTCGTTGACAAGGGAATCCAACTTATTCATTCGTATCTCAATATACTTTTGAATCACAGGCTTGGATTTTATAACCTCAGGATTGCCCGAATTATCAATGATCTTTCCTACACGGGAATAGTAATTTCTCAGTAACCTTCTTTGATGGGAAAGCATCTGCCTATCTACAAAACTTCCATTATAAAGAAGATCTTGTATTGGGGCTGCCAGTGGTGTCTGCCAGTTTAACAGGCCAAGTACTTCTACTATCGTATTTTCAGAGACATTTTCAGCTTGCAGATCTTTTCTTACTTCTCTGTCGAGTGTTGTCATGTCTAAGGTCTCGTAGGCTTCTTTTTCCAATGCCTTAGTCAGGGTCATGTTCGTCCCATAGTCTCGTAACCTTTGGCCTCGATCCCACCTTTTTCTGCCACCGACATAGGCTGATCCCACTAGCGACGAGATGACACCTGCTGCACCACCTACCTTGAAGTCCTCAACCATAGCTTTACCTAGATCATCAAAAGCGTCCGGGTCGTAAAGACCTCGACCTACTGTTGACTGTAAAGCAAGTGCTGCGGATTCTTGAAAAGCCTCTTCGGTGCCCTGTCCAATGGCCTTCCTAATTACACCACGCTTTCTAAGATAATTCCAAACATCTTCGGGAATAGTTTTTCCTGCTATACCAGTTCTTCCCAGTTTAAGTGGAAGCAACTCACTAAGCCCTATCGCAGCACCAGCTAAGTGTGCTGGAGTTTCTTTCCATGCTGGTATATCACGCCCTGTCTTTTGTTCTCTTTGTGCTATACGACGACCTTGCTCAGAAATACCGCCTAAAACTGCGAGTGCAAGGGCACCATATGCGGCACCAGCAAGTGGACCTCCAGCAATAACAGCGGCAGGTGCAAGGTAGGCACTCAAACTAGCAGCACCTGTATATGCTCCAATCGAACCTAAGGCAGAACCCAGTGTTGGAATAAACCTACCTTCCATTCTTGGGTCTCGCTCCCTAAGGCCCCTAGCTGCAGCTTCCCGTAATCGCTGTTCAATAGGAAGGTCTACGGTAGGGGTCAAGGCTGTTAATAAACCTGCAGGAGCATCCAAGAGAGTCGAATATAAACCACTAGGGATTTCTTTGACACCTTCTATAAGTTGCTCTAAAAGAGGGATATCTTCTTTTTTATCTTCAGGGCTATAAAGCCCAGAGCTTTGATCATCATAGATATTACTAAACGAAGATGGCTGTGTAGGCTTATTAAAAATATTTAGATAAGGGTTAGCAGAAGGAGGGTTTTCCCTCCTAAACCTTTCAACAATCGCACGTAGTTCTGCTAAGTTATCTCCATTGGCCATTACTGATCCTCTTGATCTGCCGTTACTTCAGCCCCACCCATGATTAACGATTCAAGGGCACGTCTCGTTGAATCCAAAGCCGCTGGGCTGATTCCCATCATTGAGGCATTTTCCATTATATCGCTATATACTTCCATTAGTGCTATACGTGATTCTAGGGCTGTTGGCTGGGCGGCCGCTACTTGTATAAATAATTTTTTAGCCTCAAACTCCTGATCGGCCCTAGACCGTGCCGTAGCCATAGCCTCTTGCCATTGTGCTAACTGAGCATCATATAACGATGGTAGATGCTCCTCGCCTATCCTAGAGAGGTCCGCCGCCACCCTTGCGGTCTCAATATCCTGACCTTCACCCTGCATTTTTAAGTCTGCTAAGATATTTTCTAAATCATCTTGTGCTGTACTGTAACCACTGTCAGAAGCACTCAAGGAAGCTCCAATCCCACCTGGCTGTGCAATATTAGCTAAAGCATTATAAAATCTATTTTGAAGATACTCTTCATAGTCTCCTTCACGTGATTCTTCAAGCTCGCTAATTCGATCAGTTATTGCTGTACGGCCCTCTAATGCTGCCAAGAAGGCTTTTTCTTTTTCATTAGCACCTGCATCTATTCGCTTCTGTATTGATGATATCATTTGATCAATTCCACTACCGCCCACAGGTACATCTACAGGATCACCTAATCCTAACGCATCTCTCATTTCCTGTTCAGCAGATACTTTCTTACCCGCAGCTATATCGTCTTTTTTTCTGTCTCCTTGACCTGGCGGAGGATTTGCTCCTACTGGACCGAGTGTTATATCTCCTGGCTCGCCTGAAAATAAATCAAAGTCACCACCAGTCCACTTATTTAATAATTCATGCCCTCCAAGTATACCAGCACCACCTATTCCAGTCGTAACTGGAAGTGCCCGTAAAGATTGCCCAACGGTGCTGATTGGAGTTCGATAATCTGGAACAGGAAACCTAGTTCCAATAGGAAATAGATTTCCTCCCTGAGGACCACTCGTCATTCTTGTCGTTTGTTCTAGGAATCTTTGTAGCCAAGAAGGTTTATCTCTTGCTAAGATTCCCCTAACAGGTCTCGTCAAAAGATCTGCACTCTTACCCAGGGCACCCTTGCCCAGCCCCCATGCCATTTTTGCACCTTTTATCCCCAAGCCATACAAGAGGGCTTGCTGGAGTGCATCTTGGCTAAGTTCTCTTCCTGTAGTACCCTCTTCAAAGAATCCCCACTGTCCACCCAGATCTATAGGCATTCCTGTAAGTATACCAAGGAGTTTATTGGCATCTTCTATTGTTGGCTGAGACATTCCCCCTGATGCTTCTGCCATCCAAGAGGGTGTAACTTCAGGAGTATCACTATATCCTTGTGCTTGTCCAATCTCTCTCTGACGTTGCTCATAAAGCTCACGAGTTGATAATGGTTTATCTGGATTTACATCTCCACCATTCTGATAGCCTGGAATCATACCACCATGACTAAATTGTTGTGACGTCGATCCTACCAAGCCCTGACTACGACCTCCTAGCATTTCATTTACTTCACGATCTATTACAGTATTAGAGGCTGCTGGCTGTGGTTCTTGATCTTCTGCATTGATTTCTGCTATAGCTTCAGCAAACACAGATGGTGTTATACCTATTTCATTGCCCATATCTGGGTTTTTTACATAGTTCGCAAGCTGCTCAGGAGTGAGCATTCTAGCGTACTTACGCTGTTGTTCAATGCTTAATGCCATGACTACCCTCGCCTTCTTAAAAACTGACTATACATTGGGCCTATGATCCCCCCACCTGCTGAACCTGGCGGTGATACCGGTGGCTTTGTTGTCGATACCGTACTTTGTAAATCACCAGGCTGTGGCGTAAAGGTCTGCATTGTCGTACCACCCCTATAAGGCAGATTCTTCATAGCCTGTTGTTGCCAGTCTATATTAGAACGCTCTTGGTTCAAACGATTCTGGAAATCCTGATATCCTACATCTAAAGACTTCTGTTGCATATCACGACGCTGTTGTCCAACCATACCCAAGTCACCAATTCTTTGCCTTTGCTGTGCTTGCTGTTGTGCCCCAAGAGCCGTCTGTGCTTGCCCTGCCCCTAGTGCGGCCTGTCTATCGGCTTGTAGGGCTTGCTGTGCAGACTCAAACGCTTTTTGCTGTCCAGTACCAAGGATGTCTGCCGCTTGCTGTGAGGTATCCATGGCTTGTTGCTGTTGCATCACGCCTTGGCGATAGCCTCCAAACGCTCCTGACCCTGCAGCCTGTGATCCTAAGTTCTGCATCTGCTGTTGATTAAACTCAGCCAACTGTCTCAACTGAGGGTCTGTTACATTCTGTGTATACTGACTCATATATGGATCTAAGCTACCTGCTGCTGACTGTTGTTGCCCTGCAGTCTGAAAGTTTCCTTGTGCGTCAATGGTGCCCTGTGGACCCTCACCAGTAGAATAGGCTTGTGTCGCTTGCTGTGCTGCGATTTCCTGTGGAGTAAATCCTGCAAGTCTTTGCCCTCCGTAAGGAGTATACTCACGAGATCCTTCATCTACTACACGGTCTGTAAGATCCGCCCACTGCTGTTCAGTCTGTACAGGCACACCGTAGTCATAAGTCTGGGCTATTGAAGATGGAGTTCCACCATCTTCATACCCAGGAATAATACCACCAGATGCTCTACCCCTTAAATAGTTAGCCAAGTCTATCCACCAAGGTTTATCGTCTAACACAGGCACAGGGCCTTCACCACGCTGTCCT
>Ga0208919_1001839_pt1 | contig 11674 bp, 27 predicted proteins | sample 4_EtaG_FD_184076 | JGI IMG/M metagenome (GOLD analysis project Ga0208919, IMG submission 184076) | Marine viral communities from the Subarctic Pacific Ocean - 4_ETSP_OMZ_AT15127 metaG (SPAdes) (version 3) | ecosystem: Environmental > Aquatic > Marine > Oceanic | place: Pacific Ocean | collected...
ATGGGAGAGATTAGAATGACAGTAGAGGAACTAATAAAAGAATTGCAACAGATAGAAGATAAGACACTTGATGTTAGATTGGAATATAAAAATGAGGAAGCGAACAAGTGGGTGGAACGATTGTTGGAACGAGTGGAAGCACACTATCAAGGTGGAAGTGGATACGAGTTACATGGCGAGGTTATCTTAATAGCTTCTGAATAGCCGATTTGCATTTTATAGTGGTTGTGATAATATATAGGTATACAAAAAAATAAAAGGATAAAAAATGACAGATAGAGACAGAACAAATAATGTAGCTTGGTTAAAGAGTGGAAATTACATAATTTCGGACCCATGCTATGTTATGTCAGACGCAGACTACGAGAGTATAATTATCGACAATTACACAAACGAATATGGTTACGACATTACGAATGTTGAACATGGTACATTCTTTGTGTGTGAGGTTGGAGATGATGGAGTTTATGGAGATAAGCATGGCAACGATTATGGAGTAGATAGTGGTCAGATTGGTGCAATACCATATGAACTTTGTACAGATGAAGCCATAAATGATAAAGAAAACTATAACCATGTACACTTTGATAACAAGGTTTATGTAGGTTGGCAAGATTTAAGTGGTTATTCTGCTGACTATGGATTACTTACCATAGGAGACTTTGAGATAGAGACAGGAATGGACCGAGAAGATATTACCTGTAGCAATGGAAGATGTGATAATCAGGGGAGAGACCTAGATGATAATGACACCTGTGTAGACTGTGGCGAGGAGTGGTAAGATGACAATAAAAGATTTACACACTTGCAGAGACTTCAGATATTTAGACTGTGAAACTTGCAGAGAAAACGAATTACAATGTATTGAAATATGTACTTATTGTGGCGAGGAGAAAATACAATGAGATACCAAGTAACATTTTTTGGAACATGGAACACAGAAATAGAAGCAGATAGCCGAGAGGAAGCAGAAGAAATACTAGAGAGAGATTGGGATAAACTTACCAAGATTGATTCTAGCTTTATGAACCTTGAAGCAGATTTAGAAGATGAGGGATATGATGACTAATAGCATGGAAGATAAGATAGAAGAACTAATAGAATGGAACATTGAAAGTTTAGCTGATTTGTTTGGAAGCAGAGCAGACACTTTGACTAGCTTACAATACACAGCACTAGATAGGATTTTCAGATATGATGGTATAACATCATTTGACAAAAAGAGTAATGGTTTGATAGAGTTAGAGTACAAGGATATGGAAGAAACAAAAAAAAGAGATAGGACATGAAGAACTGTAAAAAATGTGGTGGCATTTTAATGAAAGATTATGAAGATATGAAATGTATCTTATGTGGTTATATAGAATACAATATACCAACAAGCATAAAGGAAGATGTGGACCAAGCACGAGGAAAGAACTTTATAGAGAGAAACCAAAAAGAAGTGAACTATTATTACGATAAGGAAGATAAATTATTTGGGGTGGAGAAATGAGAGAGTTGAATATACAACAAAAAACACTTATACTAGAAGAAGTAAAGAGAAACATACAACAAGGAAGCAATAACGAACTAGATAACTTAGCAGAGAACCATTATAAGATATCAACAGACACATACTTCAAGTGTATGGAACTAAATGACCATGAAACATTCTACCAAAATGTAGAGTATTATTTACACGAACTAAAGAACCTTAACCTAGAGGAACTAATACAAGGAAACTACCAAGTAGACACAAAGAACTAATTGACAAACAAGGATACATAATTTTATTAGATTGATAAATAATACCTTAGTGAGAGGTAATAAATGGAAGCCGAAAAATATATTGGAAATAAGTACGATTGGAAAGGCATGAATTATATTATAAAGTTGGAAGCAAGAGGAAGCAAAGGGAAAGAGGAAGTGTTGGAAGCATTGAGACAATTACCTTATGGTATTCTGGACCAGAGAGTAAGAGTTAGTACAGTAGTAGATGATATAGTAGTAAGGGAAGATAACACTTCTTTATCTGTCCCCGCCCACCTGCAATAGCAGGAACTAAGGGAAGCAAGGAACCAAAGGAAGCAAGGGAACAAGGGAAGCAAAGGAATGCTTCATTATATTCTGTCTAGGTTAGTTTTTTATTCATAATTTTCCTCTAGCCTAGACATACCATTTGACAGATTATAATAACTGTTATAAAGTATAGGTATAGAAGAAATAAGGATAAACAAAAAAATGAATGAATTAAAATTTAGTAAAGAAACAAATGCAAAGCTAAAGAGTATAAAAGAGTGGTCCCCTATTGATAAGCCGAGAGTATACAGTTTTAGCTTACTATCAGGATTTAGCTGTCCCAAAGCTTTAGACTGTCAAACCTATGCAGTAGCTGACAAAGTGACTGGTAAACGTAAAGTAGTCGATGGTAAACATTCAGAGTTTAGATGTTTTTCAGCTATTCAAGAAGCACAATATAACGAAACTTATAATCAGAGAAAACATAACTTTGATTCATTACTTGAGCATAAAGAAGATGCTTATAAAATGTTTGCTCTAATTGAAAATAGCTTACCTGTAAATGCTGATTATATTCGTGTTCATGTTGGAGGCGATTTTTTCAATGAAAATTATATGTTGGCATGGTACATGGTAGCTAAGTTATACCCAAGTATTAAATTCTATGCTTATACTAAAAGTATTCGATGGATGGCAGAACTTGAATATTTAAGACCTGATAATTTCTCAATGATTGCTTCATATGGTAGCAAAGAGGATGCCCTAATTGATGAACTAAACCTTAAGAGTGCTAATGTAGTATTTCATCCTAGTGAAACAGATAAGCCAATAGACCATAACGAATATTATGCCATAAATGATAAGGGAAGCTTTAGCTTATTACTACATGGGACCCAAAAACAAGGAAGCAAGGGAAGTGAAGCATTAAGCAAGATGAACAAAGAAAACATAAAATATAGTTATAGTAAGAAATAGCTATTGACATTTTAAAAGAATTGTTATAAAATATTAATAGAAGGAACAAAAGGAAGGAAGCAACCCTTGGAACGAGAGGGAAGGGAACGACCTGCCCCACATAGGATATATCACTAACAGTAAAATTACCTATTTGACTATTTTATAATAGCTGTTATAATAATAGTATACAAAAAATGTAAAGGATAAAAAAATGGATTATAAAGATACCGAAGAATCTAAAATACTAAGTGAGTTAATTGCTCAACTAGTAGATGAAGATACTAACAGTAATGAACTTGCTTGGGCTATGGGTTATGATAAACCCCTTACCGAAGAACAAAAACAAGCTTCTATGATTAGTAAAAAATACAGTAAGGAAGGATAAGAGAATGACTAATAAAGAAATGACCGAATGGCAACAAGCCATGAAAGAGTGGAAAGAGGCTATGAAAGAATGGAAGGAGACTGTAAAAAAATGGGAATAGATATTTATATGAGATGGGACGGAATGACGGAAGATGATAGAGATAAACAGTATACAGGTTTTGATGCTACTGTTGGGGATGTGGGGTATCTAAGGGAAGCCTATCATGGTGGTCCTTCTGCTACTAGATACTTAGTGAGTGAAGCGTTTAAAAAAGGTGCTGGAGATGTACGCATACCAGCTAAGAAACTAAGGGAACGATTACCCTTAACTAAGGAAATTGTTATCCAAAGAGCCAAAGAGGTTTATAAAGAGGAACTAACGGAAGATGATGCAGTAGTCAAAGCCTTTGAGGACTTTGTGAAGCTGGGGGAAGCATTGGAAGAAGAAGGAAAGAAGCCAACTGTTTACGCTAGCTGGTAGTATTTCACGAGGGGGGTTTTTCATTTTGCCTCCCTCACTTACTTGACACTCTCTGACAATCTGCTATAATAATAGTATACAAAGAAAAACAAAAGGATAAAAATGAAAATCAGTAAAGCCAAAGCAACAGACTTAATAAAGAATAGTCAAGGCAAGTTTATCAATGTAGTGTTCACTAAGAAGAATGGTGATGAAAGAACTCTAACAGGTAGAACAGGTGTTCACAAATACACTACAGGCGAAGGACTAAAATATAACCCTGATGATTATGGTCTAGTAGGTATCTATGACAATATCAATAAAGGTTATAGAATGGTAAATCTAAACACTCTCAAAGAGATTACAGTACAAGGTACTACCCACGAGGTAGAATAGATATCTAAGAGGCTCTCCTACCCTCCCTTCATGAATTGCATTTAAGGGGAGCTTCTTTTTTTAAGGGGATATATCATACCCTATATTAATTCAAAAATGGGCCCAAAAGTATTTGACTTCAGGAAGCAGGATGATAAAATAAAAAAGTATGCCCCTGATAAGTCCTTTATCCTACTTGTTGGGGGCTTCTTATTTGACAATGTCTGTCAGTCTGCTATAATGAATGTATAAACAAAAAAGAAAGGATAAAAAATGACAATCCATAAAAGAGGCATTTATGATGTTGAGAGCGAATTAGAAAAGCTGGGGTATGATTTTGATGCTCTAATAGACGAGTTAGTTTATCAGATTAGTAACTTAGGTGTTCAATGGGAATACAATGATGAAGCCTTTAGAGGTTTTATTGTAGGTGGCGAAACTGGTTGGACGGCAGAAGAAATTCTAATGGAAGCTGAAAATGTTGGAATAGACTTGGAAGAATACAAACTAGACAAAGATGATTAGTATAATAATAGTACGAAAGGAGAGCAAATGAGTTTAGAATATAAGTTAGTGAGGAAAGATGGAAGTGTGGCAGAAGAGGAAGCAAGATTAGTTCAACATATTATGAAAACACCAATCGGTGTAAAACTCACAACCCCACGAGCCATTAAGATTGTTGAACATATTCTTACAGAGTATAAAATGCCATCAGTAAAATAAAACAAATGGAGCTGTAATGAAGTATGGACACAACCCAACGGAAGCAGTTCGACAATGAATTTTATAATCATCAAGAGGAGATGAAAGCCATCAAGGACCTAATGGGAATGGTGGAAGAGGTGAAACAAGCATTGGAAGACATGGAAGACATGAAGACTAATGTTAGGAACATCTTGGAACGATACATTGATGAAATAAATACTCTCAAGTCGGAACTTGCAAACAAACGATAAATACAAAGTCCCCTGTCAGTAATTGATGGGGGATTTTTTTATACCCCTATTGACATTATTTAAACAGTTGTTATAAAATGAGGGTATACAAATTAGAGAAGGATAAAAAATGCACAGAGAAAATATAGAAAACACAACAGTAGAGCTTAATTCATTAACTAAAAGATTTAATGACAAAAGCTATATAGTAGAAAAAATTTATCAACGAGATAATGAGGCTTGGTCTAAAACTCAAGCTAGGCAACATCTGGACGATATTATAAAATGGAAACCTACTGTTTCTATTCATCTAGATTCTAGACCTAAAAGAAATAATACTGTAGCTATTATGGACGGGCAACAAAGATTAACATGGTGGACTAAGTTTTTAAATAATGAATTTAGTTTGGGGACAATATCAGATTGGGAAGGTCATCCTATCAAAAGAAAATATTTTGAAGAGTTGGATAGGGAAGTTCAAGAACATATATTGACTATGCCAATTCCCGTAGTAATTTATAAAGATGATATTATGAGTGATGAGGATATGGCAGAAAAATACCTAAGTATAAATGCAGGAACCCCATTGAATAATGCAGAAAAAAGAAAAGCTATGAATAAGGCAATGACTGAAACTTGGGCAACAATATTAAAAATCTGTCCTATCTTTAATAATAATTTGGGGGAACCTAAATATATTTCAAAGTCACCTGACCATGAGGGGTTTAGAAGTATTTTAGATTTTGTTTATCAGAACTTTTTAAAGGAAACAGCTTATGTTTCAAGAGATGCTAAGAGTTTAGAAAAACAGACACTAAAAGCAAGTAAGATTTCTATAGACGATAATGTAGTTAATCGAATGATGGACTCTTTAAATTACGTTGCTGAATCTTTGGAACCATATACAAAATACACTGAACAAGGGGAAAAAGAACAGCTAAAATCTTTAAGGATTGATACTGTCAAAACAGGATTATTAAAGAAAAATCATGTTAGAGCATTTACTTTTTTACATGATGATTTAGTAAGAAGAAATTATGACCTTGAATTAGTTAAAAAAGAATTTGGTAACTTTGTTATAAAGACAGTTAGAAGGAACGAGGAGAGGTTTAAAGAGTGGAATAGGAACGATTCGGGGAAATCTCAATTTGAATTACATAATTATTTGCTAAATGGTTTTGAACCTATACTTAAGGGAAAGCAGGAACGAAAACTAAAAAGCAGGATAGCTAGAAACAAAAGAAAAGCTAGTGTTGAGGTTTAGCAAGTATTGACATATCCTGACAATCTGTTATACTAGTTACTATAAACTAAAAATAGTAAAGGATAAAAAATGAAATTACTAACTAAAGAAATAATAAACAAGTTAGAAACTACTAAACATGACCACGAGGAATTGATTCCAAATGACGCTCCAATCATTGTTAAATTCTTCAATCCAATAGGTGCTGGAACATGGTATGCCCTAGAAGGTCAGAAGGTAAACGATTATAGAAAATGGGTATTCTTTGGCGTTGCAGATTTGGGAAATCCTGACTTTGCAGAGTATGGGGAATTTGCATTATCAGAGCTGGAAGAAATAGAATTACCTCTAGGACTTGGAATAGAACGAGATAGACATTTCTCAGGTACTCACCAAGACCTAAAAGAAAAATATAATTTATAGGAAGGAAGAGGAAGGAAGGAGCCGGAAGGAAGAAGAAGGAACCGGCACCTTCTAACCTGCTTTATAGAAAACCTTATAATCTCTTTATAAAGTATTTGACAATCTTTGACAAGGTGTGTTATAATTAGTGTAACGGCAAACAAAAAATGAAGGGTTACAAAATGGATAAAGATACTTTAGAAAAACTAATAGCAGAATATGATTTTGAAGCAGATAGAAAATTTCAAGAAGAACATATTAAAAAGCTAAGTGAATTACTAAAAAAGGATAAACAAAATGAAATTTGAAATAGAGTTAGATGAAATAAATACTTATAGAATAATAGTAGAAGCTGACTGTGAAACTACAGCAGAAATTGCAGGGGATAATATAGACATTGAAGAGTTAGCTCGACAGAAGCAAGAAAACTTTAACTATGTTAGATATCAGACAATAGGAAGAAATGCCAAACTCATAAAATAAATTCCAAAGAGGACAAAAAAATTCCAAATAGAAATTCTAAACTGTTTGGAATTTGTCCTTTTAAATAGGGATATATCATGCCGTTAAAAATGGTCTAAACCCGTATTAAAATAACTAGGAAGGAAGAAAAGTTTTTTAATATGCTGGAAGGGTGGAGGGAAAAAACTACCTCTCACCCTCCACACATGGAAGGAAGGAAAGGAGGCAAGGAAGGGGGAAGGCTCGGAAGAGTCGGAAGGCTGTCCCCTGCTCTGCCCCGCCCTGCTCTGCTCCAATCTTGGGGTGTATAGGGGTTGTTACTTTCTGCCAATTTGCTATACTATTACTATAAACAAAAATAAATGAAAGGTTTATCAAAATGAAAGTTATTAAAAAAGCAATAACAGAAAAAGAAAAACAAACATGCAATTTGGGGGACTGCCATGAGATAGAAGTTACAACAGGCTATATAATTGCAACTGCTAACGAGTGTGGAGAGAATTACAGCGAGAATGAATTAAAATTGTATTCTAGTTGGCTAGGCGAATTATTTAAGGGTAAATTTCTAGGGGCTCATAGTAATATAACTGAAATAGTACTACAAAGAATATTAAATAAAACCTTAGAAAATTACACAATAACAAAGAAGTTTTAAATTATTGTTATTATTTCCCCATCTGAAAAGGTGGGGAAAAATGAAAGGATAAAAATTGAAAATTATAAAAACTAAAATAATAGGAAAGAACAGCAAAGAAGCAAAGATATTAGAAGAACATATTAAAAAAATCTTTGACAGTGGCTATACATACGATAACAAAAAATAATAAAACTATGATATACTAATATATATAAACAAAATGAAAGGCGGAAAAATGGAGAATAAAAGCGTTGAGCAGTCGCAAAGGCTTAACCAACAAAATTATAACAATAGAGTTTTTATTAATGACTCTGTTTATAATAATGAAAATAAATTATTGTGTAGTATTTGCGAAAAGCAAAGCACAACAAATTATATTCATAAATACTCTAATCAAATCAAGTGTAAAGAATGCACAAAACAAATAGAACAACCAATTTAAGAAAAGGATAATAAAAAAATGTACAATCACATAACAATAGAAAATTTTATTGAAAGAATGAATCAAAAAGACGTAAAAAACAATTTTACAGGCTCGGGATTAATAGAACTGTATAAACATCTTAACGCCCTAGATGAATTTTTAGGAGATGAAAACGCCCCCGAAAATGTCGGCTTAAGGTTTGACGCTGTTCAAATCTGCTCGAATTATGAAGAATACGAAAGCTTAAATGACTATTGGGAAAATGGGGGCAATAATGATAACCTAACTTTTGAAGAACTAGAGCAAAAAACAGGAGTTATTGAAATCCCAAATTCTAAAGGCTTTATATTAGAAAAGTTTTAAGGGTCTGCCCTACTTTTATTTATTACCCCTGTTTTACTTTCATTTTGCAGGGGTATCCAAAAAAGCATTAAAAAGCTATTGACAATTATTAACAGTTTGTGTTAGAATATATATATAAACAAAATGAAAAGGATAAAATGAATAAACTAAATAAAAAAGCATTAAGCAAAGCTGTAGATGTTGAATTAAAAAGATGTTTTAAATGTCTTGGGGATTTCCCTAAAGATGCTTTAGAAAATGTTTACAATGAAATTGTAGACCCTGCCCTTTTTTGTTGGTCTTGTGCCGAAGATGAGCGAGAGAGCTATTATAAAACCCATCTAGGCTAATACCCTAATTAGTTTCTCCAATGCCCTTAGAACGCAAAATAAAAGCATCTAGGGGCATAAAAATCCTTCCTACCCCCCTGTTGTACTAAAATAATATCTATTTAGCCCAGAGAGTATATTTTCTAAACAGAGTAAAAATTTGAATAGTTGCGAGTATAAATGGGGGCATGTTTATATATAAATTATATAAAGAGGGGGCTAAAGGGGGGAAGAATGGCTGTGGTCATACCTGTGGGAACAAGAATGGCTACTACCGTAGTACTTCTATTCGCATACTTTCGTACAGTAGCAACCAATGTCAGAAGAAAACCTTAGTATCAGTATAGCATGTGTGTAAGTTGTGTGTCAAATGGGGGGAGGGGGGTCTTACCTAACTGGGGAGAGTTTTCGAGCTAATCTGAATTTTAAAAAAAATAAAAATTTTGGGATTATTTGGCAATAGGGGTTATATATAAATTATGGATAAGTAGGGAGTTAGTTAGCCAACTGAATGGAATGAGGTGGGGGCGACGACCTTGGTCGTAGACTTCTGGCTCTAACTTCCGTAAAAGTTAAGAGAGTTTATTTAGCGGCCGATTTCGTAAAACTTAAAAGTTAATATCAATATGCTCAGTTAGAGTTATAACAACTAGTATAATCTAATATGGATAAAGATATTAAAATGTTTATATTTGCTTTCGTGAGTATTGTTATACTAATGGGTATAACAGCAGTACTTATGTAATGGAAAGTAGTTTTCTAAATAAAGTATTTGATTTGGAAGATAGTTTTTATAGTTGGACTACCTCTTGGGAGTTTCTTCTGGTATGTCTGGTGCCGATTACTCTATTCCTCTGGGGCAAATTTCGTAAAAGTTAATCACCATGGAAGGCTATACCTGCCATCTGACTTTTTATCTTTGTCACTACAAGCATCTGAACAATAAATTGGTGCATCCATAACATCACCTAGGTATAGTACTTCAATTTCACATACACAACACTTTGTTTGGCTGTGCTGCCCATATAACTTCTTGTGTGCTTTGGAAAGAAAGAATGGGTCCAGAAGGTACTTCGTCTTTACTAACACCATTTTAGCCGCATTGTTATCCCCACCATTGACTACAGGTCTATCCATAGGAGGTATTGAGTTGATAAGCTCTTTCAATACTGGTACTGGAGCTATAAAAGTACTTACAATGATGTCGTTAATTGCAAAATTGTGTATCCAATAGTGTGCTTGTGTATGTTTTAGGCCTGAAGGTTTATCACTACACTCTATTTCTATCGCCACATTTCCTGTATTTACCCAAGAGTTAAGGTTATCGTAGTCACCTCGTTCTGTTTTAACTTCACATTTAGTGTGTTCAAGCTCTAGTATTCTGGCAATAGACTTTTCGCCCATGTTACCAAACTCTAAATCATGTGTAAAATTGTTGTTGTAAGTAGTCATTAGAAGGTATGTTTCCTTAGACAATCTGACTTAGGGCAAGTTAGTGTAAAACGGTTGTCCTCCATATGTTGAAATTTTACTCTGTCTACAGCTTCTAGTCTCCAACCTTTTTTCTCTCGGTATCCACAAGACAGACAACCACCTTCAACATAAATAATTTCGTTTATGGCATGGTCTCTAATAGTTTTAGAATATGTATCATCGTTTTTTTCCAACCCATTACTATAACCTCTAATAAAGTTTTCTAATTGATTTAGTCTGTTGTAGTTATTCTGACATTGAAAACTACAAAATTTAGATTGTTTTTTTATTAGTTTTGAAGTACAGCTTTTACAAATTGTTCTTTCTCGTACTATTACCATTATGCAAAACTCTTTCTAGCTTGTGATGTAAGTTCTAAGTGGCAATTTGGGCACAAAACTTGGTGGTTTTCCACATAACCAGACCTTGGAATATCTCTACCATTTTTATGATGTATCTCTAAGTTCGGTTTACCATCTCCATTTAGTCCACTATACCCACACAATTCACAACAATATTCCTTAGCTTCTAGTAAGGCTTCCTTTAGTGGGTCTTTTATCCGACCTTTCTTACTTCCTCCGGTATACTCCCCATTTATCTCATTGGCCAAATAAGCCTTTACTTCTTTTTTAGCCCGCTCTTCATAAAATTTTGAATTATTTGAGTTACGATTTTTAAATTTTAATCGCTTTTCTTCTCTAACCCGCATAGTTTTTTCAACATCTTTAATTACTTTAGAAATTCTAACCATTTTATAACCAGTTTCATTAGAAAATTTATAGAATGTTTCTTTTTTATATCTATCTACCATAATACTTCGGCTCCTTTATATAGTTATTTTTATAAGTCTACATAAAGAATCGAACCTTGTCAAGTAACAAAGGTTAATAATTAATCATTATGTGGTTTTGAGTACCAACCATCGCCTTTATAAAGCACTGTCGGTGGACTAAATTGTCTAATAGCTGTCTTTTTCTTACAATATTTGCATTTAATTTTACTATTTCCGTTAAAACTCTCTACCTGAGTGAAGGATTTCGTACATTTTTTGCATAAATATTGATAAGTTGGCATATTATAGACCTAGCCAATCCTGTGGTTTAGGTGCGTCTTCAGGACAGTTTTCTATTGTATTAGAAAAACGAGGGATTAAATGAGAGTCTCTTGTCGTCTTTACAGGTTTAAAGATACTAGGACTTAGGTGGATATAGATAGGTTGATTGTCACTGTAGTAGGCTCCCATGGTATTATATTCAAAGTATTCAATT
>Ga0208919_1001841_pt1 | contig 11659 bp, 11 predicted proteins | sample 4_EtaG_FD_184076 | JGI IMG/M metagenome (GOLD analysis project Ga0208919, IMG submission 184076) | Marine viral communities from the Subarctic Pacific Ocean - 4_ETSP_OMZ_AT15127 metaG (SPAdes) (version 3) | ecosystem: Environmental > Aquatic > Marine > Oceanic | place: Pacific Ocean | collected...
GCTTTAGCTGCTGCTAATACTTCTTCTGGTTTTAAACCTGCTGCAGTAGCTTGATCTGCAATATCTTGTTGATACTTTGCTAAATCTTTGTTAGATACTAATCCTGTTAAAAGACTTCCAAATGTTTCGATAAGCGCACCTACAGCAGAAGGTCCTTTTTCTATAACTGTTTTAAAAACTGTACCTTCAGGATTTGCAACAAAATCTAAACCATGTTTTTGAATTGCTTCTGCAACTCCTTGAACAAGTCCTTTTTTTTCAATATCTGTTGAAACTTGTTGATTTATTCCTAACAAAGCTGAATCTGAAGGATCTAATCCTAGTTGCGTTTGAGTAGAAGGTATTATTAAATTAGTTTGCGGTCTACTAGGAGCAGGAGCAGCAGGAGTAATTGTACCAACTGTAGAAGGAGCAGTTACTCTTCCAAGTTTAGGAGCAATGTTTCCTATAGTTCCTCTTAAATCTTTATCAGCAGGATCAAAATCTTGAAATGGTTCAGTTCTTCTAGGTGGAGCAGGTTGCGATACAGGTTGTGGCGCAGGTTGTTGAACAGGTGTAGAAGCTGCAGGTTTTACAGGAGCTTTAGAAGTTCCTTGATGTGCAGGATCACTTCTCCATTGTTCTAGAGCTATTTGATATTCATCATTAGATTCATAATCTCTACGACTAGGTCTTCCTCCATGTGCGTATTTAACTCTACCACCTTTACGATAGTCTTTTCTTTTCTTCTTATATCTTTTCCTTGCCATATTAATTCCTAGTTTGTTTTAACCTCAAAAAGCTTGTCAAGTTTTGCTTCAAGTTTATTTAACATACGAATAACACGATCCGTATTGTTTTCCATTTCGTCTTTAGTAACATAGTTCTTAGCGACTTCTTCTCTAGTCTTATTTAGAAGTACATCAATTCTTTTAAGCTCTACGAAGTTCTGTCGTATGCTATAGACTATTGGAGCTATAACAATAGTTAAAAGGATATTCCACATTTCCATGTCCATACTATTCGCCTATAGGATATTCTTGGTGTTGACCATCTGAGTTAAGTTCTGTCAAAGTTCTTTGATGTTCGACAAAATCTTTATCTTCCTTTTCCTGCTCTTCTTCCATTAACTATTGTTAGAAATATATGTATTTCCAGTAGTAATAGCTGTAGTGTAAGATGACTTATTATCACTTGCGTCTTTAACATTAGGTGTGTCATCAGTTCCGTCATACGCAAGAATAGCAGTTAGATGATCTACGTTTGCTTTAACTCTAGCATTTGCATCGGCTTGTGTAACTCCAGCAGATGAATCGGATGCTGCAATATGTGTCGATGCTTTACCCTTTGTATTAATATCGTTTATAACAGTTACGCTATCTGTAGCTGCTGTTAAACATTCGCTTACTGTTTGTGCCATTTAATTTTCCTCACTAAGTTTTTTGTCTAATTCTTCGACTTTTGCCGAAAGTTCTTGTACTGCTTTTATTAATGGATGAATAAACATTTCTTGAGATACACCTTGTTGAGTATGTTCTCCAGTAGTTATACAGCTCCATCCACCAAAGTCTGTGATGTTGTTTTTATCTAATGCTTCTTTTACTTCTTGAGCAATTAACCCATACTTTTTTTCTGGATGTTCGTGAGTAGTTTTTTCAGGATCATAATCTGGAAAATTAGGATCAAGTTCTGATTTTGCTTTCCATTTAAAAGTAACTGGTCTTAAATCATTTATAAAGTCCAATCCACAATCTGTATTATCTTGTATTTCTTTTTTGTATCTTTCATCTGATACCCTTGTCCAAGAAGCGTTAGATGTAAATTGATTGTAAACTCTGTCGTTACCAGTACCAGTTCCAATAGTTATATAATTTGCGCCAACACCTTGTAAGTTATGTCCTATAATTATTTCTCCAGTTTCGTCAGCATCTAATCCATCACTACCAGCACCTATAATAATATTATTACTACCTGTTGTTTTATTATCTCCCGCTGACGTTCCGATACAAACATTACTACCGCCTGTCGTATTTGCTCCTAGTGCCATATCTCCAACCGCAACATTACTAGCACCAGTTGTATTAGCATCAAGTGATCTAGCACCAATCGCAGTATTGTTAGTTCCTGTAGTATTAACTTTCATTGATTCTTTACCAATTGCTACGTTTGTATCGCCTGTAGTGTTTGCTTGTAAACACCTAAAACCCATAGCTGTGTTATTGGGTGCTGTAGTATTAGCTCCTAGAGCGTTATAGCCTACTGCTGTGTTACTAGAACCTGTGGTGTTCAATGTTAAAGCATAAGTTCCAAATCCTTGATTATTTGCACCTGTAGTGTTTGTTTTTAAAGAATCATATCCAACAGCAGTATTGTTGCTTGCTGTGGTATTTGATGCTAAAGCATCTCTACCAATTCCAGTATTAGCATTTCCAGTCGTGTTTAATATTAGAGCTTCACCACCGACTGCGGTGTTTTCTGTTCCTGTCGTAGTTGCTCCTAAAGCATCTTCTCCAACAGCTACATTATAAGTGCTTGTAGCAGTAGTAACATTAAAAGCATCTAACGCTCTTGTTCCTATTGCTACGTTAGAAAATGAACCTGTGTTAACTTTCAAAGCATCTACACCAACTGCTACATTGTTTCCGCCTGTGGTGTTTGCTCCTAAAGCAGAAGCTCCAAATGCTGTATTGCTAGAAGCGGTTGTGTTTGCGTCTAATGCTGCAAAACCAACTGCTGTGTTATTATCGCCAGATGTTAAAGCTGCAAAAACATCAACACCTAAACCAGTATTATTGTCAGCAGCATCAATAGTTCCTGTAGCATTGTCTCCAAGCATAATTGAAGAAGTACCAAAAGCTTTATAATTTAATGCTGAACCATTAATAGTTAGTGCGTCAGTTTCTAAAGTTCCATCAATATCTGCATCACCTGATACATCCAACGAACCTGCATCTAACTCACCAGTTAAAGTAATGTTTCTAAAACTTCCGATGTCTTTATTACTATCTACAACAACTCCTAAACTTGCAGTTACTGTTCCTGCTGTTACTGCATCTAATACATTAAGTTCTGCAGCAGTTGTTGTTACAGCAGTTCCGCCTATTAATAGTTTATCCTTAACTATATCTACTACAGCTCCGCCTGCTGTCAATAATTTATCTGCACTTTCATCCCACAACAAATATGCTCCTGATGTAGCACCAAAGAATTTAACGTCTACTCCTGTATCATCAACACCAAAAGTAGTTGCTCCGTCTATTTGAACTGCACCATCAATATCTACAGCATCTAAGTTAGTAGTACCATCTATGTCAGCATTACCTGAAATATCTAGAGTTGCACCGTCTAGTTCACCTGTAATAGTTAAGTTCCTAATACCTGTGTAATCTTTGTTAGAGTCTAGTATAACTGCTTTAGAAGCAATAGCTGTACCGACTGCTGTAGAACCTAAGTCTAGTGCGTTTATTTCTCCAACAACTACGGTAGCTCCATCGAGTATATTAAGTTCTTCTGGTGTAGAGCTGATCTGAGTAGTTGATGCAGCCGCTAATACTGGAAGAGTACCTGAGACATTAGGTAAACCTATTGTTCTGTCTCCTGTAGGATCTACTACAGTAAGCGTAGTTTCGTGTGCGTCTGCTGTAGCACCTTCAAAAATAATTGCATTAGAAGCTTCCATTGTAACCGTATCTACAGTTGTTGTTGTTCCTGCAACAGTAAGATTAGGTACTAGCAGTTGTCCTGTGCTTGGGTTATATCGTAAAGCTCCTGTGTCATCTAATAATGCATTTGATTCGTCGTGGAATACAACAGGAAAGTTAGTATTTGCTGTGCTGTCTGTAACTGTAGTTGTAGCAGCTAATGTAGCATTTGCTACTGTAGTTCCTGCAATAACACTTGCTAAAGCTGTACCATTAACTGTAATTGCATCAGCTTCTAAAGTACCGTCTATATCTGCGTCACCACTAATGTCTAATGTAGCTGCATCAAGTTCTCCTGTAAGAGTAATGTTACGGAAACTTCCAATGTCTTTATTAGAATCGACAACTACAGCTTTTGAAGCTGCTACAGTTCCTGCAGTAACTCCATCAATAGTTTCTAGTTCTGCTTCATTTATATCAGCACTTCCAATTACAAAACTCGTACCAGTAATAGCAGTACCTGTAATAGCTGCAGCACTTGCACCACCAATAATAGCACCGTCAACAGTACCTCCATTAATGTCTGCAGTATCTGCAACTAAAGCGTCTGTAGTAACTGTGCCGTCAAAGTAAGCATCTTTAAACTCTGTTGAGCTTGTTCCCAAGTCTATGTCATTATCTGTTGAAGGTACAATAGCTCCGTTAGTAAATGTAACTTGATTGTCTCCTCCTGCTGCAATAGTTATTACATCTGATCCACTAAATGTAATTGAAGTATTAGTATCTCCGTCACCTGCAATACTATCAAGCTGTACTGCACCTACATTACTTAATGCAGCATCTCCAAAGTCTACTGCGCCTGCTACTGTTAATGTTCCTGAAACTTCAACATTAGCGTTTATATCCACTAAAGTAGCATTAAGTTCAATTTCATCTGTAGCATTAATATCTAATACTGTAGCACTTGGAGCATTAATGTACTGTGAAGCATCGTTAAACTGTAAAGCCATTGTGCTGTTAAGAAGCAGTCCTGTATCAGCAACGTGAGTAAGAGATACATCTTGATCATCTCCAAAGTATACAACTGCTCCATCTGCTAGATAAAGATCACTAAACTCTAAAGCATTTGTACCTAAAGCAGCTCCATCTGAAGCATCTGGAACAAAAGCTGTATTAGCTGTAATAGTTGTACCTACAATAGTAGTAGCTGAATTTGCACCTATTGTAGCTCCGTCTACTGTACCACCGTTTATATCTGCTGTATCAGCTACTAGAGCATCGGTAGTAACTGTACCATCAAAGTAAGCATCTTTAAACTCTAAAGAACTTGTACCTAAATCTATATCGTTATCTGTTACAGGTACTATTGCTCCGTCTTGTATTCTTATTTGTTCTACTGCTGCAGAAGATACTTCAACAAAAACACCCCATCTATTATTAGTACTATCAACAACAATTTTATTAAGAAAATCTAAATCACCTATAGTATGTATGTTACCACCTTGTCCAGCAGTACCATCGTGTCTGTGTCCTGTAGATGATGCACTACTTGAAGAGTAACTAAAAGCATTTAAAAGCTGATTGTATTCATTGTTAAAAAGTGCAGCAGTTATAGTATCTCCGTCTGCTATCGAACTTTGTCTGGTATATGTTTGAGCCATAATTTAATTCTCTCTTTGTTGTTATTGTCTTCCCGATGGTCTGTAATTTATGTATAATCCATTTATTGTGTAAGGAGCATTTGTATCGTTACTAAATATTTTAAAGAAATTACTATGTCCACTTCCTGTTAATGTAGCTCTTACTAAAGGTTGTTCTGGCGCACCAAAAGTACTTGTACCAAATACTGCTGATGAGTCTCCAAATATAGAAGGAGTTGCTGATATTATTCCTACATCTGTTGGTTGAAGCCTGTCTGTACTATCATAATCAAACCTAACTCTAAGTGTAGGCTCTACAGATCCTTCTGGAAACACAGAAACTTTAACGTGATCTAAAGTTTTTAAAGTTCCAAAGTCTCCATAATCATAATCAGGTGATTGGTATTCTGCTTCCACATTTGTTTCAGTTCCTGCAGGATTAAAACTATTTCCTGTATCGTGGTTGTAGACATATCCATCTCTGTCTCCGTGATATATTTTTTCTTTTCCTGAATAATTAAATCCAGAAGCTACTGCAGGAGCTTGTATTCCTTGTACTTCTGCCCATTCAAAACCTCTTTGAGTTAAAGTTCCTATAATCCCTCTTGAATTAGTTGTTGAAGCATTTGAAGCACTATAATAAAACCTATATTGAGATTTATCTCTAATAACTACGCTACTGTATTCATAAGTAGTTGCGCTATCAAAAATATCATTTATAATAGGTTGTATAGATTTACTAATAGTTCCTAATTCAACGTCACCTATTCTTGCTGTACCTGCAACAGTTCTAAAACCATCGGGAGCAAGAAATATTAGATCACCTGCAAACTCTTGAATAGTTTTACCATCTACACAACCTACGTTTTTTGTAACTGGTACAATAGCTATCGTACTTGAGTTATTTATATTCTGCAGTTTATATATAGAGTTTTTACAAAATATAAATAATTCATTACGAAAAGATTTTAAACCTACTACTTGATCATCGAGTACAATACTGCCTGATCCTGTAGAAGTAAAATCGTCTATGTCACTTGTGCCACTATAAAATATAGTATTTAAAGCTGTAGCTGCTCCTGCAACCACTAAATGTTTATCGTGGATCACACAATATTTTGGATAATGTGTTCCGCTTACTGTTATTTCTTTTGCAAAAAAAGTTCTATTACTTAAAGAAGAATCTGTTCCTGTCATTTTAAAGTAAAAAGGTTTTACTCCAGAACCTTCATCAGTAATAATAACTTCTCCATATACTGTATTTCCTTCAAAAGTAGCAAAGTGTGCTTTACTTTGTGAAGTTCTTGCAGAAGCACTACGACCTGTAAAGGTGCTGTAGTTGTCTCCTCCACCTGCAACACTTGCTTTATTTATTTGTAACCAACTGTCACCGTCTTGGCTAAAATATATATTTGTTCCTGAACAAGCTATTACTCCGTCTGCGTAAACGTGCATACCTAATATTTCATTAGAGCTATTAGGTCTTGTTCCATCACCTAACTGCGAATAACCGTTAATGCGTCTGTATCCGCCTTTTGTAGAAACTTCAAAGTTTTTTAATCTTGTTGCTTTTCCCGGAGTTTGTAAAAGTTCTATCGAATTACTAGACTTATCTAAACCTCCTTGCAACGCTACTGAAAAAGGTTGTGAAGCTGCCATTAGAAATAAATCCTATCGTCTGTCATACTTTTTGGTTGTGGGTTAATTAAATTAGACTTCATATACTTCATACCTTTTTTATAATCATCTAGTGCAAAAGCTGCTTGTTGTAAGTTTTCTTTAAACTGATGAACATAATAACGTGTTCTAGCTAATATAACAGGTGCATACTGGTCAGGAAGAATAATAGCATCGCCATGTGCTGAAAGAGCAGTTGGTTTAGCATAAGCATAAAAATGAACATTATATACTTTATCTGGTATAGGACTTAATCCAAATTTACGATGATCTGGACTTCTTATAACATAACGAGGTTCTCCATGTACTTGACCGTCTGCATCATCTGAATTTTCTGAATCTCGTAAATATCTTCTCCAATCTGACAAAGATATAAACTTTAAACCTCTTGAAACATAAGGAGCTGATTCACCTGACACACTAATTGTTGTAATATAAAAATCATCCCAATCTATAGAAGCATAATCAGTAGTTATACTAGAGCTTCCTGATTTAAGAGTGTACCATCGAGTTCCTTTTACAGTTGCTACAGTTACGTTACCATAAAAAGGATCTGTTTCTCCACTAGCTGCTGCTGCAAAAAAAGGTAATTGAGGTTCTTGGTTAGCTATATCATTTAATGCTCTATTAATAGACTCTTTAACAAAAGCCTGTATTCCTACTGCATCTGAAAAGTTTGAAGATGTAAGTTGAACTTCGTTAAGCTCTCTTAAAGTCTCATTAGCGAGTGTTAAATATGTTGTAGCCATTATTTACCCTTTTTCTTTTTACCAAATATTTTATCGTAGTTATTAAGATACTTTTGTTTTGCTTCGCCAGAATATGCGCTACCTAACAATCCTAAGACTCTAGTGCTTTTAGGCTTACTAGAGCCATTTAGGATCATAGGATTTTTATCATTTCCTATCTGTGGCATGTCTACTGGTCAGGAGTAGAGCCAAGATGTAGAAACTCAACTAAATAAGTAACAGTTGTAGCTGCTGTAGCAAGGTTATTTGCTAGTGGCTTAAGACGAGCATATAGTGTACGAGCAGAAGCACTATACAAAGTAGAGGCTATAACAATAGCTTCTGAAGTTGCTGGTCCTCCCACTACACCTGCTGTAGTAGCTGTGCTTACAAACTGGTTAGCTGCGTGTCCGTGTGAGTTTTGAATAATATACAAAGGTGCATTTGCTGCCCAAGTTACTGCTGATCCACCATCATCAAGAATAGCTTCTTCATCAATAATTTGACCACCCCCTGCTGCAGTACCTAAATCAAAATCAACATCATCGCCTGAAGCTCCTGCTGTAACAATGTTACCTGCAGGAATGGCAATAAGATTTCTTATGATAGTATCAGCAGGCTGCGTAAATGAAACATCGTAAGTAGCGTCAGCAGTAACTGCAATAGTTCCTGTAGTTGCTGATGTCCAAGAAGTACAAATATTATCACAAAGATCTTGTACGTCTAAAACGCTTGCTGAGTTGCGCCCTGTATCTCTTATTTTAAATACTGGGTTTGACATTTTTTTCTCCTTTATCTTTAAAAGATAAGTTAGTGTTAATAAAATTTTACTCTAAAAAAAGATTGGGAGGTTTTTACACCTCCCGAATCCTATTAGTCGATACCGTAGAAAGCAGAAACTAATGCTTCGCCACGAAGTACTTTTCCTCCATAAACATGGAGTCCTCGTACGATGTCGCCAAAGCTATCAGGATCTCTGATTACTTCAGTACTTGTAATTGTCTGAGCAGTAGCTGTAGAACTCATATGACCTGCAATACATTTGCCAGCAGCATTAGTTGTGCTTGCAATGTTATTTGACTTGTACATACTAAATCCACGCAACTTACCAGAAGTTACTAGACCATTTCTAATTGAACCTTGACCTGCGTTGTAATCAACAGACAAAAGTTTTGAAGATGAACTTGCAAGTACTTCATAAAAGTCAGGTGATGCTAAGAACCATCTTCCTTCTTCTGGTACATTTTGTTCATCAAGAAGACGAGCCATATGTGATAGAACATCAATAGGATCGTGTTCGTTTGCTGCAAAACCTATGTCAAGATTACCAGTTCCGTCAAATGTGCCTGCTGCTAGGTCAGTAGCATTGTCAGAACCAAGAATATGGTTAGGACTGGAAGCAGATACACCTGCGAACATAGTAGCAATTACACCTTCATCATAAGCATCACGAAGAGCATATGCTGCAGATGAACTAGCTACTTCTTTAAAGTTCACGTGAGACATTGAAGTTTCGATGTCATCAACGATGAATTTAAATGCGTTAGCTGTATCAACTACAAGAGTAAGCTCTTGGTCAGTTAATTTAGTTGCTGTAACGTCTGCACCACGTTCGTACTGGTACACAGTGATTTCAGGTTCTTTTATAATCTTTACAGAATCTCCGAAAGCGGCAATCTCACCAGCATAATCTGTGTTGGTGATCGCTTCTACAACCGAAGCCTTTCTAAAGAAGTTAAGAACCTTTTTAGAGTAGACTGCAGGAAGGAAAAACGAATTAGTTTGACCACTTACGGAGTTAGCAAAGTTGGCGTTAGTATCCGTGCTAGGCTCGAAATACTGATCTGATTGGTTATAAGCCATTTTACTTCTCCATTATATCAAATTAAAAGTTATTGTTTTACTACTCTGCCTTCGTGAATTGCTTTTCCGATTTCTTCTTCGTACTTGTCAAATTCAGCAATAGACATTTTAGCAATTTCCTGTTCAGTCCAAATTTTATCCTGCTTTGGTTCAACTGAAGTTGTTTTAGTTGAAACCATATCAGCAGCAGATTTATTGGACTTTTTCTTTTTAGGCTTACTCGCTTCTGAAACTATGCCCATATCACGTTTATATAAGTCTAATGCACGACTTGCAAGATCTCCATCATTAGCGTTATCATATATCCATTTTTGAATAGACTGTGGTTGTTCTTTTGCCCAACCATGAAACTCTTCACTATTGCGAATATCTTCAAAGTCAGGATGATTATCCAACAGTTTACTATGTGCTTCTTTAGCAATTAACTCTGCTTCACGTTCTTGTAATTTAGACAATCGTTCTTCTAAAACTTTTGTTTGTTCTGAACTACGCATGTGTGCTACAGTTTCAACTACTTCATACACATCTGGATATTGTTCTTTAAACTTTTCTAAGTCTTCTTCAGATTTAGGAGCTGTATACTGAGGCATATTTTTAGCTGCCTGTTCTAGTAGTTCCTGTTCTCTAACTTTAAACTCATTAAGTTTAGAATCGTAATGTGTTTTTAAATCATCATATCTTTTTTTGTAATCAGGTTTACTATAAGGTTTATCTTTAGTTTTCTGTTTACTTTGCTTTGGTTCTTCTTCTTGAGCCTCAACTTTAGGTTTAGGTTCTTCAAAAAATGCACCGTCAGCAGATACAAATTGTTTTTCGTCTTGCTTGTGCCAATCCTTATTAGCGTTATAAGGGTTTGCTTCTTTTGCTTGTGTTGCCATATCTTACTCCTACTCAGGGCTTTCTAAACAAAGTGGCTGCTAATGTCGACTTATGCAGGGTTTGTTTTTGTAAAGGTAGCCTTTCGGTTAATGTTGTGATAAAGGGCTTAAATATTAAGGTAGCTCTATCGTTTGTTATCGCAATCGTGGATTTACAGAAAGCATGCTTCTTTTTATTTCTTCTGCGGTTAAATCTTTATCAATAGGTTTACCAAAACGGTCTACCTTTTTTTCGATTTCTCCACCCATTGCAACTCTTTGTCGATTATCACTAGCTTCTTCTGCGTCTTTCATCATGCGTTCTAAATTATCTGCACCGATTTCTTCCGTAGCTTTAGCTGTAATAACAAACTCACCATCCGATAACCTTGCAGGTATCGAATCGGAGACCTCAGTGCCTAAACCTTCAACAGGTCCAGATCCTGAAAATTCTGTAGCTGTGTCCATAATCTTATCAAAGATCATGCTTAATCTATCATCAGCTTGTAGTTTTTCCATTAGATACATTTCTTCTTCGTTATCTAATGATTCATTAATTATAAAATCTAAATGTTGATCTTCCATTTGATTATCTGGAAGCATATCCATTTCTTCTTGTGATTCTTCTGTTTCTTCAGGCATCATCATAGCAGTCATTTGACTATCCATTTCTCCACCTTCAGCAAAATATTTTCTGTTTATAGTATCTTCGTAAGCTTTGCTTCCTTTTTCATCTATTTCTTTTTCTTTTCTCTTTTTTTCAAGTTCAGCTATCATGTCTTCTCTTTTTTTCTTTTTTTCACGAAGTTCTTCAAAAGTATATTCTTCAATATAAGGAATATCTCTTTCAAAATTAGCATCTTTTGCTTCTTGAATTAATTGTTTTCTAAATTCTTCAGCTTCTTTTCGTTGTTCTTTTACTAACTCTTCTCTAGTTGGAACTGATTTTACTTTGTCACCTGCTTGATAACCCATTCGCTTTACAACTTCTGGAGCTTCTTTTCTCAGAGCTTCTATTCCTTTACCGCCCTTTTTATAATTTTTTCGTTTTGAATCTTTTGCAATAATTGGATCAACACTTACCGCTACTCCAACAAGTTTTCCCATTTGATCTTCTGTAGATTTTTTCTTTTTCTTTGCCATTAGTTATTCTCTTTTAAGATTAGTTTAACCTGTTCTGGTAGGTGGAGCAACCGTTCCAGAGAACTGATCCTCCCCTGACTGCGGTACATTTCCAATTCCGATGTTGCCACCGCCAGTACCTGTAACTCCAA